>ERZ773155.377-NODE-377-length-39642-cov-4.996716_pt1 | contig 39642 bp, 24 predicted proteins | sample MGYA00511262_ERZ773155 | MGnify/ENA primary metagenome ERZ773155 (study PRJEB29015, sample SAMEA2737828) | human gut metagenome | biome: human gut; feature: human-associated habitat; material: faeces | place: China | collected 2012 ... | reverse complement strand
TCAAAAACATACCGGTCAACATCCGCGAAGTCCGGCCGCACTTCCTGCTGTCGGTCCCGGCGCTGGCCAAGAACTTCCGGAAAAACATCGAAAGCTCCATACGGGCCAAGGGGAGATTCACCGAGGCGCTTTTCAACCTCGCGCTCCGCACGGCATACGCATACAACAGCGACGGGTATGGCAGGGGCAGCGGATGGCGCATCGTGCTGGCCCCCGTCGTCGGGATTTTCGACGCGCTGCTGTTCCGCAAGGTGCGGCAGGCGTTCGGTGGCCACCTCGAATTCTTCGTCGGGGGCGGTGCGCTGCTCGACGCGGAGTTGCAGCGGTTTTTCTACGCCATCGGAATCCCGATGTTCCAGGGATACGGACTTTCGGAGGCGACGCCCGTGATTTCGACCAACTCGCCCAAACATCACTGGCACCGGTTCGGATCGTCGGGCAAGATACTCATTCCGCTGGACCTGAAGATCCTCGACGAGGAGGGTCGCGAGGTTCCCCGCGGGCAGAAGGGCGAAATCGTCGTCCGCGGCGAGAACGTCATGGCCGGCTACTGGAAGAATCCCGGGGCCACGGCCGAAACCGTGCGCGACGGGTGGCTCCACACGGGCGACATGGGTTACGTCTCGGAGGATGATTTCCTCTATGTGCTGGGACGTTTCAAGAGCCTGCTGATCGCTTCGGACGGCGAAAAATACAGCCCCGAAGGAATGGAGGAGGCGATCGTGGATAAATCGCCCTACATCGACCAGATCATCGTGCACAACAACCAAAGCCCGTTTACGGGGGCGATCGTGGTTCCCAACCGCGAGGCGCTGCGCCGCGAGCTGGAGGCCCGCAGGACGCCCGAAGCGGAGCGCGTGAACGTCGCAGCGGAGATTCTCGGCGCCGAGATCGACCGTTACCGCGCCGGAGGAACCTATGCCGGGGAGTTTCCGGAACGGTGGCTGCCTGCGGGACTGGCCATTGTCGACGAGGCTTTCACGGAGCAGAACGGATTGGTGAACAGCACAATGAAGGTCGTGCGCGGGAAGGTCGAGGAGCATTTCCGAAACCGGCTCGACTACCTCTATTCGGCCGAGGGCCGTAGCCTGAAAAACCCCGAAAACCTCGCGTCGCTGAAAAAAATCGTGGGGTAGGCGCATTTTTCAGCCGCCGAAAACTTGACAAATAAAAAAAACGGAGTAACTTTGTACTCCGTAATGCGGAAATAGCTCAGTCGGTAGAGCATCAGCTTCCCAAGCTGAGGGTCGCGGGTTCGAATCCCGTTTTCCGCTCGAAGAGGTCTTTGCAGACCTCTTTTTTCGTTGGTGGTGGTAGGGAGGGGGCAGGGCGGGCTTCGAACCCACATCCGGCAGATAACGGGAATGCTCCGGCGAATGGCAGGATACCTATATCTGCATGGCGGGATGCCCGACCAAGCCCGACCGCTACCGGACTGCCGTCCCGCCCTCGCCGGTGACAGGCTCCGTCCAAACGGAGAACCGCCGGACGCAGGCTCTGCGGGCCGCCTCCTGACAGGCTTCGGCCTCCTGGGGCGTCAGCTCGTGAGGGGTTCCCGCCAGACGGCAGCCGTTCCCGGCGACGTTCGTCCCGAAGGCCGGGGCCACGAGCGTCTGGAACCATGCGCAGGCCGCAGTGTAACGTCCGGTCCCGGGATTCAGGTGGTATCCGTCGCGCGTCAGGTCCAGCGAGTCGCACAGCGCCGTGTTGCGCAGGTCCTGAATCGCCGTGCCCGACGGGACGACCACTTCGACGGAGGTCTCCCGCATGAGTTGTTCGACCGAAGAGACGATTCCCCGGTACATCAGTTGCTGGTTCTTCTCGTATCGTCCGAAATCCCGGTGCTGCGAATTGCGGGCATAGGCCCATGTCTGTTGCCAGGCGATGCAGGCTCCGGCATTGGGGCAACACCATCGCACGATCTCGACCAGCCGGCCGAACCAGGGCTGATAGGTCGGATAGATGCCCGATTTGCCCGACGCCTGTTGCAGTACCACGACGTCCCACCGTTCGTCGGCGATTCCGTCCAACAGGGTCGCTTTCTTCGAAACGGTCTCCCAGCGGTTGGACGTCGACTTGTAATAGATATACGCAGGGGCGTTGCCGGCATATTCCCGGCAATGGCGTTCGAGCGAACACCCTGCTATGTAGAGACGCCCCAGCACGACGTTCCGGATGCCGGCAGCCTCCAGCAGCTCGGGCAGATACATCATGCCGTCGTCGGTGAAACTGTTGCCGATGCCGAGGATGCGCAGCGTGTCGGGCTGCTGCGGGATGGGGTAGTTGGGGAACTTTTGGGCGAACAGGCTGACGCAGACGAGCGACAGTCCTACGGTCAGCAAAAGGCGCAATGTGCGTTTCATAATCGTATGGTCGGTTTATCGGGTTTGTTGCAGATGGGTGATGCGCAGCAGCCGGTCGAATTCGGACCGGGACAGCGTCGTTGCGACCCGCACCGTTTTGCTGACGCCCGGTACGAGGTCGAAATAGTTGTCCTCGAAATGTTCGTTGCCGTCGAGAGCGAGCCAGACGGCGCGGACGAAACGGTCGCTCGAGAGCGTAATTTCATAACCGTCCGCCGCAGGTCCGACGCTCCATCGGATGTCGGCTTCGGGCAGCTCAAGCTCTTTTTGAGAGACGAAATATCCGATGTTGGCGTAGCGGCGTCCGTCGGTCGTGAATTCCGCGACGACGATCGCCCGATTGCGGGCGCAACCGTGCAAGAGTCCGGAAATGTCGGCCGAATAGACGTTCCGACTGGCATTGGGTGCGACGGTTAGGCTGCGGGTGTTTTCCGAGAGGAGGGCGCCGTCCATGTCCATGACCGTTATCCGGAGTTTCCCCCGGACCGTTTTGCGGCGGTCCGACACAAGGCGGACGTTCAGCGTGTTTCCCTCGGCAAGGGGCGATACGAGGATGTCGTCGAAGGCCGGGCGGGCGAAATAATGTTGCGCCTTCCAGCGGCCGTACCAGTCGCGGCTGGCCCACGAAGCCACGGGCCAGCAGTCGTTGTGCTGCCAGAAGAGCGATCCCCAGCAGTAGGGTTTGTCGCGCCGGTGCGCCTCGATGGCGGTCTTGATGGCGTCGCCCTGCAAAACGTGGCTCATGTAAAGGAACGTGCGGAAATCGCGTGCGGGCCAGTATTCGTCTTCGAGGTATTGGCGGATGCGCATGTTGGCGAAATCGCCGCCGCGCTGGTGGGCCATCATCACCTCCGATTCGATGTCCCAGTCGCGCTCTTCGGGGGCGAAACGCAGGACGGAGGCGTATTCGGGGAACGACTGGAAGCCGTATTCGCTGAAGAAGCGGCTGCGCGTGGCGTTGTAGTCGGCGATCGGTGCGCGGCTGTGCCACACTTTCCAGAAATGCGTATCGCCTTCGCTGTTTTCGCTCGTGCCTTCGTGACGCGACCAGGGCGACGAGGGGTGGTAAGGCGTGCCGGGCGAGCAGGCGGCGACGGCTTCGGGCAGCACTTCGTAGTATTGGCGGCGGAGCTGGTCGCCGATGATCCGGTCCCATTCGGGATGCCCCTGTTCGGCGTACCGGGTGTTCCATCCCCAGCCGAACCACGCTTCGTTGCACTCGTTGTTGCCGCACCATACGGCGATCGAGGGGTGGTTGCGCAGACGGCGGATGTTGTCTTCGGCTTCGAGCCGGACGTTTTCGAGCCATGCCCCCTCGGCGGGATAGACGCTGCATGCGAACATGAAATCCTGCCATACGAGGATGCCCCGTTCATCGCACAGTTCGTAGAAAACATCGTCTTCATAGACGCCTCCGCCCCAGACGCGCAGCATGTTCATGTTCACGGCCGCGGCGTCGTCGATCGTCTTCTCGTAGACGGCGCGCGTGACGCGCGGCAGGAAGACGTCGCAGGGGATGTAGTTGGCTCCTTTGGCGAAGAGCGGCTCGCCGTTGAGTTCGAAGTAGAAGGTCGTGCCGTCGGCGACCTTGTCGCGCACGAGGCGCAGCGAGCGCAGCCCGATGCGGGTGGTCCGGCTGTCGGAGGCGTCGCCCGCCGCGACCGAAGCCCGGAATTCGTAGAGATGGGATTCGCCCAGTTCGCGGGTCCACCAGAGTTTCGGAGAGGCAATGTCGAGCGGGACGGTTACCTTGTTGATTCCGGAGCGCAGCGGCGCCGTGACCGAGGCTTCGATGCCTTCGCCGGGGGATGCAACGGTGACTACGGCTTCCGCCAGGTCACGGGCGGAGGCGATTTCCACCTCGACCTCGACCCGGGCGCGCCTGGCCGTAACCTCCTGCTGGCGGTAGAAGACATCGCTGATGCGGGCGCCACTCCAGCCCTCCAGATAGACCGGACGCCAGATGCCCGAGGTCACCAGGCGCGGACCCCAGTCCCAGCCGTAGTGGTAACCCGCTTTGCGGGCGAAGACGCTGACGCGTTTGTCGAAAAGCCCGCCGTTGGCCGACTGATCGTTGACGGCCTCGTAACGGTAGGGCAGCGAGTCGTATTTGGGCAGGTCGACCTTGATCGGCGAGTGGAAATAGACTTTCAGGGTGTTTTCGCCCGGACGGAGCAGCCGTTTGACCTCCGTGCGCCAGCGGCGGAACATGTTGTCGGCGGCGAGCACCTTCTCGTCGTTGAGGTAGACGTCGGCATAGGTGTCGAGCCCTTCGAAGACCAGTTCGATCCGCTCGCGGGCGAGCAGGCCGGCGTCGGCCTCGAAATGCGTTTCGTAGATCCAGTCTTCCTTGTCGACCCACTGTACGCTGCGCTCGTTGAGGCGGAAATAGGGGTCTTCGATGATCCGGTTGGCCATCAGGTCGGTGTGCACCGTGCCGGGGACCGTGGCCGGATACCAGTTGTTGAGCCGCGCCTGACGGAACTGCCAGTCGTCGTGCAGGTGTTGACGGACGGGGGCTGCGGCAGCGGCGAGGGCCATGCAGAGGGACATAGCGGTAAGGATTGGTTTGAAGTTTTTCATAAGATGAAGGGTAGATCAGTATTTGATGAGCATCTGGGAGATGTATTCGCGGTATTCGATCGGGGTCATGTTTTTCTTTTTGGTGAAGATGCGGATGAAATTCGACTTGTTGTTGAAGCCGCAGGCGTAGCAGATCTCCGAGGCGCTGAGCGTCGTGTTGGCAAGCAACTGGCAGGCCTTGGAGATGCGCATGTTGTTGACGAAGGTGATGTAGGAGATGTTCGTGCGCTTCTTGAAAAAGTGCGAAAAGGCCGATTCCGACATGTTGACCAACCCGGCCACGTCGGTGAGCCGGATGTTCTGGCAGAGGTTTTTCTCGATGTAGTCGCAGACTTTGGCGATGCGGCGCGATTTGGAGGTGTGGACAATGTTCTTCGAGTCGCAGAGATTGCTCATAAGCACCTTGCGGTTGGCCGTGGCCAGCGCGTTGAGAATGTCCAGAAAAGCGGTCGCCGACTGAAATCCCTGCATGCGCGTGAGTTCAAGAATCCGGTCCCGGACGCTCAACTGTTCGGGACCTGTGAACGAAAGCCCCTGCCGGGAGTCGAGCAGCAGTTGCCGGATGGGGAGAAACAGGCGTTTGTTGACGATCGGGAAGTCGATCAGGTCGCCCGAGAACTGGATGGTGATGACGTGGTTGGTTTTCAGGGGCGATTTCCACACGTGCGGCACATAGGGACCGGTCATCACCAGGTCCAGCGGGCCGAAATCCTCGGTGGAATCGCCCACGATGCGCGATCCCCGGGTGTTCATCACCAGATTGATCTCGTATTCCGGATGGCAGTGGATCGGATAGTCGAAATGCGCGTTGGGGTGGTTGAGGATGATGAAAAGGTCCTCGTTCGTGATCGGGGTGATCTCCTGCTGTATCTCTTTCATATCCGGTAAGGGTTTCAGGTCCGGTACAAAAATAGGAATAATTCAGAAAGCTCCATGAATAATTCAAAAAAGTATACTTGTTTAACCGACTTATACAATCCGGTAAATTTTCGGGTACATATCTTTGCATTAGTAAAAAAATCCTAAAACGACTTACATGAATTCGATTGCGATTAATTTTGTCGACTGCGCGATTATCGTCCTTTACCTTATATTTATAATATGGTGGGGATTGCGCAACGGCAAGAGTTCCGACGCCGGGTCCTATTTTCTGGCCGGCCGCACGATGCCGTGGTGGATCGTGGGTCTGTCGCTTTTCGCCGCGAGCATCTCCAGTACGACGCTCATCGGCCAGTCGGGCGACGCCTACCACACCGGAGTGGCCGTGTTCAACTACAACCTCACAGGTGTCGTGGTGATGGTGTTTTTCGCCACGTTCCTGCTGCCGCTCTACATCCGTTCGGGGATATTCACGATTCCCGAGTTTCTCGAACGACGCTTCGACAAGCGGTCGCGCTACTACTTTTCCGGAATCTGCATCGTGGGCAACATCTTTCTCGATGCGGCCGGGGCGCTGTATGCCGCCGCGCTGATCATCAAGTTGTTGTTCCCGGAGGCGGACTTGCAGCTCATCATCATCATCTTCGCCGTGCTGGCGGCTTCGTACACCATTCCGGGCGGTCTTTCGTCGGCGATCAACGCCGAGCTGATCCAGGCGGTGATTCTGATCGTCGGGTCGGTGATCCTGACGGGAGCCTGCTTCGCCAACGGCGGGTTCGACTACCTCGCGTCGCTGTTCGAAAGCGGCGACATGAGCGTCAGACTGATTCGCCCGCTGACCGATACGGCCACGCCCTGGCTGGGGCTGATCGTCGGCATGCCGGTGCTGGGCATCTATTTCTGGGCCAACAACCAGACGCTCGTACAGCGCGTGCTGAGCGCGCGGAGCGTCGACGAGGACCGCAAAGGGGTGATGTTCGCCGGAGCGCTGACGCTGGCCACCCTGTTCATCATCGTCTTTCCGGGCGTTATCGCCCGCCATCTCTTCCCGGGCATCGAGAAACCCGACATGATCTATCCGACGATGGTGCTGCGCCTGCTGCCCACGGGGTTACTGGGGATCATGCTTTCGGCGCTGCTCGCCGCGCTGACGTCGACGCTGAGCGCCATTCTGAACTCCACGTCGACGCTCTTCACGATGGATTTCTACGCCAAGATCGACAAGCGGGCCGACGAACGCAAGCTGGTGCGCGTCGGCAAGCTGGCTTCGCTGGTCATCATCGTGATCGCCGCCCTCTGGGCTCCGCAGATCGGACGTTTCGGTTCGCTGCTCAAATATTACCAGGAGATGCTCTCCTACATTGCGCCTCCCGTCGTGGCGGCTTTCCTGATGGGCGTTTTCTCGCGCCGCGCCAACGGGCGGGGAGCCTTTGCGGGGCTGATCGCCGGACTGGTCGTCGCGGCGGCGATGCTCCTCTGGCGCACGGAGATCTTCGGCGGGATGCACTTTCTGCTGATCGTGCCGTTCCTGCTGGTCTTCAGCCTGTCGGTGATCTGGGCCGTAAGCCGTACGGCTCCCGCGCCCCGGCCCGACAAACTGATCGACACGACCTTTTCGGCGGCGGATTTCCGGGCTGAAACCCGCCCGCTCGCGGAGGTTTCCTGGTGGCGCAACTACCGCGTATGGGGCGGAGTGCTGCTGGTTCTGTGTATGCTTATTCTCATAATATTCCGTTGATATGAAACTGAAGAAATACGAAAAAAATCCGATCATCGCTCCCAATCCGGCCAATGCCTGGGAGAATCTCGTAACCTGCAACCCGGGGGTCATCTACGACGACGGCCGGTTTTACATGCTCTACCGCGCCGCCGGCGACGACAAGGAACATGTCATCCGTTTGGGGCTGGCCGTCAGCGAGAACGGCTTCGACTTCCGCCGTGTCGGCGATTCGCCGGTATTCGGTCCCAGCGCGGACGGTCCCGACGGAGGGTGCGTCGAAGATCCGCGCATCGTGAAGTTCGACAATGAGTTTTACATTACCTACGCCTACCGCGCCCATGCCCCCGGGCAGTACTGGACTTTCGCGCACGACGTGGTGCGTCTGCCCCGATGCGGAGCTTATGCGCCGGCCGCCATGGCGCAGAATCTGGGAAATACGGGGCTTGCCGTGACGTCCGACTTCCGGAATTTCCGCCGGCTGGGGCGGCTTACGTCGCCCGTGCTCGACGATCGGGACGTGATCCTTTTCCCGGAGAAAATCGGCGGGAAGTTCGCCATGATGCACCGTCCCAAACAGTTCGTGGGCGAACGTTACGGGGTGAAATACCCTTCGATCTGGCTGAAGTTCTCCGACGACCTGCTGGCATGGGAGGACAAGCCCAGCCATCTGCTTATCGCCGGCCGCGAAGGAACCTGGGAGGAGAAGATCGGCGGAAGCACGCCGCCGATCCTGACCGAGGCAGGGTGGCTGACGCTCTACCACGGAGTTGCCGACGGCGGCACGGCCGAATACCGCGTCGGGGCGCTGCTGCTCGACCGGGAGAATCCGCTGCGGGTGCTGGCCCGGACGCCGGAACCGATCCTCGAACCCGAATTTTTCTATGAAACCGAAGGTTTTTACAGCCATTGCGTCTTCCCGACCGGCAATGTGGTCGTCGACGGCGTGCTGTACGTCTATTACGGCGGAGCGGACAAATATGTAGGCGTTGCAACCTGCCGGCTGGAGGAATTATTAAATTATTTGACGGAGAAATGCCGTTGCGAATAGCCCATTTGCGCTTTGTTTTCATAAAAGTATAATCAATCAGCGATTTTCTAAAACAGTTCTTCCGTAGCAGCATGTTACTTTGCAGTGTCCGGTGCAGTTCCCGGAACCGCCCCAGACCGTATCAATAAACTACTCTAATCTAAAACTTATGAAAATGAAATTTTACCTGATCGTTCTCTCCCTGCTGGCGGTCTGCCTGTGGGGGACGGGAGACGTCCGCGCCCAGTCCGCATCACGGAGCATGACCGTGACGGGCAAGGTCGTGGATCAGAACGGCGCCGCCGTAACGGGCGCGTCGGTTGTCGTCGTCGGCACGACGAAAGGAACCACAACCGGGGCCGACGGAGCCTTTTCATTGACCGGAGTGGCTTCGGACGCCCGCCTTGCCGTCAATTTCATCGGCTATAAAACGCAGACGGTGGAGGTCGGCGGCCGCACCTCTTTCAACATCGTGCTGGTCGAGGAGGCCACGGCCGTGGACGAAGTGGTGGTCGTGGGTTACGGACAGGTCAAGAAGAGCGACCTGACGGGTTCCGTGGCCTCGGTCAAGGCCGAGAAACTCACCGACATCCCGGCCAACTCGATCGACGGGCTGTTGCAGGGCCGCGTGGCCGGCGTGCAGGTGGTCAACTCCTCGCAGGACCCCGGCGCCTCGTCGACGGTCCGCATCCGCGGCAACTCGTCGCTCAACGGTTCGAACGCTCCGCTGGTGGTCATCGACGGATTCCCCTGGGGCGATGCCGGCGACCTGAAATAAATCAACCCGCAGGACATCGTTTCGATGGAGGTGCTCAAGGATGCCTCGGCATCGGCCATCTACGGTTCGCGCGGAGCCAACGGCGTGATCCTCATCACCACGCGCAAGGCGCAGGAGAACGTGACGCGCATCACGCTGCGCCAGCAGACGACCGTTTCGGGATTCAGCTCCGAGCTGAACCTCTGGCGCGATCCCGTGCTGATGGCGATGCTCTCGAACGAAAGCAGCATCAACGCCGGACTGACGCCGACCTACATCGGTGCGACCAATGCCAACGGCGTCTATTATCCCTCGATTGCGGAGTTGCAGACGACCTGGACGACCAACACGCGCTGGGACGACCTGGTCTTCCGCCCGACGCCCGTGTCGAACAACACCACCGTACAGGTGCAGAGCAGCAACGACCGCACGATGTTCCAGGCCAGCGCCAACTACTACCTCGACAACGGCATGTACATCGAGGACACCTACCGCAAATACGGCGGTAATTTCTCGGTCGAGCACAAGCTGCTGGACAACCTGCGCATGAAGGCCAGCGCCAACATCACCAGCAACAAGCGTCACAACAACGGCGGACTGGCCTACTGGCGCAACCCGATCTTCCCGGTCTACGACGACAACGGCGATTACTGGCTGTACGGTGCCCAGGACAAGGACCAATTTGTGTAAACAGATACAAATGGCTGAATTTTATATTATTTCATAACCATTTGTATTATAGTATTTTAATATTCATATGAATGAATATTGATCTTTTCTGTTTTAGGCGTTTTTCATAAATGCGGACACGGTGCGGACACGGATTTGTTGCTGTATTCAAATATAAATCATATATTTGCAAAGCATCAAATGGTGAGTCTATGGCAAAAGTCACGTATGTATTGGCTCAGGGAGCGAACAGTGCCGGGGAGTCTCAGATCAATTTTCGGGTCTACATTTCGCGGGAACTGCGTTTGCGCGTGCCGTCGGGCATCTGGATCGACCGCAAACGTTGGGGTAAGAAGAACGACATCAACATTCCGAATATCCCGGGCGAGGAGCGGAACGCTCTGCTGTCCAAGCGGGCGAAACTGAAAGAGCTGGTTGACGTGATCGAGCACACGATTGAGGCAACCGATGATAAATCGACCGTTACGCGGGAGTGGCTTGAAAAGTTGATCCGTCGGACGTTGCGCCCGAAGGCAACCAATCCCGTTGAGGAGAAGAAACGCGACTTTTTCTCGTTGACGGAGGAGTACCTTGCGGCTCACAAACTGTCCGAGTCTCGGGTCAAACATTTCAAGGTGCTGGTGCGGACGCTGAAGCGCTATGAGTTGTATCGCAGACTGTCGAGCCGCCGTTTTGTCCTGGATGTCCATACCGTCACACCGATGACGCTAGATGATTTCGGGGCATTCCTGATGAAAGAACCCGAGATCTTCGACGAGCATCCGGAACTGTACGACGAAGTCCCGTATGCGCGGCCGAAAGTGAGGAAGAATCTGCCGATGAAGCGCGCTCCGTACCTTAATGCCGCGGGCGAGCTGGTGATTCCGGGACGACCGAAGGAGCGCGGTATGAATTACGTTTCGGATATGTTGATTCGGCTGCGGTCTTTCTATGTCTGGTTGACTGACAGCGGATTCACCACCAACGATCCGTTCAAGCAGTATAAGATTGCGGAGATCGTTTACGGCACCCCGGTCTATATTACGACCGAGGAGCGGAAACAGTTGGCCGAGGCGGACATGGGGGATGACAAGCAGTTGGAGACGCAGCGCGATATCTTTGTCTTTCAATGCATGATCGGCTGCCGGGTAAGCGACCTTTACAAGATGACCTATGCCAATATCATCGGGGACTGCATCGAATATGTTCCCCGCAAAACCCGCGATGATCGGGTGGTGACGGTCTCGGTACCGTTGATCGATGCGGCGAAGGAGTTGATCCGTAAATACCTGGATGAAACCCGAGGAACGTTGTTCCCGTTTATCTCGGAGCAGAAATACAATATTTATATCAAAGAGGCGTTTCGCAAGGCGGGCCTTACGCGCAAGGTAACGACGATCGACCAGCGGACGCGGCAGAATATCCAGGTTCCGATCTGCGACCTCGCATCGTCGCACATGGCACGCCGGACATTCATCGGGAATGTCTATAAAAGTGTGAAGGATCCGGCGATCGTGGGAGCGATGTCGGGGCATAAGGATGGCAGTCGAGCCTTTGCCCGTTATCGTGATATTGATATGGATATCAAACGCGAGGCTGTGAGTGCGTTGGAATAAATCGTATATTTGTAAAAGAACAGAATCAAGGCTGCGATGAATTCCGATCAATATTTCCATCGAGGGCTTCGTTTGATTGTGGCGAGTGTCCTTGTCTTTTTCCTCATCGTGTTGTTCTGCATCATGGTTTCGCGGGGCTTCCCGTTCTGGAGGGCCCTTGTGTTGCTTGTTCCCGCGGGGCTTTGCGTGGCAGGGCTTTACTATTTCAGTATGGGTACTTCGGCGGATCTCTCGGAGCGTTTCTTCCGTCGTTTCCGTCGAGAGCAGCCCAAACCGGAGGAGATTTCTACCGTGGAAGAGGAATTGGAAAGAGTCGCAGTCGATGCGACGGATGAGAAGAGCTTGGATCCGACCGTCGCGATATCCGAAGTGATTCCCGGCGATCCGGACCCGGAGACACAAATTCTCGAAAATGCACTTTCGACGGTCTACACCTATACGGATCAAATCCTGGGTGAAGCCCTTGATGAATCGAATCGGTTGATTTTACGGCGTCGGCTGCTTTATCTGGCCTGCATGGTAGCGATTCCGGAGTCGGTCCCTCAGGTCCGGCTCCGGGGCGATCGGATCGGTTACGGGGATTTGTGCCACTATGGATGGAATGTGTGGAATGCCTTCAAGGGCGCCCGCAACCAGTTTTATGACCAGAGCGAATTGGCCGAGTGGTTGAAGTCGGGATTCGAATCGTTGGGCAAGTACAATACAAAGACCTTGCGGGCCAAACTCCGGGCGACGGATGGCGGTTACGGCATCCGTTTGGTGGATAACCTGAAGGAGTATATCCAACAATAGGAGCGGAATCTTTCTGTCGATATTCCCTGCACCGATGAGGTGTAGGGATTTTTTGTTTGGATTGTGTGCGATTGCAACAGCTTGTAAAATAGCTGTTTCTGAAATTGTTTTCCGGGGCAACGGCGGTGATTTGATTGCAAAAACAGGTGCAGGGGAAGCACCAGCTATATTCGCTGCCGAACCTGCTGTTGGGTTCGATAAAAGATCGAGTTATGGACCTGAAACAATTGTATGAAATGGGCGGTGACGTGCATGTCACCGTCCGTTTGGAGGATCTCCGGCAATGGCATCGGGAGTTGACAGCGGCCGTCCCGTCGCCTTTGGTCTCGCCAGCCTTGCCGCAAACGGGCGAATTGTACACGCGCAAGCAGACCATTGCCTTGTTGGGTATTGACTCCTCTACGCTTTGGCGCTGGGCAAAGAGCGGCTATCTTGTTCCTGTGGAGTATGGCGGGCAGCGTCGTTATCGTGTGGCGGATGTGCAACAAATCCTGAAAGGAGGCCGTCATGACCGCTAAACGGAAGGAGACCGGCGCGGCCTATCTTCGCGTGGGAACAACCATCTACAAGCGGGTTCAGCAGCCGTTGAGCAGCGGCCGGAGCATCGAGATCCTCCTGGCGTGGAATGTCGAGACCCTGCGCCAGGATTTCGGGAAGGATTACCTGGCCCGCATTCCGAAGTACGACGGATTCTGCACGGTTCCCGACCACACGAACTACCGGCGGGAGATCCACGGCTTTCTGAATCGTTACGAACCGATCCCCTTCCAGCCGGCCGAAGGGGATTTCCCGCACATCCGCGGCTTTCTGTCGCACATCTTCGGCGAGCAGGTCGAGATGGGGTATGACTATCTGCAGCTGCTCTACCTGCGGCCCTTGCAGAGGCTGCCCGTTCTGCTGCTGGTCTCCAGCGAGCGCAATACAGGCAAGACCACCTTTCTGAATCTGCTGAAACTGATCTTCGGCGGGAATGTCACCTTCAACACCAACGAGGACTTCCGCTCGCAGTTCAACGACGACTGGGCAGGCAAGCTGCTGATCTGCGTGGACGAGGTGCTGCTCAACCGCCGCGAAGACTCCGAACGGATCAAGAACCTCTCGACGGCCCGCAGCTACAAGGCCGAGGCAAAGGGGCGCGACCGCCGGGAGGTGGAGTTCTTCGGGAAGTTCGTGCTGTGCTCCAACAACGAGCGCAATCCCGTGCTGATCGAGGCGGCGGAGACTCGCTACTGGGTGCGGCGTATCCCGCCGCTGACGCACGACGACCAGCAGCTGCTTGCCCGGATGCAGACTGAAATCCCGGGACTGCTGTTCTTTCTGCAACAACGCACGCTCTCGACCCGGGAGGAGAGCCGCCTGTGGTTCTCCCCGCGACTCCTGGCAACGGAGGCCCTGCGACGGATCATCCACTACAACCGCAGCAAGCCCGAAGCCGAAATGCTGTCGATCATCCGCGACATCCTAGATGGCGAGAAGCTGGAGGAGTATCAGTTCGACGTGAGCGACATGGTAAACATGCTGGAGATCCGCGGCATTCGGGTCGACCATCCCACCGTGCGGCGGACACTGACCGAGAGCTGGCAGCTGCGGCCGGCACCGCCGACCTACTACCAGCGCTATACAATCACCTACAACGGGTTGACCCAACGCCAGGAGAGCAAGACGGCACGGATCTATACCGTCACGCGGAAACTGCTTGATGAACTGCTGAACGACGTCTCCGGCCTGTAAGATTGTTGGATGCGGAGGATATTCGGCTTATTCTCTATCTCTTACAAATTCTCTTACGGAATCCTACAACGCTTACGGACTTACGGGGCCACCTGCCGTGTAAGAACGTTGTAAGACGACAATCTTTTCTTTCACTGCGTTTTACGCGGATTTCTCAACAAACTTACAGAAAAATGAATACCACCCCATATGTTCCCCGGATCCCCATCCGGGAATATCTTGCCCACCGCGGCATCCTGCCCCGGTACGAACGAAACGGCTACGGCATGTATCTCTCGCCCCTGCGCGAGGAGCGCACGCCGAGCTTTAAGGTGAACTACCAGAAGGATCTCTGGTATGACTTCGGGATTGGTGAGGGCGGCACGCTCCTCGCGCTCATCATGCGCCTGGAACGATGCAGTCGCAGCGAAGCCTTCGAACACCTGCAACACGCGGCCGAAGGGACCATCAGCCTCCTGGCCACCCGCATCTGCGAGCGCTATGCCGTGTCGACAGAGAGCCCGAATTCCCAACCGGCGCTCCGCATTCTCTCGGATGCACCGCTGCTCCATCCGGCCCTGCTCGGATACCTTGCATCGCGCGGCATTGTGCCTGGGATTGCGGCGGCTTATTGTCGGGAGGTGCGCTATCAGGTCCGCAGCCGCTGCTTTTTCGCCATCGGCTTCCGCAATGACTGCGGAGGCTGGGAGCTGCGGTCCGAACGCTTCAAGGGAAGCTCTTCACCCAAACAGATTACGACCATCGACCACCAGTCCGACAGGGTGATTGTCTTCGAGGGGTTCATGGACTTCCTCTCCTGCCTCTCGATGAAGCACCCCGCATCGCTGGGGATCGACGCCGCGGTGCTGAACTCGGTGGTCAACCTGCCGAAGGCGCTTCCTTTCCTCGAACGGCATCCAACGATCCATGCCTTTCTGGACAACGACGAGGCGGGACGTCGCACCCTTGCTGAACTGACCCGTCGGTGTCCTCGCTGCCAGGTGATCGACCACGCGCAACTCTATCGCGATTATAAGGATCTCAACGACTTTTGGATCGCCCGCAAACGGCTTCGGAATGATTCGGAAGAGGCAAAGACTGAATCCTGAAAACCGCAATTACGACCCAAGGGAGGAATGAAGGTGTAAGGGATGCAAGTTTGTGTTTTTGTCAGCCAAAAACCGGCCGCAAGGCCCTATCCCGATGGTCTCAACTCAAAAATTCCAATCCATGAATACACCGAAGAAAGGGGGCCGTCCGCCATTGGGACGTGCCCGAAAACAGGAGTACCGCATCACTCTGCGGTGCAACACCGCCTGCAACTTCAAGCTCCGCGCCCTGGCCCGTGCGGCAGGTATTCCGCGCACCGAGGTGCTGCGGCAACTGATTCTCAACGGCTCGGTCCGCGAGCGGCTGCGGAGTGAGCATCTCGAATGGCTCTCCCAGCTCAAGGGCCTTGCCCGTAATCTGAACCAGCTGACCCGGCTGGCCCACGCCCAGGGATTCGCCGCCGTCGTCGCGCGCCATACAACGCTTCAGGCCGAGCTGGTGCGGATGATCGAAGCCCTGCGCCGTGATCGGTAAGGTCATTTCGGGAGGATCGTTCAGCGGCACGGTCGGCTATGTGATGAAGGAGCAGTCGCGCGTGCTGGAGGCTCGGGGTGTCGAGCCGCCCGGTGTGCGGGAGATGGTCGAGGATTTCGAGGATCAGGCGCGCCTCAATCCCCGCCTACGGCAGAACGTCGGACATATCTCCCTGTCGTTCTCACCGGAGGATGCCCCGAAGTTCACCGATGAGCGGATGACACAAATTGCCCGGGAGTACATGCAGAAGATGGGCATCACCGATACACAATACCTATTGGTGCGGCACCTCGACCAGCCCCATCCCCATTGCCACCTGGTCTACAATCGCGTAGATGATCACGGGCAGACCATCTCCGACCGCAACATCAAACTTCGCAATGCGAAGGTATGCCGCGAGCTGACCGAACGTTTCGGGCTGCATCTGGCTCCGGGGAAGGAGGCTGTCCGGCGGGAGCGGCTGCGTGAGCCCGACCGAACCCGGTACGAGATCTACGATGCAATCAAGGAGTGTCTGCCCAAGTGCAGGAACTGGAACGAACTGGAAGAGAGATTAAAGGAACAGGGCATCAATGTCCGCTACAAGTATTGCGGTTCTACCAGCCAAAAGCAGGGCGTTCTGTTCTCGAAAAACGGGCTGGAGTTCTCCGGCTCGAAGGTTGACCGGGCCTTCAGTTTCTCGAAGTTGGATCGCCACTTCGGACAGGCACAGCAGCGGCATACGACCCTGATGTCAGGACTCAAGGCGGCAGCCGGGAGCTTCCGGTCCGCTTTTGCAGGTCTGTTCGGAGGCGGGCGTCCCTTCTCCGCAGCGGGAGGAGGTGGAGGAAGCGGAAGCCATGGCGCAGGATCGGTGTCGCTCGGCAGTGCCGGGTCGATTCCGCTGCCACCGTTCGACTCACCATTTGCCCTTTCGCCCGAGATGATGCAGTGGCGTGAGGGTGAGAGCCCCGAGGAGCATATTGCCCGCATCACAGCCCTAATCAACAAGGCGGCCGAAGCGATGGCCGTAGCCCTCGTGGAGCGCAAGCGTCGCATGGAGGCGCGCTCCCACAAAATCGGATAACGAACCTAAAATACGAGAAAGATGAAAGAGAACACCCTGGAGCTCTCCTTCGAGATGTACGAAGAGTTGAAGGAGACTCTTATCAAGACGCTCCGCACAGAGTTGGCCGAAGCACGATCACAATCGACGGAGGCCATTGATACGGACGCAATCAAGCAACTGCAGATTCGGATTCTGCAACTGGAGCAGACACAGACAAAGACTCATGAGGCACAGCAGGAACGGGGCCATCGGATCGAACAACGGCTGCAAGCAATCTCCGAGCGGCAGGAGCAGATTAGCGAAGACCTCGGAGCGCAGATTTCGGAGATGGAAGAAAAAGTGGCCGGAATGGAGATTCCCGAGGAGTTGCCGCCGCGGATGGTGCAGCACCGCTTCTCGTTCTCACTGGACGCAACCCGCAACTTCTGGCTCTTTATGTCGATGTTTATCGTGATTGCGGTGCAGTCTGTCGGGCTCTATTTGGAGTGGCGGCCCGACCGCGGCCGGTATGACAACGACCTGAAGTATCGCTATGTGCTGATGAAGGGCGAGGCGTCGCCGAAAAGACTGTCGGAATTGGAGGAGCTGTTCGAAGTCGAGCGGGACCAACGACGTATCGACTCAATGCGAAGGGATGTCGAGAAGTACGAGCGGTTGGTACGCAGAAGGGCGGCCCTCGACGAGCAGGCGCGGCTAAAAGCTCAAGAGGCCGAGCAGCTCAAACGTGATGCTGCGAAGTTAAAGAACAAGTAGCCCTTCCCTTTCTGACGCAAAAATAAGCCGCCGGACGGACAACGCAAGGTCTGGACGAGTTGCCACCGGCAAACCTTGCGCAAGATCCCTCCAGCGGCTTCGGAAGATTGTTGCCCAATGAAAAGGGAGGGATAGAAAGAGTAAAAGTCGGGCATGAAAAATCAAAACTGAGGGATGTAAACTAAAGTGAGTTAAGTAAAGAATTTACTAATTTTACAGATACTCTATTTATGGATAATTCATTCGAATCGGTGGAGGTCAAGATGTAAACTATTGAAAAAATAGAATATTGATGGTATGTTTATCCGGTGAGGATAGTGTATTAGCGCCACTATTGGAGATGTGTCCTGGTGGGGAAATAGACAGCCATCTGGAAGGGAGCGAACGCGAGTTCAGCAAACTGCCGTAATGGCCATATGAGCAGTCGGTACAGACTTCAATGGAAGAAGTGATCATAACACTCCCCGTGAGTGCGACTGGATATTTATCTTCAGGTTGTCTGCAAGCGTGAGAAAAACCCTTACAGTTTAGAATCATCTTCTGACAACCTCTTTTATTTGGAGATTTTTGATGATGTTAATAATTTAGGCAGAAGTCGTTTGGGAACATTGGAGGAACCGAAACAATCCCGAAAAATAACTTGTCATGGTTTAGCCCTACCGCTATGGATAAGGAATTTTATCCTATGCTTTACCTCGAATTGACTTGAACTGGGTATCGACCTTTTGTAGACTAAAAAGAAAATAAGCACAGTATTTGCCTGTTTGAAATGTCGTAAGTAAGAGCTACAAAACCAGTAGTTTTCGGTTCATTTGCTAATTTTTTGAATTATGTGTTCCCGTTGTCGTATTGCCGGGCTCTTTTATAATAAGGAGCTCCTTGGGCCCGAAAATACATGCAAACGCTTGGGAAAAAATCTTTCCGCCGCCGGATGCACCTGTCGATGCTCTCTTGGATGAAGAGACTGACTGATGACTGAACACGTTGTGAGACAGTATACACGCCTTTTTGTGCTCGGATTCTTGTAAAGATTGATTGAAGATTGGTGCCCGAAACCGAATGTTTTGTATAATTTTACATAACAAATCCTTGGAATCAGTAACCTTCATAGAGAAAGCAGTGATCTTTTCTTTAAAGTTGCTGAATTTCAGAGTATTATACAAGCCAATCCGTTAGTAAATTAGATGCTTATAAATACATTCTCAAAAAATGTCATCTGCTAAAAAATATTTGGATGATTATGAAATTACAAGGTGTAATAAGATTAATTGCAGTCTGCCCGTTACTTTTATCGCTCGGTATGCCGATAGCATATGGCCAGCCAGTAGCCGATAAACCCGGACTGCAGGAAAATCCCTATCAAGAGTTTTCGTTAGGTGCAATCAAACCGGCCGGATGGCTCGAAGAAATGCTCGTTCGCCAAAAAGAGGGACTGTCTGGCAACTTAGACCGGTTATATCCTCTCGTAATGGGGCCGACAAATGGCTGGCTAGGAGGAGACGGAGATCAATGGGAGCGAGGACCATATTGGATCGACGGTCTGTTACCGTTGGCATACATCCTTGACGATGCAGAACTGATTGCCAAAGTTAAGCCTTGGATCGAATGGACTTTGGCAAGCCAAAAGGAAAACGGGTATTTCGGTCCCGATACCGACTATGAAAATACCATTGTCGGAATCCAGCGTAACAACTGCGGAGATTGGTGGCCCAAAATGGTCATGTTGAAAGTAATGCAGCAATATTATTCGGCTACCGGTGACAAACGGGTCATCGATTTTATGACCAAATATTTCCAGTATCAACTGAAGACACTACCTGTGTATCCTTTGGATCACTGGACTTTCTGGGCGCGTTATCGCGGCGGCGACAATTTGATGTCCGTATATTGGCTGTATAATATTACGGGGGATGATTTTCTGCTGGATCTGGGGGAGATCATTTATTCGCAAACCTTCCCGTTTACTCAAATATTCACCTCACACAACTGGTGGCATACGGGAAGCATGCATTGTGTCAATCTCGCACACGGCATGAAGACCCCGTTAATCTATTACCAGCGCCACCCGGAGCAAAAATATGTAGATGCCGCAAAACAGGGGTTAAAAGATATCAATACCTTCATCAGCGGGCCACACGGAGTTATCATTGGAGACGAGGCGCTGCACGGCAATAACCCGACCCAAGGTTCCGAATTATGTACGGCTGTCGAGATGATGTTCTCTTTGGAGAATATGTTGCAAATCGCCGGAGATCCAGACTATGCATCTCAAATCGAACGCATTGCATTCAATGCACTTCCGACACAGATCTCGGATAATTTCATGACCCGTCAATATTTTCAGCAAATCAACCAAGTCGAAATTTCGATGTGCGACCGAAATTTTGATACAAACCATCATGGAACGACCACCTGTTTCGGATTGTTAAGTGGTTATCCTTGTTGTACATCCAACATGCACCAGGGATGGCCGAAGTTCGTACAAAATCTTTTTTATAAAACAAACGACGGGGGAATTGCAGCCCTGCTTTACTCTCCGTCACAAGTCAAAACAGAGATCAACGGACAACAAATTCTGATCAAGGAAAAAACCGTATATCCTTTCGAAGAAACGGTTCGCTTCCAAATCTACACCGACAATCCTGTCTGTTTTCCCTTTCACCTGCGCATCCCTGAATGGTGTACGGCTCCTGAATTGCACGTGAATGGCAAAAGCATAAAATTGGATAAAATAAAGAACGGTATAGCTGTTATAAAGAGGACTTGGCGAAATGATGATCTGGTGGTATTGAAACTTCCGATGAAGATTCGACTGACGGAATGGTACGAACGCTCCCAAAGTGTGGAGCGAGGCCCTTTGGTCTATGCATTGCGTCTTGAGGAAAAATGGCAGTGGAACGACAATGTTCCCGCAAATGGACGCCTGGACAAAGGTTTTTGGGAGGTTCATACAACCTCTCCTTGGAATTATGCGTTGATTGCACGAGATCCGGCCAAAATGGAAGAACATTACCGGGTAGCGGTACGTACCGACGTAACATCCTATCCCTGGAATATTTCCGGAGCTCCGCTTGAAATTCGGACGAAGGGCAAGAAAATTCCGGATTGGAATATATATAACGGCTCTGCAGGTCCGTTGCCATACAGTATTCCAGCTGGCCGAGAAATTAAAACGTCAGAAGAAGATATCATGCTGATTCCTTATGGATGTACAACCTTACGTATCGCGGAATTCCCCATTTTAGGTAAGTATGTCATTAAATGACATACTCATGCTTTAACATAACCCGTTGTGCATTTAGCATAAACGCACAACGGGTTATGCATATTTCTATGATTTTTTTGCAAATTTTTTAAGAATAAATATTAAGTACATGACAAAAATTTGAAGACATCGAATTTAGGTGTGTATGTCGGTCGTAAAATCACGTTTGAGATTTCCTTAAGACCATACTTGACCAACGCTTATCTCTTCTTCCATGCTTCAGAATTTTAATAGGTTTAACGTGTGTATCTTTATGTTAAACAACGAGATGCGTCCATACGAGAGCGATGCGGACCATCGCAGGCAGACGTGCGATGCGCTCTCTGTCTCGCGGGTATGTGTCCTCTATGTTGAAGCCCGAAGATTTTATGGCGCGGAAGGCCGTTTCAATCTCCCAACGCTTTTTGTAGCTCGCGACTCCATCTTCAGACCGGTTGAAACGGATCAGAATCTGAAGCTCGGGCACCCTCTTGATTCGACTTCCGGCAGGATAAACATACTGCCCTTTATGCAGAACGGTTTTGTAGTAGAACTTCTCCTGTCCGACTTTGAGGGAATTAAAGAGCCACCATGCCCTGATTCTTTCTCCTGTGGAGGGCTTGACAATCCAAATGTCCTGCCGGATACGGATGTAGTATCGAATTCTGTTGTCGTTGAGCCATCCAATCCACTCCTTGCCGATAAACTCGCGGTCGGCCACAAGACAGTCGATGCAGCCATGTCCAAAAAGTCGGATGAATCGCTCCATTATAGCCTTGCGTTCCTCCCAATTGGAATCTCCGCGCTTGCCCAACAGGCTGAACAGCAATGGAACGGCAATGTCCTTGTAGGTGACGCCGAGGGTGAGTATATTGATGTTGAACTCTCCGAACTTCCAGTTGGCTCGGTCCATACTCAGAACCCAACCGTCCTTAACAGGAAGCAACGAGAAGATCATCCTTGCTGCCAGGTTGAGGTTCAAGGCATAGTTGGCGATGAACCGCTGAATGCAGCGCAGATTGGAATCGCGCTCAACCGACGCAGGCATCGCCGAAGCCAGTTTGTGAAGGCTCACAGTCTGCACCCCACAAAGTGCATGGAGCATATAAGCCATAAGCTTTATGCGGGCAAGATCCATCGAAATTCCAAAATACTCTTGCATAATCGGGCGGATTTGGCTAACTTTAACCAAATCCTTGGAATCAGTAACCTTCATAGAGAAAGCAGCGAACTTTTCTTTAAAGTTACTGAATCTTAGGGGTTTCTGTAAACATAAACCGTTGATAATTAAATGCTTGGCAATACATTTTCAAAAAATGTCATCTACCAAAATCATAATCATAAAAATCGTATGGCGATCGTGAGACATTGGTATTTGTTGCTGCTGTTGTCAGCGGCTGGGTTATGTTCGTGCGACGGCGGCCGCCTCTCTGTGGTTTCGTCGGATTTCGGGACACTTTCGACCGGAGAGCAAACGACGCTTTATACCTTGACGAACCGTTCGGGCGCAAGGATGACCGTGTGCGATTATGGTGCGCGGATCGTCAGCATTCAGGTTCCGGACCGGGACGGTGTGCTGGGAGATGTTGTCGTGGGGTACGGGGACATTGCATCGTTTGAAAAGGGCGCGGAGCGGTTTATGGGTTGTGTCATCGGCCGCTATGGAAACCGGATCAACCATGCCTCGTTTTCCATCGATGGTCAGAAATACGAACTGGTGCCCAATGAACTGCGGGACGGAGTCCCCGTCCAGTGTCATGGCGGTCCCGAGGGCTTTGACCGCTTTGTTTGGGAGAGTACGCCCCTGCAGGAGAAGGATCGGGTCGGCGTGCGATTCCAGCGTGTCAGCCCCGATGGTGAACAGGGTTATCCCGGAAATCTGAATTGCTCGGTGACCTATTGGTGGACCGAAGAGAATGTCTGCCGCATCGAATATGAGGCGACCACCGACCGCCCGACTGTCGTCAACCTCTCGAACCATACGGTATTCAACCTGAAAGGTCCCGGGGACCGTTATGTCATGAATCATCTGATGCAGGTGGAGTCCGATACGTATGTCCTGGCCAACCGGCAGCTTTGTCCCGACCGGCTCCTTCCGGTGGAGGGTTCGCCGTTTGACTTCCGGCAGATGCGCCGGGTCGATTATCGGTTGGATAACTATGCCGATGAGCAGTTGCGCATCGCCAATGGTATGTCCGGGTGTTGGATCATCCGGGATTGGGACGGGTCGTTGCGGAAGGTCGTGGACCTCTACGCTCCGGAGAGCGGCCGCGGAGTCGTGACCCTGAGTACCGAACCGGCCTTTCTGACCTTTACGGGTCGGACGTTCGATGGCAGTCAGATCGGGAAATGCGGTCCGATGGAAAAGTATTGCGGAATGCTGCTGGAAACATTTCATGTTGCCGATTCGCCGAATCAGCCCGAATTCCCGTCAACTGTGCTCCGGCCCGGGGAAAACTACTCTTCGATAACCGAGTGGCATTTTTATGTCAAGTAGCATGATCCGCCCTTTTTTTGTGTCGTTGACGCTGTTCGGACTGCTGCTCTCCGTCCGGGTTTGGGGTTACGAATTCACCCACCTGACCAAGGACAACAACGGCCTCTCCTATGACGGAATCAGCGCCATCATGCAGGACTCCCGGGGCTTCATCTGGATCGGAACCTACAAGGGCCTGAACCGCTATGACGGAAATACGTTCAAGGTGTACGGAATGTTGGAAATGGGCCTTGACTCCGATTTCGTTTATTCGATTGTTGAAGATTCGGAGGGCAATCTCTGGATCGGGACCGATAAAGGGGTCTGCATGTACAGTTACCGGCAGGATCGCTTCGTTCCTCTGCGTACGGTCAGCTCCGAGGGCTCCGTCATCACCAATAAGGTGACGTTCATCACCGTTGAACCCGACGGCAGGGTCTGGATGCTTGTGAACGATCAGGGCTGTTTCGCCTATGACATTCACCGTGGGGAACTTCACGAATGGCCCTATCGGAAGATCGGATTTTCGGGATTCCGGAAGATGCTCCGGTGCGTCGACGGCGATGTGTGGATCTCCCGCTATCACTCCAATCTTTACCACGCGGACAGTTCGTTTCGGGAGGTACATCCGGTGGTGTTGGGGGATCAGTCGGATTTTTTCGAGGATGACGAGATCGAGGGGCTCTTCTATGCTCCCGACGGCAGCCTCCTCGTTGCCAGTATGAAACGGGGGCTCTCCGAAGTCGATCTGGTTGCGAAACGTGTCGAGGTGCTGTTGGCGTTGCCCGAGAACTCGCTATTGCAACATGCCTTTCTGGAGAACGACCGCAATGTCTGGCTGTCGACGTCGAAGGGTGTCTGGCGTTACGATCTGCTTACGGGAGAGTCCCTGTGCCTGCGGAACGACGAGATGGACATGTTCTCGCTGTCCAACGATTATACCACCTGCACGTTCGTGGACAAGGACGGCGGCTTGTGGGTTGGGACGAAGGATGCCGGGGTCAATTATTCGGGCCCGAGCCAGAACAATTTCGAGAAACAGTATCTTGCCGACGGCGAGTCGTTGGAGAATGTCCTGGTCAGCGGCTTTGCCGAGGATGAAGCGGGGCGGATCTGGGTAGCCACGGAGGAGAAGGGGCTGCTGGTCTACGATCCGCAGGCACACCGGACCTCGAAATACCGGCTTGAGGGGATTCCGTCAAGAATCTGCTCGATTTGCTATGACGACGGATATTTGTGGTTCGGAACGCGGGTCGGACTGTTCCGTCTGGATATTGCCGCGAACCGGCTCAAGGTCTATGGCGTTCTGAAGCGGGTGCAGGGCGTGAACGATCCAAATGTCTACATGATTTACAAAACTTCGGACGGAGAGATCTTTGTGGGTACGACGTTGGGGCTTTTCCGATATGAACGGTCGTCAGACTCGTTTCTTGAAATTCCGGCGTTCGACGGTATTTTCACCACCTCGGCGGTCGAGGACCCGCTGCATCCAGGGGTTGTCTGGTTCTCTAGCTATGCGAACGGGGTCTATTGTTGGGACTCCATCTCGGACAAACTGGTCAATTACGACGCTTCGTCGGGTTGCGGACTGACCAACGACAAGATCTGCTCGATTTTCATCGACCACAAGGCACGGATCTGGGCTGTGGGCTTCAGTATTGGGGTTGCAATGTTCGACCGTGAAAGCGGACGCTTCACGGTGTATGACCGCCGCAACGTCCAGGCACTGACGTCCGATGTCTTTTTCAAGGCGTTGGAGGATAAGGCCGGGAACCTGTGGCTTGCCTCCGACGAGGGCCTTGTGGAGTTCAATCCCGAGATCGGCGGCGGATATGTCTATACCCGTATCGATGGTCTGCTGGATTCGAAGTTTACGAACAGCGCCTTCCGGAGCGCCTCCGGAGACATGTACTTCGGATCCGACAATGGCTTCATCCGATTCAATCCCGAAGCGCTGCCGAGAACTTCGAACATTCCCTCCGTGGTGTTGTCCTCCATGCAGATCGGCGACCATGAAGCCCGGTTTGCGGAGAACCTCGATCTCATGTCGAAGATTTCGCTCGATCGCGAAAACAATTCGTTCGGGTTCAATTTTTCGCTGCTCGGGCTTTCGGCTCCCTTCTCGAACAAGGTTCAGTGTCTGCTGGAGGGGTATGAGAGCTCCTGGCGGGACATTGCCGCTACGAAATCGGTCTTTTATTATAATGTACCTCCCGGGCAGTACCGGCTTCGGGTACGGGCTCAGTCCGATGAGAAGTGGATGGAGGTACGGCCGCCGCTTGTGATTGCCGTACATCCGGGCTTCTGGGCCTCGGTTCCGGGGGCGATGTTGGTTGTTCTGATCGTATTGGTCGTGTTTTTGCTCTGCGTGCTGGTCATTCAGCATCGCCTCCGGCTGCGTAAGGAGCGCGAACAGGAGGCTTATCAGAAGGCCAAGGACGAGGAGATGTTCCATGAAAAGATGAATTTCTTTTCGCATGTCATCCATGAGATCAAGACGCCGCTGACGTTGATCAAGACGCCCTTGAGCAATGTGATGAGCCGGTGTGCAGATGAGGAGAACCAGCACGACCTGAACGTTATGTACCGTAGTGCGGAGTACCTCTCCAAGCTGGTGAACGAACTGCTGGACTACGTCCGCATCGAGCGGATGGGCTATGCGCTCAAGTGCGAACCCGTCGATTTCCTGGAGCGGCTCCATTCGTTGCTGTTCAGTTTTGCGGATGTCGCCCGGGACCGCAATCTGACCATCGAGGTGCAGGCTGATCTGGAACAGGCGGTCGTATATGCCGATTCGGCCGCTTTGGATAAGATCCTGAACAACCTGCTGCTCAATGCGATCAAGTATGCGGAGACGAGTTTGACCATCTGCGTCCGTACGGACGAAGGACGGGTTGTGGCTGATTTCATCAACGACGGCCCCGGGATCCCGAAGGAGTATCGGGACGAGATTTTCAAGCCTTTCGTCCAGTATCAAAACGATTCGACTCCGGTTTCAGGCGGTGTGGGAATCGGTTTGCCGCTGGCCAAGAATCTGGCTCGGATGCATTCCGGCGATCTGATCTTATCCGGGCGTACGGACGTGACGGACTTCGTGTTGACCCTGCCGATGGTCGATTCCGAAGAGAAGACGCCCGAGATGGGGGGTGAGGAGCTTTTCGAGGAGGAGAAGAAGACGGGACCGGAACTTCCCTGTATTCTGATCGTGGACGACAACCGCGAATTCCGCGAGTATCTGGCCTCGAAACTCGCCGAGAACTATGCGATCCTCATGGCTCCGACGGGTGTCGAAGCCTTGAAAATCCTCAAGGAGAGCGATGTGGACATGTTGTTGACGGATATCTCCATGCCCGGAATGTCCGGCCTCGAATTGTGTGCGAAGGTCCGCGAGGATATTGAAATTTCGCACATCCCGGTCCTCATCATCTCGGCCCGCGGTTCCGTACAGTCGAAAATCCAGGCGATGCAGGCCGGAGCGGACCTCTATATCGAGAAGCCTTTCGACCTGCAGTACCTCGTTTCGAGTATCGAGAACATCCTCGACCGCCGGGTACTCCTGCGCAATGCGCTGGAGCAGGGAGTCTCGGGAATGGCCGTCGACATGTTCGGACTCCCCAGAAAGGATGAGGAGTTCCTGGAGAAGTTCAGCTCCATCATCCGCGAGAATCTCGGGAATGCCGAACTCTCGAACGAATTCCTGGCCGAACAGATGAATATGAGCCAGTCGACCCTGGTGCGTAAGATCCGCAAATTGTTGAATACGTCGCCGAACAACTATGTCCGTTCGATGCGGATTGCGGCCGCTGCGGAGATGTTGAAGAATTCTCACGGAAACAATATCTCCGAAATCTGTTATTCGGTCGGTTTCTCGAATCTCTCCTACTTTACCAAATGCTTCAAGGAGAAGTACGGTAAAACCCCTACTGAAATTGTACGGGATCAGGCCTCCGAGCAGTAGATTGTGGCTTGGAAGGCCTTCTGGCGGGCATTGATTGGAATTTTGCATCTTTTGCATCATATCTTTTGATCGGTTTTGCCTGCTGTGGATATATTTGTTCATCGATGCAAACCAACTTAAAACCACCAATCAAATGAAAAGAACTTTACATCTGGTTTTGGCTGTTGCCGCACTGACTCTGGTCGCGTGCGGCGAGGCTGAGGAGAACAACCATGGGTTGAAGTACGACTCCCTGGATGTTAATTTCTCTGCCACGAAGGCCGGAAGTGAGTGGTCCGAAGACGACGTTGTCGGTGTTCGGGCGACCTGCACGCGGAACGGAACGGAGAATGTCCTGATGAGTGCGAATGATCCGGCCTGTTTCACTCCGGTTGCTGCGTCGCAACAGGCCTATCTGGTGAAGAAGAGCGATGGTGACAACATCATTGCCCGGTCCGGAGACCACAATTATCGTTTCTACGCCTATACGCCTTACGACGCTTCGATCAAGGATCTCTCCAAACTTCCGGCGAGCATCCCGGACGAAGTGGTATTCGGAGAGCCGTTGCAGAGCCTGTATGTAGCCGAAGCCTCTGTGACCGGTGTTGTGGCACCCGTGGCGATGGATTTCCAAACGCCCTCCTGCCTGCTCACCCTGGAGATTCCGGACGACATCGTTGCCATGTCGAACACCGTGCTGAAAAAAATGGTCGTCAAGGCTTCCGAGGATCATCCGTTGACCTCGGATATCGCCTATGAAGCGACCTATGATATTTATACGGGAAAAACAACGGTGGTTAACGGCTCCGGAGCCCGGGAGATTATGATGGATTTCGGCGCGAACGGCTATGAACTCCCGTCGGGATATACGCCGGTGACGGTGCTGATCGCCCCCTTTACCGTGCCGGAGGAGGGGTTGCGTGTGGAATTTACCGATGTCGACGGTGCGACGAACTCCGTTCCGCTGCTGGCCAACCAGGCCGGTACGTCGTATGCGGCCGGTGAGGTCATTTCACAGACCCTGAGTTCGTCCAGCGACGGCATCATACCTTGTACGTCTCCCGTCGAGTGGCCGATCGGCTATCGGGACGGTGTCGGCGTATTCAATACGACGACCCAGCCGCTCTGGATGACCGACCATATCTGGACGGCCAGCCAGCCTCAGGCGACCATGACCTACGAGGTGTCGGAGGACAACCCCGCACCTGTCAAGATCGAGGTGAACAACTTCGTTCAGTACAACTACAGCTCGGGATGTGTCAAGGGCTCGTGGACGGGCGACTATTTCGAGTTTGACGTTCCGGTTCGGAACTTCAAGGCCGGCACGGAGGTGACGCTGACCCTGCCGACCTACGGACGCGGCGCCCCGTTGTTCTGGGATGTCTACTACCTCGACGGTGAGGAGTGGAAATGCGACCGCTCGTCGCATACTTCGCCCGACGGACAGTTCACGATGACGTCGACGCTGATGATCGAACACGGTAATCGGGACGGCAGTTTCGAGGGTATCAAGTACGAAGTCAAGATGCGCTTCGAGAATGCCATCCAGAGCGGACACCTGAAGATCCGTTTCCAGGTGGCGCATGGTGGATACATTACCAACCCTGCGGGCGCCTATTCGACGGCGTGCCGCGAGCTGACGGCCGAAGAACGGAAGACGTTCGATATCGGTGCTACATTGTTTGCGTTCGTGAACAAATCCGGCAACGTGAACTCCGTCAAGATTGAATGGTAAACAGTTTAATGAAGGAACCCGTTATGAAAAGCATATTCAGCAAGATATTGTATGTATTGGTCCTCTTGGCGGTATCGCTGCCGGCCATGGCTCAGCGCAACGTCATTACCGGTGTGGTTTATGATGAGTCGGGGCTTCCGTTGACCGGCGCTTCGGTGATTGTCGAAGGCACAAACCGGGGCGTGACGACCGATTCGTATGGAAAATACCGGATCGAAGCTGCGCCCGAAGAGGCGCTGATCTTTAATTTCCTGGGCTATCGGAGCCAGAAATTCAAGGTGGGGGCCTCCACCGTCCTGAATGCCGAGATGGTGCCGGAATCCCAGATACTCGATGAACTGGTCGTCGTCGGTTACGGCGTGCAGAAGAAGGTGAATGTGACCGGTTCGGTCTCGACGGTGGATTATGAGGAGTTGTCGCAGTCCCGTCCCGCTACCACGACGTCGGGACTGTTGCAGGGTGTGAGCGCGGGTCTGTATGTCTCGCAGACCTCCGGAAAACCGGGCAGCGAAGGGGTTTCGATGCGGATTCGCGGCGTGGGAACGCTCAATGATGCCGCGCCGCTGGTCATTGTGGACGGTTTCGAGGGAACCATCAATAATGTGAATCCGCAGGATATCGCCTCGATTTCGGTCTTGAAGGACGCCGCCTCCTGCGCCATCTATGGAAACCGCGGAGCCAACGGCGTGATCCTGATTACGACCAAAACGGCCAAGGAGGGTCGCTTTAATATCGAGTATACCGGCATGGTGGCCTATCAAGAGCCGGAACACTATTTCGATGTCATTTCGAACTATGCCGACTACATGGAAATCATGAACGAGTCGGCCTGGAATGTCGGCAAGGCCAATGTGTTCAGCCAGACGATGATCGACCTGTGGCGCGAAAAGGAGAAGACTCCCAACGGCATTGCCGATTCGGGCTATCCGAACTATGTGGCCTATCCCAACGTGGACTGGATGGAGGCGATCTTTACCCCTTCGGTCTATCAGAAGCATTCGATCTCGGCCAGCGGCTCGACGGAGCGTATCAAATATCTCATGTCGGTGTCGTATATGAACAATCCGGGTGTAATCGACAATTCGGCCGTGACGCGAACCTCCTACCGGCTCAATCTCTCGTCGGACGTGACCAAATGGCTCGAAGTCGGGGCACGGATCTATGGGTACCGTTCGGATACGGAGTTGGCGGATATTACCGGGTCGATGACTCTGCTTTCGCGGGGCGTTCCCTGTATCTATCCCTACTACGACGGGAAATACGGCTGGATGGAGAACCCCGAGCAGAGCTCCGAGTCGCGCAATAACCTCTACTACTTCAACCGTTACAAAGGCTCGAATGTCACGCATTACAACAATGCGACCGCCTTTGTCAATGTCAAACTGCCGTGGAACATCCGCTATCATGCGTCGTTCAACTACTCCTGGCGGGATGCTCTGCAGAAGCAGCATCCGACCTTGGGCGATGCCTATTCGTTCAGTCGCGACGAGGTGGCCTACAGCTATAATGACTTGAGCAAGCTCTATCTGACCTACACGCAGGGCCACACCGGAAGATGGGAGTTCCAGACGACGCTCGACTGGGCCGAAACATACGGGAAACACGATATCTCGGCCATGGCCGGTTTCGAGGCCTACTACCTCAACGACCAGAGCTTCTCATCGACCAAGACCGGCTTCGAGAACGATGTTCTGGAGGAGCTGGACAACGTCCTGGAGGCAACCTCGATCTCCGGATCCCAGACGGATTACGCTGCCGCCTCGGTCTTCGGTCGGGTCACGTACTCCTATGCGGACAAATATCTGGCCGAGGTCAATCTCCGTTATGACGGTTCGTCTCGTTTTGCCCGTCAGTCCCGGTGGGGACTTTTCCCCTCGTTCTCGGCCGGATGGCGCATCTCGCAGGAGGATTTCCTGAAGGGTACCTGGGTCGACAATCTGAAATTGAGACTCTCCTGGGGCAAGTTGGGCAACAACTCGATCGGAAACTATGACTATTTGTCGACTTATGCCTCGGGCTATTCCTATCCGTTTGGCGGGAAATTGGCTTCGGGGGCCGTGTCGACCCTGTCGAACGATCTGCTGGAGTGGGAAACGACGACCTCTTTCGACGTGGGTCTGGAGTTCGCCACGCTGAAAAACCGACTGACGTTCGAAGCTGACTATTATGACAAGCAGACCGACGGCATTCTCTACAAGGCTCCGGTTTATGCGACCATCGGCAACAAGAGCGCACCTTATCAGAACCTTTGCGGGGTTTCGAACCGGGGCTTCGAATTTACGATCGGATGGCGTGATCAGGTGAAGAATTTCCGCTATGGCATTTCGGCCAACTTTACCCGGAACTGGAACAAGGTGACCAAATACAACGGTCGGCTCAAGGCCGGCTGGGTGACCGACGCCAACGGTGTGCGGAGTTATGTCACCAACATCGGCGATGTCTCTACGGTGGTCGATGCGGCACGCCGTACGATCGAAGGCCGGCTCATCAACGAGTATATCCTGGTCAACACCTATTCGGGTGACGGCTCCTACTTCTTTGCGGACGGGTCTGTGAATCCGGCGGGAGGTCCGCGGGACGGAATGATCCGCACGCCGGATGATATGACCTGGTTGGAGGCCATGGTGGCTGCGGGCAACTCGTTCCTTCCGAACCAGCATATCGCCAAGGACGGAATCTGGTATGGTGACTACATTTACGAGGATGCCAACGGTAACGGCGTTTACGGTGACTCGAACGACTACACGTTCCAGAATGTCAGCCAGACGCCCAAGTATTACTACGGCTTCAACATCGAACTCGGCTGGAAAGGGATTGATTTCTCGGCCCGCTTTGCCGGAGCTGGCGGCGGAGCCCGTTACTGGAGATACGTGGGTTACAACGCCTATTCGACGGATCCCAAGTTTACGCTGCCTTACGAAATAGCCTACGACCACTACTTCTTCGACCCGGAGAATCCGGATGATCCCCGGACCAATCTTACTTCGAAGCACGGACGTTTGACCATGAACTACGGCTCGGAACAGAACGGTGCCAATATCTATTCGATCCTGTTCCTCTACAAGACGGACTATCTGAAACTGAAGAACCTCACCATCGGCTATACGCTTCCCGAGCGTCTGACGCGGAAGGTCGGAATCGGATCGCTGCGGATCTTCCTGACGGGTGACAATCTCTTCACGATTACGGATTATCCCGGGATCGATCCGGAATTCACGGACAACATGAACTATTACGCCAATCTGCGGCAATATACGATTGGTCTGAACATCAAATTCTAATGCATACGGGTATGAAAGCTCTCAAAATATCGATTCTTGGTGCGGGACTTCTGTCGTTGATTTCGTGCAACGAATTTCTGGACCGTTATCCCTACAGTGAGAACAGCTCCTCGACCATGTTTTCCTCGGCGACGTTGGCCGAAAGTGTGGTGACGGGGGTCTATTCCAACCTGCTCTACGATTACAATTCGACGGACCGTTCCGTCCTGAACTGGGATTCGTTCTCTTCGGTCATGGACCCGCAGGAGGGAATCGTCAACCTCGATTACAACTACCTTTTTGGGACGCTGCAGCCGAACAATTCGATGTTCCAGACCTATTGGAAACGTTTCTACGAGGGGATCAACCGGGCCAATGATGTGATCGAGAACATCGGCCGGGTGCCGGACATGTCCGATGCGACGAAGGCGAAGCGCATTGCCGAGTGCAAGTTCCTGCGGGCCTATCACTATTATCGCCTGAATGCGCTGTGGCGCGGGGTCCCCTATTACGATCGGAACCTGGCTCCGGACGAGTATCGCCTGGGCCGCTCGTCGGAAGAGGAGATTTGGAAACTAGTCGTGAAGGACTGCACTGATTGCATTGATTGCTCTGAGATCCCCGATCGGTATGTGGCCGGGAACGCCGATTACGGACGTGTGACCAGGGGCGCTGCTTATGCACTGCGCGGCAAGGCCTACATGTGGCTTAAGCAGTACGATCTGGCCGAGGAGGATTTCGATAAGGTGGGAGACTGCGGATACGATCTTTACCCCGGTTCCTATGAAAGCCTCTTCACCGAAACCAACGAAAAGTGCGAGGAGATGGTTTTCTCGGTGCAGATGGTGGAAGAGGAGGGGCAGGGCAACGCTTTCTCGAACAACTACGGCAATTATTGCACGGTGGGCTACGGCAAGTATCAGCACTATCTGAATGTGAATTTCATCGACTCCTTTGAGGAGATCGACGGGAAACCGTTCAGTTGGGACGATTACTTCCCGGGATACAGCTCGATGACGCCCGAGGCCCGCAGCGTCTACTTCCTGCGCAACGGGTTGACCGATACGGAGAAGACGGCGATGAACACCTACGGGGCCGACATGTCGAAATACGATGCTTCGGGCAATGAGGCGCGCCTGCGTGCGGCGTATGAGAATCGGGACCCGCGTCTTGCCGCTATTGCGATCACGCCCTATTCGACCTATGACGGCGGAGCCTCGGGATCGGTCGTGACCTATACGAGCCGCTACCCCTATCGGGACTGGCAGGCACCAAGCCTGGACCTGCGCTACGGGAACAATGCCTATATGCTTTACCCGATCCGCAAGTTCGTGACCAAGGGACGCGAGTATACCAACATCGGTTACAACCCGGTGGATGTCCCGATCATCCGTTATGCCGACGTGTTGCTGAGTCTGGCCGAGGCGGTTAACGAACAGGGGCGTTGGCAGGAGGCGGTTTCCTATGTGAACCGGGTCCGCAACCGGGCCGGAGTCGCCTTGCTCAATGCTCCCGGAAATGCGAATACCAAGGTGTCGGGGGTTGAGGAGATGAGGGTCCGCATCCGCAATGAAAAGAAGTGGGAACTGGCCTGCGAAGAGCAGCTCTATTTCGAGGAGTTGAGATGGGGAACTTGGAAGACGGACAAGTTTGTTGCCAAGAACGGCCTGCAGAATGTTTGGGGTGCCCCCGTCTATACCTATATTTGGGGCGGTGACGCCTACCTGAAATGGGCCATCCCGCAATCGGAAGTTGAAAAAAATACGAATATCAAGCAAAATGAAGGTTGGAATTAAAAATCGAACTTGCGGCATGTTGGGAGTGCTGTGTGTGCTTGCGTTGACCCTTTCCTGTACGAAGGAGACACAGGGCGGAGACCATGGTAGTCAGGGAGGAGGAACGCAGACGAGTCTGGAACTGACCGAATTCACCCGCCTGAACCGTGGGGAATCCGAAATCAATTCTCATGCGGATGACTGGGACCGTTCCACCGTGAAAATGGATTATCGCTCCTACATCGAACTGGGGGCGGCCAACAATGTTTATCTGCCGACCTATGCGCGGATCCGGACCTTGCGCGACGGAAGCTATATTCTGACCTGGCAGGATGCCGTGGGAGTGAATGGAAACGGCGAGAATACGTATTATGCACTGAGCCGCGATTTGAAGAACTGGGTCTACATGGGATATCTGTGGCAGGGGCAGAACGTCTACAACGGGTTGGGAAAACCGGACGTACGCCGATTTACTAATGCCAATACCCTTCAGTTGGCGAATGGCGAACTGCTGGCTGTGGCCAGTTTCAGTACGGTGAATACCTACAGCAATCCGAATTATACGGCGGAACAGGGGATTGTCGTCAAACGGAGCCAGGATGGGGGTTATACCTGGTTCGGCGAAAAGGAGATTTATCACGGACCCTGCTGGGAGCCGCATCTGATCGAGCTGCCCTCGGGTGAGATCCAGTGCTTTTTCTCGGAGAGTCGTCCGTGGACCAGCGGCAGCCACTCGGGAACGGACATGCTGCGGTCGATTGACGGCGGGGAGACCTGGGAGCCGGCCTTGGGAGAATCAGCCTATCGCGTAATGCGCAAGCATTGGTGGAATGCCCAGAAGAACATGTGGTGCTATACCTATCAGATGCCGGTGGGTATCATCCTGAACGAATCGAACCGCTTCGCCTTTGCCATGGAGAGCTGCAATCAGCGGGTGGTGAACGCTTCGGGCGGTTACAGCGACCAGTTCTCGATCGCCATGGTCTTTTCCCATGAAGACGGCACCTGGGATTATCTGGAAGGGGATGAAATTACCCCGAAAGAGCGTCGTATCGACAGTGTCGTTATGCGTGGCGCGGCGCCCTATCTGGTGCAGTTCCCTTCGGGCGAGACGTTGTTGGCCTATGGCGGTAGGGATTCGCGGCAGCATTTCCGGATCGGGAATGCTACGGCTACGGAGTTCGGGGCAACAGACCTGCCGGCCTTGCCCGATGTGGGTTCCTGGGGAGGACTGGATTTGACGGACTCGCATACGGTGCTCTCCAGTATGCGCGATTCGCGGGACGGAGCAGACAATGCAACCATCGCATTGGCCCGGTTCCATCTGAATCATTCGATTCGGGCGACATCCCGTCAGGTGGCGCTCGATGGTGACGATTCCGAGTGGGCGGAGAGCGATGAGGCTCTTTTTGTCGGCTCCCGTTGCCAAGCTCAGGCCACCCTGCGCTGCTCGGCGGATGCGGAGAACCTCTATTTCCTGGTGGAGGTCTTCGACGAGAGTCTCTCCTCCACGGATTTTGCCTACATCCTGCTCTCTCCGGACAATGATACCGAAAACCTTTCGGCCAAATCTCGCCGAATCCGTTTCGGATATGACCGGATCAAGAGTACGGACCAATATGCCGGAGGGTGGCGCGAGGCCGATTTCGGGATATCGTATGCCGGGGCCTTCGACGGTACTCCGACGGACAAGACGGATCAGGATAACGGTTTTCGGGCCGAGATCGCCGTACCCCGCAGTTCGATTGAACTGGTCAATGGACGGGTGTTGGTCAACTTCGGATATTTTGATGCGGCGGCCAATGTCGAGGATGTCCTTTGCGATGCCAGCAATACGTCCAAATGGCTTTCCATTCAGGTAGATTGAGCCTCAGATTGCGATTGAATTAAAAAACGACGGATTATGAATAAAAAAATCTTATTTTTAGCGACTTCGATTCTTTTTCTGGCGGCTTCGTGCTGCAAAGCCCCGGTAGTGGCCGAACGCTGGTCGGCCGAACGGGCCAATCAATGGATGGCGGACAAGGGCTGGATCGTGGGGTGTGATTATGTGCCCTCGACGGCCATCAACCAGATCGAAATGTGGCAGGCCGAGACCTTTGATCCCGAGACGATCGACCGTGAACTGGGGTTTGCGGAGGGGTTGGGATTCAATACGGTGAGGATCTTCTTCTCCAATCTCGTCTACACGGCGGATCCTGCGGGATTCAAGGAGCGTTTCTCTCAGTTCCTGGAGCTGTGCGACAAGCACGGGATCCGGGCGCTGCCGACCTTCTGGACGAACGGGGGAAAATGTATCGATCCGCATCTGGGCAAACAACCCGATGCCGTACGCGGGAACCACAACTCGCAATGGGTGATGACCCCCGGCGCCGACTATGTGAATGATCCGATCCGTTGGGGAGAACTCGAAGCCATGGTCAAGGATCTGATCGGCAGCTATGCCGACGATGAGCGAATCCTCTTGTGGTGTCTGTACAATGAGCCCGAAAACCATCGCCGGGGTGTGACCAATTCCGTGCCGTTGATGAAGGCTACCTTCGAGTGGGCGCGCTCCTGCAACCCCTCCCAGCCGTTGACGGCTCCGCTGTGGCGTGAGGTCGGCGTTCCTGGAACGAGCCTTCCAGAGGTGACTTTTGCTCTGGAAAACAGCGACGTGATCAGCTTCCATTGCTATGCGAGCGGAACCGTTCTCGAAAAGTTCATCAAGACTCTGCTTCCCTATGGCCGACCGATGGTCTGCACGGAATACATGCGACGTCCGATCTCGACCTTCGAGGAGGCGATGCCTATCTTTAAGAAATACAATGTCGGGGCGATCAATTTCGGATTGACGGCCGGGAAATGCAACTTCCATTATCCGTGGAACAAGGTCGATGAGAAAGGCCGGTCGATCCCCTGGGCTGAAGAGCCTGAGGTGTGGTTCCATGACATCCTCCATGCCGACGGTACGCCGTGGAACGAGGAGGAGGTGGCCTTCATCCGGCGTATGACGGGCGTTGCCGAATGATGTTCCGTCGTTCGGAATCTTAACAGAAGTTCAGGTATAGAAAAAAGAGCCGACCAGGAGCCTGATCCCGTGCGGAGGGGGTGCCGATCAAGCCAATCGGCACCCCCTCAGGGCGGCCCATGCCCGAACCCTGCTCGATTCGCAATAAAAATAATGGAAAAAATGAATATGAACAGATTGATAATGAAGTTTCTGTCGGTGATTCTCCTGCTTGCTTCGGGCGTTTCGTGCCAGAAGCAGGAGGCGATGGACGACGGTGGCGGAACTCGCGGATTTGTTATCCGGGCGTCGCTTGAGGAGGGCGCTGCGGACACCCGAACCTCGATGTCCCCGAATGAGGACGAAACGAGTTATGCCGTCTTCTGGAACGAGACGGACTGCATCTCTGTCAATGGAATTGCTTCCGAGTCAATCTCCATCCAGGAGGACCGCCGCTCGGCGGAATTTACCTTCCTGAAGGGGTTTGAGTCGGCCTTGTATGCGGCATATCCTGCGTCGGTTGTTTCGAAGTACGAATCCGGCGCATTGACGCTCCTTCTGCCGAACGTTCAGACCTGGAGCGAATCCGATCAGTTCGATCCTGCGGCTGCCGTCATGCTCGCCCAGGCTGCCGACGGGGCTTCGCTCCGGTTCCGGCACGCCATGGCCTATTTGCGGGTGACGCTCTCCGAAGCCTCGGATCCGGAACCTATCGCTGCGGTGGTACTGTCTGCCAACGACGGGTCGGCCCTGTGCGGAGCCTTTCAGGCAACGTATGGCTCTGATCTCTGGACGTTGACGCCGCAGGAGAGTGCCGCGTCTCAGGTCGAGTTGCGCTGCGGGACACAGGGCGCTCCGCTGGGATCCCGGATGGTGATCGCTATCCCGGCAGGGGAATATGCCGCCGGTCTGACGGTGCAGGTCAAAGACGTATCGGGGGACTATCAGGTCCGCAAGAGCGTCAACGCCTTTACGGCAACGGCCGGTCGGATTTATGACATGAGCTTCGCCTTCGAGCCGGAGGGTGGCACCTCATCGAACGATATCTTCAGTGTCTCGGATTGGGAGCTCTTTGCCGAGAAGATCGCTGCGGGAGAAACTTTTGAAGGTCAGACCGTCAATCTGATGGCGGATCTTACTGTTCCGGAGTATTTCGCCTATGCCAACGGAACGTTCGAAGGGACGTTTGAGGGAAATGGCAAGACGATGACGGCCGGGGCGAACGTGTGGCCTCTCTTTGCGACGGTTGGTGAAAAGGGGGTCGTCCGGAATCTGAATTTCGACGGGGCGTTCACCACTATGGCCAATCCGGCCTCGGCAGGCAACGCCGTTATCGCCAAAGTCAACCTGGGCGTGATCCGGGATTGCACCAACTCCGCCGATACGGAGGTGACCGTATCCGGCTCTCTGATCTTCGGGACGCTTGTCGCTCAGAATGGCGGGACTCTGGAGCGGTGTATCAACTATGGCAATGTGACCGTCACGCAGACGGCTTCGGCCTCCAGCGGATTCTATGGCGGGGGCCTGGCGGCGATCGGCCATACGGTGCTCGGAACCGCAACGGCAACGCAGCTCGATGTCGATGAGACGTGTCGTGCGGGCAACTTTGTCGATTGCGAGAATCATGGCAACTTGACGATCCAGTGTGCCGGAGCCGCACCGATCCGGTCGGGATTCGGCGGAATCTGCGGCATCGTCTACATGAACGGAGTCCGCTTCACGGGCTGCGAGAACTACGGGGACGTCATCCGGACCGACGACGCGGACAAAGCGGCCTCCAACAATGGCTCGGCGACGGTGGGTGGTATTCTCGGCCGCAGTGCGGCGTGGTTTACCACGGCGGCGGGTGACAGCAGGGCACTCGATGTCGAGGTCAACGGTTTTGATACGCGCTATGAGAATTGTGTGAACGAAGGCACCGTTCAGGTTTCGTGCCGACACAGCGGAGGCATCATGCCGAACTCTTCGGGGGCCCGGCTCGATGCTGCCGGAGGTATCGTGGGTGCAGCCATCGGAGTTGGCGACCAGCTCCAGCGCATCGTCTCCTGTCACAACAAGGGTGCCGTTGTTGGCGGATGGACTACGGCCGTGAATACGACGGCGCTGGGCGGTCTTGTTGGTCTGGCAACCGGAACCGAGATCACGGGCTCTACCTCTTCCGGCGATGTCCGTTCCGTAGATGCAACTTACTACATCGGGGCTGCGGGTGGTGCCGTGGGCTTTGCCCGCCGGGATGTAACACTTGCCGGCGACTGCCTCATTCAGAGCCGGATCGAGGCCTGGACTCCTTCGGGCAAATCCCTTCTGACCGGGCTTCTGTTCGGCAATGTCGTGACCGCTGCAACCGCATCCGATACGCAGGTGGCGGGCGAGATCTCTGTTTATAATTATCTCCCTTTTTTCTTCCCAGTTGCATCCCCGCCGCTTTCCGAACAGCAAGGGCTTCACGTGTGCGCTGGGAAATAAGTTTATGCTCGATCTGAGCTGCCAGTCCAAATGCGAACGCCATTACCTGACTACTGATACTATCGTCAAATTCAAAGCCGTCTTTCGTACTATACAATAAAACCCCGGTATCCAGAAAATAGCCCAATATAGACATCACTTCATGAAGAGTTCTACTTAATCGAGAAATTTCAGTAATGATAATAATATCACCCTTTTTCACCTTCCTCTTCAGTTTTCCTAAAGCCCTGAATTTCTCATTCTTTTTACCACTAACCAC
>ERZ773155.374-NODE-374-length-39717-cov-6.124754_pt1 | contig 39717 bp, 31 predicted proteins | sample MGYA00511262_ERZ773155 | MGnify/ENA primary metagenome ERZ773155 (study PRJEB29015, sample SAMEA2737828) | human gut metagenome | biome: human gut; feature: human-associated habitat; material: faeces | place: China | collected 2012 ... | reverse complement strand
AATGAGAAAATGGATTGCTTCGCTTTGTTTGTCAGAATTATTTTTTATTTGTTGTAGAATGATTTCAAACCACGGTATTCTGCAACTTCACCAAGTTGGTCTTCGATACGAAGCAATTGGTTGGTGAAATTATCGTACTCATCGATAAGGATATATACCTTGGGCAAATCGTGCGCCCGGGCATAAGCCAATGCCTCCTCCAGCATCTGCGTGGCGTTGCCCTTGGTAGAGAACCGGAAGTCGCCGAAGAGATCCCGGTTATGCTCCACCATAATCTCCACGGGAGAACAGTTCAATATATTAAAGTTACGCTCCAACCCATCCATCGTCTCATCCAGCACCATCTTCGAGAAGTCATAGCGGATAATCATGTATTGGTTATGCTCCGGCGTAGGATTGCTCCCGATCCACGTTCCCCCAAAAAGTTCCTCAAAGCGATGAGACTTACTCCGATCGTAGTAATGGGCGAGCATAGAGACCAACAAGCTCTTACCAAAACGCCGCGGACGCAAGAATACCGGAGCCTTATAACGCTCCAAGTAAGGGATAAACTGAGTTTTATCCACATAATAAAAGCCACGTTCGCGCATCTCCGCAAAATCAGCCACGGCATAGGGAATGGTTATCTGAGGTATCATAGGATCTTCCTTTCTTTTTGATGTATACTGACAAACTTAGATAAAAATCTCCAATTCTTATACCTGTTCGCTGAGAAATCTTCTTTTATCAAGGAAAGGTAAGGAATAATTTGCGAATAACGGTTGGGGCACGAGGGATGGGAATTGTCCATATGCTTTAATACATATCTGCACCTAGGTGCGTTGGCCAACGAAACTAAGATACTTGACCAACACACTTAGTTTCGTTGAGCGATACAGTTAAGATACTTTTTAATCCAAAAGGGGAGAAAAGTAACTGGATATGTTTTTGGATTTGCCTTTAAAGAGAGAGGCTGTATATTTTAATGTACGCACGTACGTTATATTATACGTAAAGAACGCCCCCCTTGTTTATAGCTTGTGAAGTGAATAACTAACGGCTTGTCGAGTGAATAACTAGCGGCTTGTCGAGTGAATAACTAGCGGCTACCCCTAGTGGTAAGCTTACGGCTTGGGAAGCCGTTAGTTATTCATTTCATAAGCCGTAAGCAAAGGACATATCAACACCTATAAAAGCATGTACTTCAGTTATTTATAGGAATTAATATTTTTTGTATAAGATACAAATATTCACTCTCACTTTTATTTAAATCCAAACCTATACACCAGCGCCAACCGGAAATTAAGCATGAAATGGGTCGCTGAGAAATTCTCCGTAGTCTCGCTCACTTGCGTTTCATAATCCCGCATATAGGTGGAAGCGTCAAATATCATCCGTGAACCAAAACCAAGTCCCGCCTCAAAAGCGAAATTCCCTGAGATAGGTTGCAAATAATTCAACATCACTCCGATACCAAAGAACTGCCCCGTCTGTCCATGCCCTAGCGGATCATTATCACGCACGTTGAAGTTACCATATTTCAATTGCAAGCCTACATTGAATCCCCGATAAGTACCATCATCGTTAAACCATAAGCGAGGCTCCAAGGATAATGCCGACACTCCCCATAAATTATTAGGGTTCCCTTTATAGCCAAACCTCGAATACGTACCTCCTAGAATGACAGACCCCCAACCTCCAAACATATACTCCAATTCCAAGTTTGGCATGATCGATCCTGTCTTCAGTTCCGCTCCATTCTTTCCAACACTCAAACCCGGAGAGACCGTAAACCAAGGAAGTAAGTTAGTCCTAACAGTCAAGTTTGTCATTTGGAAAGTAGGATAGACTTTCGACACCAACCGAGTCGCCTCTTGTTGAGGTTGGTACACAGTAGACTGCCGTTCCGAGACTTGCGGCTCAGGCGTTATGGACACTGTTGCCTGCTGAGCAATCTCAGGCTCTGTACGAACCGGTTGAGAGACTACAGGAGCTTTACTCACCTTCTCTTGTACGGGAGGAGCTACGGGAATCATCGCCCCTTCCTCATAGGGAAGATCAGCCTTACCATCAATCACGACATAAGCGAAGACCTCATCATCCACACAAAGATCGGGATCGTTGAGTACATAAATATAAGGAACCTCCGTATATCGTTTTAAGCTTGATGAGATAGCGGGTATAGACTGATCCGTGGAATAAAAGATCTGTTTATTAGCGAACTCTGGCATAGTGAAATAAAGCAGGTACACATGTACGCTATTCCCCCACTCCCCACTACGGTCCACATAAAAAGAGATCTGTTTATTATCAAGCTCATATTTGTTTTTCAGATATTTCCTTACAGTGTTTCCTCTCCACATAGCAGTATTGACGGCGGTTTTGGATACTGCCCCTGTCTCTGTATAGATATGCGAGACGATCAACACGTGAAACTCCCCGTCCATCAAAGGATTCATCACCGGCCAGATTTTCCGGTTCAGTCGCTCCATCTCTATGGAATTATTCCCATAGGTAGCCTGTATATCAGCCTCTCCGGGTATAAAGGAAAACAAGAAAGAATCGCCCTTGGATTTCTCATTCTCCGACTGCCCATGAGCCATAAAGATTGAGAGAAAAGAAAAACAAAATAGAATAATCAACGGATGTCTCATGTCTTGTCCTTTACATTATGATTAATAACGCGAAGATAACGCATTTAGTTTAAAATCCACTTCCATACAGGTACTACTTCAATGGGGCGTATCACATCCGCCCTAACTGAGAAAGTAGATTATTCGTAAGGATTAACCGTCACAGGAAGATCCACGTTTGTAACGGTTCCATTTACCGTAATAGTCAACGTTAAAGAGCCCTTATCTCCGGAAAGAGAATATTTAATGTTATAATTTTTAGCCTCCTCAACATTCTGGCCTTCCCCTATCAATGTCTTAATATTTTTTGTATTTGTGAACGACTTTGTAGGGTCGTCCTTCAGAGTTCCTTTTATCACGATGTTAACATTCGAAGCTCCTTTTTTCACATATAGCTTTTTAGAAGAATCCAATGTATTCGTAGCCGATATCAACGAGTATTTCTCATTTGTATCCGTAGGTTCTACCGTACCCGAGTAGGCAAACAAATCCGTAATAGTAGCTGAATTTTTGAGATCTGTAAATGTTGTATTATCAATTGAGATAATGGAATTTGTCAAGCTTGCTGTAATATTAACATTCTCAGTTGTCTTATTGGCCTCAACCACCACATCATTTTCCATCCCTTCAAAAGTAGGCTTGTCAAAGTCCAACTCGCCCGTCATCGTGCCATAAGCAGCCGTTATCGAATAAGTACCTACTTCAACTGTTTTAACTGCTCCATTTGCAAAATCCGCAAATGTACCTAAAGGGATGGAGGAGGAGCCTCCTGCTTTCGTTCCCGTAATTACAAATTTCTTTTTTTCCTCATCTGACAAAGTAACTTCATCAGAAGTTCCCGCTTTCGTAGTAACACTAACAGAGGCATCAGCTTCAAGAGCGATACTAAGTTCGCCTGTTTTCGCTTTAGCTGTTGGATTTATACCGCTTTCTTCCATTATATTGCTGCAGGAGGTTAAGCCTCCGAATGCTAGCGCCGCTATGCCTAATAATAATATTTTTTTCATTGTTTAATTATTTAATCGTTACTGTTTATTCCATATTATCTATACAAGACATTAAGAGTTTTGAATGTCAACCAATCTTCAGCCCAATTACTATCTGTACCTTCATCGTGAGAAATACAAACTCTGTAATTATTACCTATTGATGTGTCAGCAGATATTGTCGTAAATTTACTATCTGCAGGTGAGTTGTTTGAATTTATTCGCTTAATTGATGATGTATTATCTTTTACTTTAGCACCTGTTTTATCACTTACACCTGTATAAACCTCTATAGTAGGAGTACCTACTCCCCCAGTAAAATAAGCAACTTTCGTTGAATAAGTTACATTTAAATTCTCAGGCAATTGAAATGCTGGTGAAAATACGTAACAATTCTTTGATACACTACTAAAATAATACTGAAATAGTATATATCCTCTTCCAGACCAATATTCTCCACCAGATCCTACTGCTATCCACGACTTTACATCAGTACCAAAAGCTGGTCCTACTGATGAAAAATCCCCCTTATATGGCAACCCCGTAACATGGCACTCTGCAGGAGGAGAAGCTACTGTTTCACCATCAAAGGTGACTATAGCAGTCAAAACATGTTTTTGCCAAGCAAGGTCTGTTAATATCCCAACAGTACCATATGGAAGTTCACCCGAATCCCCTCCACCATCCGTTGTATAAGTTACCTTTAGAATATTTGAATAGTTTGCGTTATTCAATATATCCGAAGATATATTTACTGTTGCAGCAGCAATAATACTAGATCCGTCCATTTCATTTGCAGCGGAAGCTCCGGATGATTTATAAACCGAATAACTGGTTTTTCCAGAAACTGTTGCCGTAAATGTCGGCATAGGAATCGTTTCCATGGTAGTAGATGGAAGATCCATTTTATCACCCGCCTTCAAAAGGATAGACGCAGATAATGTACTACCTTGAGGTACATACGGCCACCCTTCCAAGACATTCATCGTTACGTTATCGGGATTGTTCGAATACGTCCGGATTGTTTCTCCATTGTATAAGACCTTAATATCCCATGATGCGATCGCTTCTACCGGAGCACCATTAGCCGAAAGATTCAATATAACGTCTGTTCCAGTCAAAGAACCATTGTTATAATTATGAGTTGCTTTTGCTGTCAATTGAATGTTTGAGAATATAGACAAATCCGGATTACATTGAATGGTATATTGCATACAAGAAACTGTTTCAGAAATCACAGTCCATTCCGTCGAGGTTTCCTTCTCTGCCAGATTCTTGCCATTGAATATGCCTGTCACTGATTGTCCGGCTTTTACATACAAATGGTTATTTGAGTTTTCTTTCGAAGCCAATTGCATTGATTCTTCACCCACTTTTAGCGTCAACGCCCAAGTGGAATAATGTTTTTGTAGGCTCTCATCCACGGCAGGGATCAATAAAGTGTTCGCTAAAGCGGTTTCAATAGAAGCTGAAACCTGTTGGTTAGGTAGAACCGTAACGATTGAGGAACCCCAAAAATAGGGCTTTGTTTGAATCAAAGCATTCTCGCCACAATAAGCAGAAACCATATAATCACCGGTTTCCAAAACCAAAGAGCTACTACCTAATTCACTAAACTTTTTCGGGAAACCGTCAACGCTAGTTCCCCCTTTTTGGATATCTATCGTAAAATCGGAAGCATCCGGTACATCTTCACTAGGTATAGATGTCGTTGACGCTTTCGTCTGCGAAGAAGACGAAAGCTCTGTAGTTACAGAGGCTAGTTCCAAACGTAAGTAACCTTGTCCTTCGGCAATAGGATTACGCAGATCTTCCGTCACACAAGCATTCAGCCCGAGCAATAGCCCCAGCAGCCCAACGTAATATCTCCATTCTCTCCCAAACATCCTGTTCGCTATAACTAATACATATTCAACGTTTCGCAATCCAAGCTTTTCGTAGCCATCGAGTAGACGATCTCATAGATCGTACCCGCTTGAAGATTTGAGGCAGTTTCCTTCGTATCCAACGATTCTCCATCCGCATTTATAGCATTCAAGGAAAACGTCAAGGTACTACCTATTGCAGATATGGGGAAATACCCTATCTCGGCAGGTTTAAGCGTGATTGTACGATCACCGATAGTCGCATCCAGCGTATAATCATTAAAGCTACTAGGCAGATCATCCTTCAAGCATATACCGAAGTTTATCATCGGCACGGATACAGCCGGGTAAGTCACCTTCTCCGCCTCTATCACAAATGCCTGTTCCTTATAATAAACGGCCTCCCCTAAATTTCCCTCCGCAAAGACAGTTTCCATCGAGGCATAATTAGGTGTATATGCTTTCAATAGATAAGAACCTGCAGGTAGCTCTATTTTACTTGGAATTTCTCCCGGCTCATACTTGCAATTATCATAAAGGGCATCCCCTTTCCATATCTCTATCATGAACCGAGCATCTACCCCTGCTTTCGTATGGACAGCATTGACATCACTCGCCACCACGGTCACATTCTCCAAAGAGAGGAAACCCACAGCATTTCTTTTTAATAAATCCTCCTGCTGACAAGAAATCAGTAAAAAGAAAATCATAAATAGATATGTAATTCGTTTTATCATAAACACATTACTATTTTTCATAATTTAAGACAAAAGAATCTAGCCAGAACTGGGATCCTACTATATAAGCATTAGAATATCCATCCCATACGCTCGCATCTCTAAATTTATCCTCTAAATGGTCCTTGTCTTCTTTGGTTCCACTTTTAAAGACAACCCTAATATGTGAAATTCCAAACTCCCTGTTAACTTCATCATACATTATAGGCAATGTCTCTGTTTTATATGATCCCACCGACTCTCCTGACTGCATAATGCCAGATCCTACAATAATTTCCTGTCCTTCCTCAGTCATACTAATTAAATAAATAGCTATTTGATATTCATCATTATTATAAGGAGATGCTTTATAGGTAAAAGATAATGATGTAGGACGGATATATGCTTCTTTCGGATAGATGAAATCTTTCCCTGCATCATAATCTCCAACACAAACTAAACCTGCGGATATATGATTTATGACACTACCACTCTTATTTCCAAAACTACATGTATTCCCACTTCCCCAACCAATAGTCATCATATGAGCAACCGTACTATTATTATCGGTTATAGGAAGCACACTTGATTTTGATACATAAAACGCATTTGCGCCATCGGCATGGCAGGTCAATGGGTTACGTGTACCAATCCAACCTCCATCAAAAGAATATAATGGATTTTTACTTTTTGGATAAGTAGTCGCATACCCTTCGTCTAACGATGAATTTGGAATCGTCAAAGTTTCATACGTCTTAATAGGAAGTACCTCTCCTTCAACCTCACCTCGATATAATCCACGGATATAATACATGGTTCCCGGTTGTAAACCCGTTTTTCGTAAATCAGTCCCTAATGTTTCCCAATTAGACTGCTCTGACTTATATTGATAAGTCATATCCTCAGCCAATTTATTAAAATTTCCCGTCTCAACTTGATCCTCCATCAAGGCATTCATCGTAAACTCTTTTGTCCAAATATTACCAGGATAAGCACTTACCCGGAATATAGGCTTTTGCGTACGTATCTCATAAGTACCTTGATCACTCCAGCGGTTATTAGCTTTAACGCGCATTTTAATCGTGTTCACAGTTTCCGCACCCGCATTTGTTTGCAAGTTGGCTGTCATAGATGTAAAGTCCATACTTCCTTCCGCACTTCCATCTAATACCGGAATAATTATGGACGCTTTGGTAAATGCGGCTTTATCCTCATCTGAAAGAGTTGTCAATGTATAAGTCTTATCGTTAAAAGAATGATACTGCTCATCTTGAAAATTAAAAGAGAATTCTACATCTTGAATCTTGCTTGATGCGTTAAAAGTAATTTTAGCAGGAATAGCATCCGCTGTCTCTACATAAGACAAAGAGGTTTCTCCATTTGCAAAACCCACAATTTTAGGCTTAGGCAACCACTCCATCGGAATCGTCGCATTAATTGTCTCCTTCTTCACCTCGGCGGCAGCTACCGTAAGGATTACACCAGAGGTAGTTTTCTCGACAGATAAATTAATAACACAATGCGCACCAGCCACGAATGTCTCCGCTTTACTGAACTCACTATGCGTCAGCTCCTTGGTGACATCTTGGCCATTTCCTTTCAACTTGCCTTTAAAAAAAAACTTCACATCCGAACCTGCCCGATAGTAAGCACTTCGTAAAGTATCTTGTAAGGACACAGAACTATTGCCAACCTTTACTTCCACGCTATAGCTCGAGAACAGAGCCTCGAATTTGTCCTTATTATTCCCAAAACGGATAGATGCCAGCGCATTCGCAACATGACAAGGAATCGTTACCGAAACCGTTTTGTCCACCGTCAAGGTAGCCTCCTCCGTTCCCTCGTAGTAAGGAGCATCTAAAGCAAGTACTGGATTCTCTTCATACGATGTGTTCGGGCTACAAGTAGCCTTTACCGTATAAGTTCCAACAGACGCAGGAATTGTCTGATCCGTGAAAGCACCCTTATAAAGTTCCTTTCCGGTTGTCTTATTGGTTATTAGTAGATTGAACTTCTCTGCGACCGGCTTATCCAAATCAGCGGGTGTCGCCTTCGTTTCCACCTCGGCAGTAGCCTCGGTCAAAGATATACTAAAAGCACCTTTCACCGGGTCCGACAAGTTTTCTTGCTGACAGGCGGTCAAAGCGATTGATGCCAGCAGCATCGTATATATCTTTTTTATCTTCATATCCTTAATCATATATCAATTCACACTCATCCAACCATAGTTTACTACCTACACCTCCCGTGAAGTAGTCACCATATTTGCTAGACGAGGCCACTATCACGATATATTTGGGTGTACGGTTCGTATAACGATAATTCAAAACAATATCCTCTTGCGTGTACGATGTTACGGATTCTCCCTTGGTCAACTCGCCATAGGCAATCACATGCGAATCGTTGGGATCGAACAATTGACGCTCGGATGGACGGGTTCGTATCTCCAATGGAGCATCCCAATCTGTCAACGCAATATAAATCTGACAAGAGTCCGGGCGGCCCTTCAAACTCGCCATCGCATCATCACCAACCTTATCGATTGTTGCACAATTATATTTATAGTGAACTCGCAACTTACTCGGGAAAGAAGTAAAAGGACGGCCAAAATCCAAGACCCCATTTGTTCCATCCGTCTTCTTATACGTACCCGTAAAGATATTGCCAGCGGCGAATTTTATCACGATATATTTAGACTCCAAAGAAGCTGCTTTTCCAGAGCCATTACTTGTATCCGTAACCGGAGTTGAGTTGCTTTCACCAACTGTTGTCGCCCCTTGGTTTCCTGTATCCCAAAAAGAACTTTCGCCATCGCCCCAAGGTTGCCACAACTTATTGTTTTTATCATTCTGCGACCAATTATCGAAGCTAGCATTCGTCAATGGGATCTCTTCCGCAGTCGTAAAGGATTTCTCTTCACCCGCCGTACCATCAATCGATACCCGATATTGATAAGTTGTTTTCGCTTTCAAGCCAGTGACAGTAGCCGTAAAGGAAGTACCGGAAACCTTTATCGCCGAGGTTGCCAATGTATTCCAAGCGGCATCACCTTGTTTTTTATACTCAATGACCGGGGTCTTTCCACTCTGTATCTTTCCACTTAACGAAGCCTTGGTCACCATAGCGAAAGCCTCCGAGGAAGTTGACGATTCCCCTGATTTATGATACACATAAACCGTCCATTTCTGCATCACGTCTTCCCATGCGTTTCCAACAAAGAATTGTCGGGAACCACTTGAATAATCTTTCTCGGTAGAAGCGGTTGGATCCGGCTCTACCGTACCATATTCACCACCAAGATTCATCTTATTCACTTGTAAATCCCTTAAAGATTGTTCCGGAGATACATAAATAATCACGTTCCGGTTGTACGCATCGATGACTGCGTTTCCCACTTGATTGGTCACATCAATTTCCCGATTGATGATTTGCTTTACAGTCACCTTCCATTTATAATCTTGATACGTACTTATCGTAAAAGAAACCGGTGACGTGAAATCTACTCGTGTATTAGCGGTAGAAGAGATGCTATCCAACGAGGCAAAGCCTGTCGTAGGGAAATTCTTAATATCCACACAAGCCGTAGAATCACCCACTAACACCGCTCCATCCGTTATTTTCAAGCGCTTAATCTTTAAGTTAGAGATATCCACGGAATCATTCACAAATAAAGTTACCGTACGATCTGTATTATTGATCGTAGCCTCGGCACTTTGTCCGTCCTCTCCAGCCCGTTGCCCCTCTACCTCCATGGAAAGGATCGCTCCATCCACTACAGGATAAGGAATATCATCCTCTATAACACAGCTGGCCAACGTGAAGAATAAGCTTATATAACAACCTAATTTTATCATCATCTCCTAATATTTACAGATAAAACGTCATACCTATATTTATAGAGAATAGATTTATCTTAAAATTACCCGAAGAAACCCGTTGCCGTCCTTCCTCCACTTGGTTTGTCTCTTGATCAATCCACTTAAAGTCAAAACCCATCACGCCAACCGAAACCTCTACAGCAGACCAATCCGTAATAAAGGCTGTCATTCCCGGTGCGAAACCAATCTGCATATTCTGCACGGTTTGATAAGAGCCATCATATTCCGTACCCGATCCGGTAGAGTTTTTACCTGTTCCATATCCATAAGTCAACCGAGCCTCATTAAACAACCCAAAAATCTTACTTTTTCCGATCGGCATATAGGTCCGTATAAAGCAAGAAGCCTCATACTTATGCTCCAGATAATACAGATCCTTCAAGCTGATTTTAAAGTCTTCTCCCAAATTCAAATCGAAATTACCCAGATCCAAATAATTCCGTTTGTAAGAGAAGCGGGCACCCATAGAAATATTATCCCGGAAAAAATAACCGAAATAAGGGCTGACACTAAAATCATACCCCTTCCCTTCGATATCTTTCAACACGAGGAAATTTAAGTTACTCTCATTATGCTCAGAATAAGAAACCGTACCTCCGGCCATCCAAGTCCCTTTCGGGATAAAGACAGTCTTCTGGATCTCCCGGTCAATTCTCTGAATTCTACGGGAAGATTGAGCTATCACAGAGCCAATACCCATGACCACCAGTAGGGTCACTATAAATAATTTATGTTTCATCAATTAAAACCCTATTTTGTTTTAGGTTCATCTCCGTATATCAACTCAAAATCATCCAAGTATAAAACGCTCGAAGTACTTCCCGTAAAATAATCCCCATATTTACTTGCGGAACAAACAATAATTATATGAGTCGGCTTTACATCCAACTTATGATATTTTAAATCAATATTAAACTCCCTCCAAGATCCATTCGTTGCCACACAATCAGCCATAGGTAACTCCCCATGAGCCACTATGGCATCATCATTTTCAAAATTTATAAACGTACTAGGATTCGTATTATCTATTTGATAAGATTTAGTTGCTAATACTATATATATAGAGCAGAGATCCTGAGTCTGACCTTTTATCACATTCGCAGATGAGGGCAGATTCGATCCTACAACATCAATTGCCTTTGTTGAATACCGGAACCAACCATGGAATGCGGTAGGCCTAGAAGTGAATGGTCTACCAAATTCTAATGTAGCCCCAGAAAAATCAGATTTTGTAGCTCCATACTTGCCTGTATATAAACTTGCCGCAGCCAAAACTCCCATTGCTGTTTGAGTTTTCAATTCTGCAGACTGTCCACCTTGAGTATGTACAATAGATGCATTACCCATTGTTGGATTTATATTCACAAGTCCACCAACACCCGTTGTTGTTCCCGGATTACTAGAATCCCAAAATGAACCATTTGCATCAAAATATTCTTTAGATGCAGCATACCATGTCTTGCCTGACTTATACCAGCTATCTAGGTTTCCATTGGGTAAAGCCGTAACAGTTTCAGTTGTAAATGTTTTCACATCACTCGCATAATTGTCTCCTGCTTTATCGTAAGATAAACGATAAGAATAAGAAGTGGCAGGAGTTAATCCTTTCAATGTCGCTTTAAATAAATCACCTTCTTTGGTAGCACTACATTCCGACCACTCTGCGGCACGCTCTGTTTTATATTCAAACTTCATACAAGTTGGATCTAATTCCACACCTTCTTTTATTGAAGATATTTTACCTTCCAAAAGAGCAAAGTTACTCCACGCATTCGCAGAAGCCACTTCTAATTGCGTTGATGAGGTAACCGGTACCGTAATCTCATATGTATATTTTTTTTCAGAATCATCCACATCTACAGTTATATCCCCGACAGAGCCCGAATCAGAGACTCTATAATTCAATACATAATGATCCCTAGCCTTCACCTTTGTAATATCTTGGCTCAGTGTATGAGTTTGGTTCGCTTTATTTATAACTGTGATCGTCGCCTTTAAATCTCCTTCAGGAAAATAAATGGACTTATTTTGCGCACCCATCATAAGATTCTGACCTGATATTCCCGGAACCTTAGATTCTATTAAAACAACCGCACTTTTAAAAGAGTTTGTAAAGGAATCTTCAAAATTCACCGTGACCTTAACATTCGCCAATGTGCAAATGATAGAGGCTGTGACTTCCTTTCCTGCCACAACTGTTACTTGAGTAGAGCCCTTATAATAAGGTATATCTACTCCTGAGGCATTCCCATCAAACCCATTCGATGAAGCTGTAATCATATAAGTGCCGGACTTTAACTTCAACTGTTTACCTTCCCATTCCGCATAATCTTCTGTACTTTCCACGACTATACCAGCCTCATTTTTAATTTCCACACAAAGTTGCTTTGGTTTGTAATTATCTGGAACTAAACCTTTTGTAACTACGCCAAAAACCGGTGAAACATTTACATTAAGATATCCAACCTTATCACTCGTATAATCTTCTTGTTGGCAAGCAGCAAGAACCAACAGTGAAAGCAATATTGAAACAAAATATATTCTTCTCATAAGGTTTATCATTTACTAATCGTCACACGTAACTCCGCAGACGCAGTTTGTCCTTTTTTATCCGTAATTGTTATTTTAAAAACATGACTTTCTTTACCATCTGGAGCATTTCCGATTCCAGTCGTAGCATCAGTATCTATCGTTGGACCATAGATATTCATCATAGTATAAAATCCAGCAATAGGAAAAGTATATTCTGTATCACCTTCTGCAGGCATAGCCATTCCGAGACTTTCAGAAAGGTCTGCATCATCGACCAGTTCACGTCCTTCTCCTGTAAAATTCAAATCCTTGACTGCAGAGGAAAAACCAGGATTTCCGCCCTCTATTATAACTTTCATACTAGCGATCCCTTCCGAAGCCGAAATAACCACATCAGTTGTTGCTGGCCAATCCTGTTTCGTCATTGAATATTTTACACCGTTCTCAAATGCATCACATGACAACGAAGGCACTTTATCTTCAGGCGTAGGGTCTGGATCCGGATCCGGTTTCGTCTCCTCCTTATCCTCTACCGGAATATCTACAGCCTCATTATGATTCTCAAAAATAACACTTATCGTAACAGAGATGCCTGTAACCGCTCCCGTAGTAGGGTCTTCCTCATTTCCCGGTTTCAGATCGATGATAAGCGCTTCTCCACCCGTGAAATTGGGATTATCAACATCATCATATTTTTCTTTGGCATCCTCTTTTTTAAACACATAAGGAGCCATCGCAACCGTATTACCCTCTATGGTTTTCGCCCGAATATTCAAAGTTACAGTCTCTGCACCATTCTCTCCAAAATACCAATAAATAGGAGCAGGATTTGTAGAAGCACTTGCGCTTGTCTCCGTAATCGACAACGCAGTCTCCGAACCATCATCCAACATGATCGTCCATTCTGTAAACTTCGCCAAAAACTCCGAACTATAATTCAATTGAATCCTACTATTCTGCATCTTGCAAGTCACCTTTGCGCTACTCGTGATATCCTTCTTAATTTCCATATCGGAACTTCCCTTATAATAAGGAGCTTCCAATTTCTTTTCCAGTACGCCTTTTGTATGAGAAACTACGGAATAAGTACCTACCGGCAATAAAATAGATTCCGGTAAATCCGCCACCGCATCATAATTTCTTTCAACCTCTTCCCCATCTACACTTTTCCCGACAATAGAAACCGGGAAATCGTCCGTACTAACAGATGCAGCCTTCGTCACCGCCGGAGATTTAGCTTGTACACTCAACTCCAAAAGTCCCATATCCACACCCTCTTTGCCACTCTTTATTTCTTCCCTCATCTCGCAAGAGATAAAACCGACCAAAGCGAACAGACTTAAAGCAATATAATTTAATAATCTCATGATTTTTTTCTTCTCTTTTTTTAATTAGACCTTAATGACTAAACCCATTCAGAAGGGATCACGATATCTACAGGTATATCATTTGTTCCTTCATCAATCTTGATAGAGACTCCCAATTGTCCGGTTTTATCGTTATAGCTAGGGGCTACCTGCAATGTCCACGCTTTATTCGGTGCCAAATCATAAGTCCGGACAACAGTAGCCGCTTTTGTTTGATATTGAGATTTCGGTGTTAAATAGATTGTGGCGGTTACAGTTTCTCCGCCTTTGTTCAGTTTCAAATACCAAGGTTCCGTATCTGCTTTAGACCACTTAGCCGTAGAACTACTCCCCAAGGCTGAAGTCGAATAAGTAACATAATAATCACTAAAATAAGTATCCATTTCCGTAAATTCCACTTTCACCTTACCATAGGTTGGTGTACAAGTAAGAGAAATAGATTTATCCGTTTCACCATTTAAATTAAAAGAGTTGGAACCTTCCACATAGAATCCTGTCCGGGAAGCGGCATCTGTATTCGTCCCATAAAAAGCCTTCACGGTATAAGCTCCGTTATCCAATTCGACTGAAGCAGGTATTTCCGCATATTTGAATGTTTTAACAGGATCACTCTCACCTACTTTCAAAAATTGCACCGTATAATTATCCGGATTTTTATAATCGCTCTCATTTACCGCTTTTGTCTCCGTATTAAAACTTGCGGTAGCAGACAAGTCCAAAGCGATCGTCCCTTTTCCTTTTGAAAAAGAAGTTAAATCCTCTACTTGACAAGATGTCATCAACATGCACCCCGAAAGGAGATAAGCCATCCCATACAGTAGCACCCTCAAATTTCCCATACAATAATTGTTTACTTATTAATCTGTTTACCTTAAAAAGAGATTATTCCCAAATTTGGATACAAAATAACGACAATTCAAAAAATCATACAAGGTCTATTTTAAGGAAAGAGTGTTCTATTTATTATATTTTAAGCGCATTATTCAACTCGTGATCACTTTTTACAACTATTTGTTAAGCTATTGATATTATGTATTTTCAAAGCATACATAGCATTAGTACCAAAAAATAAGCTTATATTTGTATCGTCTAAATTTCATTATCAATGCAGAATGAGCTACCGAAAATAGATATTCCTGTCGACTGTGTTGCGGGAACAGATATTACGAAAGAATTATTAAACCTTTATACGGATTCTCCTTGTAAACTCAAGGCCGGGATATTCGTCTTGTTGCTGGATGGAGACATTGAAGCGTCGATCAACCTCGTTCGATACAAAATACAACCGATGAATTTTATTACGATTTTGCCGCAAAGTATTCTACAAATACACAAAGCGAATGGAAACTTGCAAATTTATTTCATAGGATTCTCCTCTGAATTCCTCGCAAATAATAACATATTTAAAATCATCTCAGAATATTATTATCGAATGCGAGAGACACCTGTTATTCCGCTAGAAAACAACGATACATCAATTTTTCATCACTATTTTGAGCTCCTATTAAAAACGCAAGAAAATGGCTATTTGTCTTCTAACAATGAAATCTGTAAATCAATACTACACCTCCTGCTTATATGCTTGAAAGAGACGTATAAGAAAATAGCCCCTAGCGATACTCCCTTGATTAAAAGTAAAAAGATCACGAAAGAATTCTCAGAGTTAGTCATGCGTAACTATATGAAAGAACGTAATGTCTCTTTCTATGCCGATAAACTAAGTATTACCGCCGCACATCTAAGTACGACAATAAAGGAAACGACAGGAAAAACTTGTACGGATATTATTTCTGCGATGGTTATCATGGATGCCAAAAACCAGTTAAAATCTACCGATATCCCCATTTACCAAATAGCGGACTCGCTGAATTTCAGCAATGTCTCCTTCTTCGGTAAATATTTTAAACGTTATGTCGGTATAGGGCCACAGGAATACCGCAACTCCTAATTCTTATACAGACGAAAGGCTTCATTTAGCAAGTTAACTCCATGCGCCAATGAAGTTAACTTACTTTGCCATTTAAGTTAACTTACTTCGCTGTTTAAGTTAACTTACTTCGCTGTTTAAGTTAACTTACTTCGCTGTTTAAGTTAACTTACTTATACCTTTCAATCAGCCTACGTAAAAATGCCGTAAAAGCTATTTCCATGACATTACCTCACATCCCCCAATTCTCCCTATCCAAACTCCTATACTGTATCGCCTCCGCCAAATGCCGCACCTCAATACGTTCCGAATTATCCAAGTCCGCTATCGTGCGGGAGACTTTCAGGATACGGTCATAGGCACGGGCGGAGAGGCAGAGACGTTGCATGGCGGTTTTGAGGATGGAGAGGCCGGAAGCGTCGGGAACGGCGTACTGATGGAGTAGCTTGGAGTTCATCTGGGCATTACAATAAACACCCTCATAAGCGGCAAAACGCCTTTCCTGGATCGCACGGGCTTTTATGACCCGCTCACGGATAGCGATACTAGGCTCTGAGGGCTGTTGCTCGGAAATCTTCTCGAAAGGGACAGGGACAATCTCTATCTGGATATCGATACGGTCCAATAAAGGGCCGGAAATGCGGTTCATATATTTCTGGACGGCTCCGGGAGAACAGAGGCAAGGACGGTCCGGATGGTTGTAGTAGCCGCAGGGACAAGGATTCATGGAGGCCACAAGCATAAAGCCGGCCGGATATTCCACCGTGAAACGGGCACGGGAGATATTGATCACTCGATCTTCCAATGGCTGCCGCATGACTTCCAAGACACTCCTGTTAAATTCCGGCAACTCATCCAAAAAAAGGACACCATTATGAGCCAAGCTGATCTCTCCCGGCTGCGGGAAAGTGCCCCCTCCTACCATGGCAACATTAGAGATCGTATGATGGGGAGAGCGAAAAGGACGTTGTACCATCAAGGAGACGCCACCTCCTATCTTACCGGCTACGGAATGGATTTTAGTTGTTTCCAAGGACTCATGCAAGGTAAAGGGAGGCAAGACCGTAGGGAGACGTTTCGCCAACATGGACTTGCCACTTCCGGGAGGACCTACCATGATCAGATTATGTCCGCCGGCGGCGGCCACCTCCATCGCACGCTTCACGTTCTCTTGTCCCCGGACATCGGAGAAATCGCAATCAAACAATTGCTGGCGGTCGTAAAACTCCTTACGGGTATCAATAACCGTAGGCCGCAATGTAGGTTTACCCTCCATAAACTCCAGCACCTCTTTGATATTCGAAGCTCCATACACTTCCAGATCGTTCACCACCGCAGCCTCACAAGCGTTTTGCTTGGGTAAGATAAAGCCCTTAAAGCCTTCTTCCCTAGCCTTGATAGCAATAGGCAATGCCCCTTTTATCGGTTGGAGGCTCCCGTCCATAGAAAGCTCGCCCATCAATACGAATTTGGATAAGTTGGATGAATCTATCTGCTCTGCCGCCGCCAGAATACCGATCGCCAAAGGCAGATCATAAGAGGACCCTTCCTTACGGATATCTGCGGGGGCCATATTAATAACGATACGATTGCGGGGGAATTTATAACCACATACTTGAAGAGCCGAGATAATGCGTTCATGGCTCTCACGAACGGCCACGTCCGGAAGACCGACTAAAAAGAATTGGATACCTTTGGAACAGTTCACTTCTACGGTAACGACCGTAGCGGAAATCCCCTGCACGGCAGCGGCATAAGATTTTACTAACATAGTTAAGAATTTTGAGTTACTAATTACAAATTAAAACCGGAACCTCCTGTTTTCAATCGCTCAGTCTTCGAACAAGTTCTCCAGTGTTTGCTTGATCTCGATTCCATTCTCTGTTTTCATCAAGATCTTATGATCCTCATCTATCAAGAAACAGCGTGGCAATACGCTTACGTTATACAGATCTATCAACATAGCCGCTTGTCCGGCCGAATCTGTTACCAGATTCCACGCTATACTATCCTTCTTCAGTACATCCCGGACATTATCCGGATTATCGTCCAAGCTAACCAAAAGAATATCCAACTGATCTTTCGGATATTTCATCGCTACCTTATCCAGATATAGATCCTCTGTCTGGCACATATCACACCAAGGAGCGGTAAACGTCAGCAATAAATATTTCTGCGGGAAAGAGTCCAAACTTACCGTATTCCCATAAATATTCCTTACGGAGAAATCTGGGGCTTCCGCACCCAAAGCCGTACGTTTCGCACGGGCGCTATATTGCTCCAGCTCCTTCACCAGATAAAAGTCTTTCAACCTTGGATTCAATAACGCCAACAACTCATCAATTTTACGAGTATCATCGGGATCTGAGAAAAAAGATTGAATCAAGACAACGGATGCCTCTTCATTCGGGTTCTCTTTCACGTACCGGATCGCTTCCTCGCTCAATTGCATATTAACATTCGCCAAACGAGCGGCGATATCCGTCTCCTCGATCGTATCGTTCAAATCCTTGCTATTTAAAGAATTTGATAAATTTGTCAATTCCGTCAATAAAGGAGCGATTTTTTTCTTAAAAGCGGTCAACTTATCATTTGTCCGTCCCCCCTTTACCTGCAATAGCAATGGAGAGTTAGCGTCGCCCGTGATTTTCACGGTTTCTCCCGGTTCCAGATAAGCCGTAACCCAATGCTCTTTATCCGCAAAGAAGATAGTCACACAATGGAAACCCGCTTCATGTTGATCGATCTGGAACTGCCCGGGTTTCGTACAAGCCACTGTATCAACCACTTTATAATTATCCTTCTCAAATACAGCATATACGGTTTGATCTTCCAGATTAGAAAGTTCCCCTTCAATCCGATAGACATAATCCTTGCCACAAGATGACAAACAAATTATAAAGCCAATAATAAGTGCCAGTTTTTTTATCATTACTCCTTTTTAAGCTCTTCTTATAACAGATAATCCGGTCTAAAGGTAGGAATATTTTTTAAAACTACTTCACATTTATAATAAAATTAACGCAGTTATCATAAAAAAAGCGCAGAATTAGTAATTCCACGCTTTTTTATAAAGATATTTTTAAACCTTGACCTTTTTTGATCAAGTTTTTTTAAGCAATTATAACTGAGGACCAGCAGCAACCAATGCCTTACCAGCTTCGTTGCCAGTGAACTTAGCGAAGTTCTTCTGGAAGCGAGCAGCCAAATCCTTCGCTTTCTCATCCCATTGAGCAGGATCAGCATAGGTATCGCGAGGATCTAAGATCTTCGGATCTACGCCCGGTAATGCAGTCGGAACCTCGAAGTCGAAATACGGGATCTTCTTTGTCGGAGCCTCGTTGATAGAACCATCAAGGATAGCGTCGATGATACCTCTTGTATCTTTGATAGAGATACGTTTGCCGCTACCGTTCCAACCTGTGTTCACCAAGTAAGCCTTAGCGCCAGTCATTTCCATCTTCTTAACCAACTCTTCGCCGTATTTTGTCGGGTGCAATGACAAGAAAGCAGCACCGAAACAAGCGGAGAATGTAGGAGTCGGTTCCGTGATACCACGCTCTGTACCTGCTAATTTAGCGGTAAATCCAGACAAGAAGTAGTATTGAGTTTGCTCCGGAGTCAAGATAGATACTGGAGGCAATACACCGAATGCGTCAGCAGACAAGAAGATAACTTGTTTTGCGTGCGGGCCTTTAGAAACCGGCTTAACGATGTTCTCGATGTGATAGATCGGATAAGAAACACGAGTGTTCTCTGTAACTGACTTATCAGCGAAATCGATCTTACCATCAGCGGCAACTGTTACGTTCTCAAGAAGAGCGTCACGTTTGATAGCGTTGTAGATATCCGGCTCGCTCTCTTTATCCAAGTTGATAACCTTAGCGTAGCAACCACCCTCGTAGTTGAATACACCTTCGTTATCCCATCCGTGCTCATCGTCACCGATCAACAAACGTTTCGGGTCCGTAGACAAAGTAGTCTTACCAGTACCAGACAAACCGAAGAAGATAGCTGAGCTCTTGCCCTCTTTATCCGTGTTAGCGGAGCAGTGCATAGAAGCGATACCACGCAACGGGTTCAAGTAGTTCATGATAGAGAAGATACCCTTCTTCATCTCACCACCGTACCAAGTATTCAAGATAACTTGCTCTTTAGTCTTCAAGTTGAAAACAGTAGCAGTCTCAGAGTTCAAGCCTAATTCTTTGTAGTTGTCAACTTTAGCCTTAGCTGCGTTGAAAGAAACGAAATCAGGTTCGCCGTAGTTAGCCAATTCCTCAGCTGTCGGACGGATGAACATATTAGTTACGAAGTGAGCTTGCCAAGCAACCTCCATGATGAAACGTACTTTCAAACGAGTAGCCTCGTTAGCGCCACAGAATGTATCGACAACGAACAAACGTTTGCCAGACAATTCTTTTACGGCTTTAGCCTTCAAGTCTGCCCAAGCAGCCTCAGAACAAGGCTTGTTATCATTCTTATATTCATCAGAAGTCCACCACACAGAATCTTCGCTGGCTTCATTCTTTACGAAAAATTTATCTTTAGGAGAACGACCTGTATAAATACCAGTCATCACGTTTACAGCACCTAGCTCAGTTACCTGGCCTTTCTCGAAGCCTTCCAAACTCGGTTTAGTTTCTTCTGCGAACAGAACATCATAAGACGGATTGTGAACGATTTCTTTCACATCAACAATTCCGTACTTGCTTAAATCTAAATTAGCCATCTTGAATTTAATTTAAATGATTGACTTTATATAACTTTTCTCTCTACTCTAGTTCGATACGGTGAGGCTTTCCGACCTTTTGGAGCTTGCTGCGACTCCACCTTGTTAACCGCGGTACAAAAGTAATATTTTTTTTTATCGTACACAGCTTATTAAGGAAATTTTTCAGTAATAATTACTCTTTTCCATGCAATTAACAAAACCCTTAGTCTATTTGTAATATGGAGTTTACAAATCATATACTTTTAGCTAGCATCTCAACTATTTCCGAAGTCGTCATCATAGGTATTCGCTTTTATTGTGACTGAAACAAAGATATATACTTTTTTCCACACAAACAAATCCAGCGTATAAATATAAGAAAGGCGCAGGATAAATATCTTGCGCCTTCTCTTATATCCGATCAGAAATATATTACTTTACCTCCCAAATCTCACCTTTCATCAAAAGGTCGTGTAATTTACGTGTAGGATTCTTCGCTTGTACCTCCTCGATTTGCTGGTGGACAGCCTCATCATAGGTCGGTCCCTCCACATCTCGTATTACGCCTAACGCAATTGGCATATCACCGCTCATCATGGCAAGCATCATATGCAAGGTGTTATCCTTCTCATGGGCGTCGTGTACCAATACGTCATCCATCGTATAACCATCTTGTCCGATCGTTACGGATTTCAGTTTTAGGCCGTCTAGCACAAGGCCTTTATCCATGTTAGCGCCGTAAACCATTTTCTCGCCATGGCGAAGGAAAATCGTACGATCCGCACGGTATGCCTTATCAACGATCCCCTTATGGATACCATCATTAAAGATCACGCAGTTTACCAACACTTCCGTAACGGAAGCGCCTTTATGACGGGCGGAAGCCGTCAATACCTCGGTCGTATTCTTCAAATCCACGTCAATCGTACGGGCGAAGAAATTACCACGGGCACCCAACGCCAACTCGGCCGGGATAAACGGATCTTCCACCGTCCCATACGGAGAGCTCTTGGATACGAAACCACGGTCGGATGTCGGGGAGTACTGTCCCTTCGTCAAACCATAGATCTTATTGTTGAAAAGAACGATATTCAAGTCGATATTACGACGGACAGCGTGAATAAAATGATTACCGCCGATAGCCAAGCAGTCGCCATCACCCGTAATCAACCACACGCTCAAGTCCGGGCGAGCCGTCTTTACGCCGGTAGCGATAGCCGCTCCACGACCATGGATCGTATGGAAGCCATACGTATTCATATAATAAGGTAAGCGGGAAGAACAGCCGATACCTGAGATAACTGCCATATTGTGAGGAGCCACTCCTACCTCGGCCATAGCCTTATGCAGGCAATTCAGTACCGCATGGTCGCCACAACCCGGGCACCAACGTACGTACTGGTCGCTTTTATAATCTTTCGGTTGAAATTTAGTTTCTTCTGTTGTCATCTTTTAAGCCTCCAATATTTTAGTGAATTCCTCAACTAATCTCGCAACGACAAAAGGTTGTCCCTTTACACGATTGAAGCGATACGGGTTAAATCCGGGTACCTTTCCACGTAAATAGTTAGCGAACTGTCCGTTATTTTGCTCAGCCACCACCACTTTCTTATACTTAGAAAGAACCTCAGCCGTATTCTTAGGCAGCGGGTTGATAAACTTGAAGTGAGCGAAAGCCACCTTCTTGCCATTCTCCTGCATCGTCTCCATCGTCTCGTAAAGGTGTCCGTAGGTTCCACCCCAACCAACGATCAATAAATCAGCGTCCTCATCTCCGATCACTTCCAGTTCGGGGATATAGTCGGCGATCTTATCGATCTTAGCCTGACGGGTCGTCACCATCTTCTGGTGGTTAGCCGGATCGGTAGAGATAGCGCTCGTCTCGTAGTCTTTCTCCAGACCGCCCAGACGATGAGCGAAACCTTCCGTTCCCGGAATCGCCCAGTAACGAACCAAGCTTTCCTTGTTACGACGATACGCCTTCCAAACTTTCTCGTCTTGATAATTAGCTACGTAATTCGGCTTAATCTCCGGATATTTATCCATTTCCGGAATTCTCCAAGCGGAAGAACCATTAGCGATAAAGGCATCGGTCAACAAGATAACCGGAGTCATATGCTCCACGGCCAACTTACTAGCCCAGAAAGCAGCATCGAAACAGTCGGTCGGCGTAGAAGCGGCGACTACCACTACAGGGCTCTCACCGTTACGGCCATACAGCGCTTGCATCAAGTCCGTTTGCTCGCTCTTCGTCGGCATACCCGTAGAAGGACCGCCACGCTGAACATCGATAATCACCAAAGGCAACTCAGCGATTACAGCCAAACCGATCGCCTCGCTCTTCAAGGCAAGACCCGGTCCGGAAGTAGACGTAGCCGCCAAGCAACCGGCGAAACTAGCTCCGATAGAAGTACAGATACCGGCGATCTCATCCTCGGCCTGAACCGTGATAACGCCTAAATCCTTACGTTTAGATAATTCATGTAAAATATCAGTAGCCGGAGTGATCGGGTAACTACCCAAGAACAACTGCAAACCAGCCTTCTCGGCAGCGGCTATCAAACCATAGGAAGTAGCCTTATTACCATTCACGTCCGTATAGAATCCGGGCTCGGCTTTCTTACTCTCGATACGATACGTAGAAACCGAGGCATGGATGTTATTACCATAATTATAACCGTCCGTCAAAGCCTTGATATTAGCTTGGGCGATAACCGGTTTCTTAGCGAACTTATTCTGCAACATGTGCATAGCCTCCTCCAGCGGACGCTCGAACAACCAGCAAACAAGTCCTAAGGCGAACATATTCTTACAGCGAAGAGCCGATTTATTGTCCAAGCCAAACTCAACCAATCCGTCTTTTACCATCGTAGAGATCGGAGCGGCAACAACCTGCACGCCAGTCAATCCCAGCTCAGTAAACGGATCATCGGTCGTAAACAAGGCCTTATCCAAATCACTTTTCTTGAAAGAGTCCGTGTCGATTAAAACAATCGCATTGGGTTTTAGGTGTTTTACGTTCACCTTTAGCGCGGCGGGATTCATGGCCACCAATACGTCGGCCTTATCACCGGGTGTGAAGATCTTGCGCGATCCCAAGTGCACTTGGAATCCAGATACACCACTTAGTGTTCCTTGTGGAGCACGTACTTCTGCCGGATAGTCTGGGAATGTAGAAATCTCGTTCCCGAAAACCGCGGACAGGTTTGAAAAGATTGTACCGGTTAACTGCATACCATCTCCCGAGTCTCCCGAGAAACGAATTACAACCTTCTCCAGCGTCTTAACTTTTGTCTGTTCTGCCATAATATACTTTATTAGCTTTATCGCTTATTGGTATTTAGATCGTCCGCAAAGTAAAGCATAAACTTTGCGAGTTCAAAACTTTTCCGCATCAAAAAGCAGAGAGGTATAGATCAAGATTATTAGATGATAGATTAAAATGATTAGACACATAACTATTCACTGTCTTCCCGTAATACATATATACTCCCGCCCTAAAGCCCTTATCCGATTTGATCATTCCTTGCACGGAACCGGCGTCGCCCAACGACAATAATAAAGGCACGAATATATTACTATAAGCCATCGAGGTAGTACGAGCCACCCGGTTGCTGATATTCAGTTTACAATAATGTAATACCCCATATTGCTCGAACACCGCAGGATCTTCCCTCGACAAGCAGCATGTCGTCTCAAAGCAACCGCCTTGGCTTACCCTCAGATCGATCACCAAAGCTCCCTTTTTCATCGTACGCACCAAGTCCGTAGCGATAATATAGCGATGTCTCGTATTAATATAACGCATCGCCCCGATCACCACGTCAGCGCTACGAAATGCGTTATGCAGCACATTCGGATGGAACGTGGAAGTAAAAAGCCCTTGTCCCAAGACCTGTTGTATTATACGCAATTTATTGATATCATCATCGAATACTTTCACGGATGCTCCCAAGGCTAACGCAGCACGCGCGGCCACGGTCCCGGCGTTTCCGGCCCCGATGATCACCACTTCCGTAGGGGATACACCCGGGATACCGCCTAATAAGATCCCTTTACCTCCTTGGGTATTGCTCAACAACTCGGAAGCGATCGTTATGGAAGCCGCCCCCTCGATCTCGGAAGTGACATTCAGCACCGGGAAACGATTATATTCATCCGCCATCAACTCATAAGAGATAGCGGTAATCCGTTTCGCCATCATCAACTCGAAAGCCTCCTGAGCGAATAAATTAAACTGCACCAATGAGAAAACGGTCGTGCGAGGTCTCATAAGCGCGATTTCCACCGGCAACGGAGGCAATATCTTCAAGATCAGATCCGCTTGGAAAACTTCCGCGGGCGTATCGACGATCTCCGCCCCCGCCTCCGAGAAATGATTATCGGAATAGTTGATGCCTAATCCGGCGCCACTTTCCACCAGCACCCGGTGACCGCAATCGGTCAGCATATCCACTGCCTCCGGAGTTAACGGCAAACGTTTTTCCGCCTCGCATCGTTCACGAGGAATACCGATAAGCAAACGGTTATTCACCTTGCTGATCTCTTTCAATAATTCCTGCGGGATATAGGCCCCCTGTGCCTGCCGGCCGTCGTTCGCTTCCATATGCTATAGGATTTTCATTAACGCGTTCGATATGTCATGTACATCAGATTCTGTTAACATCTTCTCGGCATCAAACGTTATGGACGCCTTCGTATAAAACGGATTCCTTTTCTCCAGACTCTCGGCGATAAACGCCCTCAGTTCCTCCCCGGAACGTCCTTTCAACACCGGACGGGTATGTTTGCACAACTCCAGACGCTTCGCCAGCTCCTCGACTGACACCTTCAAGTAAACCGTCGTGCCAGAAGCGTTCATAAACTCCATGTTATCGAAAAAGCAAGGAGCGCCTCCTCCCGTGGAGATCAGCACGTCCTCAAACTCAGCGACCTCGTGAAGCATATTCCGTTCTATCTCTCGGAAAGCCTCCTCCCCTCTCTCGGCGAATATCTGCGAAACGGCCTTATGATAACGCCCTTCTATATAGAAATCAAGATCTATGAACGAAAGACCGGCGAGCTTGGCAAGCTCCTTTCCCACCGTTGTCTTGCCCGCTCCCATATATCCGACCAAAAAAACACGTTTCATACGTTATTATAATAGTTTTCGCAAATGTAAACTTTTTCCGGGAACTCTATCTTCTTTATTCCTAAGAATCAATAAAAAAATCATAGGCCAATGGCTTTTACTGTCTGGGTCGCACGATCCACTACTAATAAAGTATGACGAGCACCGGCTATTTTCTCGGGATAGACCATCGAATCTGTAAAGTCCTGCAATAATTTTCCGTTCTTAGGGCTGATCTCCCATAGCTCCGACCGTTTATCATCGACACGAAGCGTAACAAACAAACGATCCCCTACAAACGCTATCGACTGGGGAGACTTTTCAAATCCCAATGCCACCAGATACGGCTCGAAACCCACGTTCCCTACCCGAATGTCCGCAGGATCGAATAAATAGATCATATTTTTATTCTGAGCCGTCACATACAAAAAGCCATCACTCCGTGCCGCTACCGCATAAGTACCCATTGCCTCTTGCAAATTCACGCTACGGCTATATATAGGTACCCGAGCAGCGGAACCGGGCTGTACATCTTGCTCCAAGACAACTACCAGTTTCCGTTTATCCCGGATAAAGACAGCCCCTTGACTAGCCGTCACATCAAACGCATGAACGGTCTGATAACCACCCTCACCCCAAGTACCCGTACCGATACAAGTAATGAACTCATACGTTTCCGCATCAAACACATCCGTACGGCTTCCCGTATTCGTGACATATATTTTCCCATACGAGCGAGTCACGCCGTTTGGCTCCCCCGCAAAGGTCTCTTTCTTATCTCCGTTCATCCACTCAACCATACTTTTCACATGACGCACATTACCGGAAGATACATCAAAGACCTCCAAACTATAATGTCCCGGAGCGTCATTTGCTACATATAGCGTATTCCCATAAAGATGGACCGCTTTCGGATGAAAAGTTTCCACAGTGGCACCGGGAATATCCAAGACAGAAAGTGTAAATGAGAGAGGAGAACCCTCATCGCCAGCCCTATCCGTCTCCATCGGAGCAAGCCCAAGCCCGCCATCTATGGCATCCAATTCCGGATCATCGATAATGTATTTCGAGGAGGTATACACGTTTTTATTCTCTACCAGATTCTTATTCCTCCGGGTATGCAAGAAACGGCGGGAATAAACCGGTAATTTCTTGCTCACGGAAAGCTGTGAGTAAACCTTCATACAAATTGTAGGGAAACCGCCTTCCGCCGGATAGTACGTCATATTCCCACTATGCCCATACCCCAAGCAGTGCGCCAGCTCATGATACGGCACATCAGTCCCGTTGGCATCATCCGCATAATGGGTAAGATAGACATATTCACCTAATCCAAAGGTATTTCCCCCGCCCAGGCCGACAACATTCACCACACGCCCATAACACAATCCGCCATGATTCAAGATCTTTTTCTTCAATACATCTATATCCACGATTTGCTCGTTATTTATCAGCTTGCCGCGCCACTTCTCCAGTTCCTCATCAAAAAGCGAGGAAGAAAACATCGCAGCCATATTCAAGGAAAGGGCAACCGCCTCACGAGCCAGATGTGGCCTGAAGTTACCCCAGTTTGAACCGGAATACTTACCAAACCAAATATTCCACTTTGGTTTCACGTTAATCATTCCTTGATATACCGGATCTCCACATTCAATCCGCAAACTTATATTCTCGGCCGCCATATCCGGATAGGCTTCTATGGTAACCTCCTCGCCGGAACGCGTATAATAAACCTTCGCCTGTTCCAGAAAAGGCAACTTCATTTTAAACTCCTGAAAAGGTAAAACCGTAGTAAACTCCGCAAACCGTACCTCGTCCTCATAGCCTTCAATCGTCGCCCATACGATCACGTTATGTATAGCCCTGGGTGAATAGAAACGAAGCATCAGCTCATTCTGCTCGGTAACCGACACCTGCAAAGGTTCATTCACCTTGAATTTTCGCTGCGACGAATCGAAAAGAACCTCGTCCGGTTCCTCATCCTGAAGGATATAAGAAGTATTCGACGAATCATAATCCTCCTCCGCCATCCGTATTAAACCATATTTACTCGTTCCTCCACTATTATCCACATCATCTTCATCCGAACATCCGAGAACAAGAAAGCCTCCCATTACAAACAGAATGACACGAATGATCGTGTATCTCAACATTTCATTCATAAATAATCTCTTACCAGTTTGGGACGCAAAAATAGTATTTTTATTTAACTCGCATAAAAGTCACCGTTTTTATGTAATTTTGTCCCGTAGACAGATGTAGATTCGATGATGAAATTTATAGATAAGTTCAATACAATTATCCATAAGCCATTTTTCAGCAAATATAGTACCTTAATGGGGCTATGGGCATTGCTGGGGGTTATCGCATGGATTACCAAGTATTTCCCCGGGAAATATAATAACTTCTCGATCTTCAGGCAATCCTTTTGGCATACGTTGAATGAGTTACCGCTCTATGCCGCCTATCCGGAAGAATACAACGATATTTTTCACTACGGGCCGGTATTTAGCTTGGTCATCGCTCCATTCGCCGTTACACCGTTATGGTTGGGATTGCTTACTTGGTCGGTGGCACAGAGCCTTTTCTTATTCTGGGCGATCAAGATGCTGCCGGGGATCAAGCGGGAACGTATCTTTATCTATTGGTTCTGCGCCCACGAGTTGCTTACCTCGCTTTTCATGTCGCAATTCAATATCAGTATCGCCGCTATCATTGTCCTCGCTTACGTATTGATAGAGAAAGAGAAAGACGTATGGGCCGCTTTCGTGATCATGTTGGGTACCTTTACTAAATTGTATGGGATCACGGGATTGGCGTTCTTCTTTTTCTCTCGCCATAAGATGAAGTTCAGCCTATCTTGCGTAGGATGGGCGGTCGTCATGGTCGTAGCCCCGATGATATTGTCCGGGCCGGATTATATAATGTCCCAATATACCGGTTGGTTCGAGGACTTATCCGGAAAAAATTCGGAGAACTTATTCGCGCTCATGCAGAACATTTCCTTCTTGGGAATGGTTCGTAAGATATCGGGATCGGTCAGTTACTCGGACATTTATCTGATAATAGGGGGATTACTATTATTCGGCCTGCCTTATCTACGCATCAGTCAATATAAATATGAGGCTTTCCGGAAAACGTTATTGGCCTCGGTGTTGATGTTTGTCGTACTGTTCAGCACGGGTAGCGAGTCCAGTACCTATATCATAGCGTTTATCGGAGTCGCTATTTGGTATACGGCTGTACCGTGGAAACGTTCGACATTGGATATTGTCTTGATGGTCTTCGCCTTTATTTTGACCAGCATGTCTCCGTCCGATCTTTTCCCGAAATACATACGAGTGCATTATGTATACCCGTATGCGTTAAAAGCGTTGCCTTGTATGCTGATCTGGCTAAAGCTGACATTTGAGATGTGTACGAGGAGTTATAATCCGGTAAAGGCATAAATGGAATGAACGCACGAGCAGACATAGATTTGGTATTACCTTGTTACAACCCGCCTTCGGGCTGGGAGGAACAAGTAGCCACCCATTTCCGCGAAGTGGAGCGATTATTCAGCCCGGTACGTTTCCACCTTTTTATTGTCAGTGATGGTTCGAGACGGGGATACGAGCCGGAGACGATCGACCGCCTCCGGCAATTGATACCGGATGTCTGCGTCGTGGACTATAAGCCTAACCGGGGAAAAGGATATGCCTTGCGAGAGGCGGTAAAGCGATGTACCTCTCCTTGCATTATTTATACGGACTACGATTTTCCTTATACAAACGACTCGTTCGGCAGGATGGTCGAGGCGTTGCTAGGAGGAGCGGACGTAGTCGTGGCTACCCGCGGCAAAAGTTATCAGGATAATCTACCTCCTTTCCGGCAAATGTTATCCAAACTGTCCCACATATGCAATACATGGGTCTTGCGGATCAAGATCAAGGATACACAAGGGGGCATGAAGGGATTCAGCCAAGCGGGACAGGAGATATTCCTGACGACCCGTATCAATAGCTTCCTATTCGATACGGAATTTATCTATAAGGCAAGTCGCCGGAAAGAGATAAACTTACAGACAATCAATGCGAACATCAAAGAAGGACTGGCGGTATCCGATATGGGATTCAAGGTCCTGCGGCGGGAAGCGTTGAACTTCTTATCCATCTTATTTCATAGAGATTAATTGACATACATGATATTACTTAGTTTTGATATCGAGGAGTTTGACGCTCCATTGGAACACGGCGTGGAATTGCCGTTCGAGGAACAAATGCGTACTTCCGTAGAAGGAACCCGGAAGATACTGGCATGTCTGGCCCGTCACCGGGTAAAAGCGACTTTCTTTTGCACGGCGAACTTCGCCCTTCACGCAAAGGATTTGATCTTGGACATCCAAAAGGGTGGACATGAGATCGCTTCGCATGGTTTTTATCACTCGTCGTTCGAGACCGCCGATCTACGCAAGTCCAAAGAGGCGTTGGAGGAACTGACCGGACAACCGGTGAACGGTTTCCGTATGGCCCGCATGATGCCCGTCGAAGAAGAAGAGATACATAAGGCCGGTTACTTATACAACTCGTCCTTGAACCCGACTTGTATTCCCGGCCGTTATAACCATCTGGGACAACCCCGCACCTATTTCATGAAAGATGGCGTATTGCAACTGCCCGCCTCGGTGACCCCGATCGTCCGTTTCCCCTTATTTTGGCTGGCTTACCATAACCTTCCGGCCACCTTGTATCGTAAGTTAGCGCTTTGGACTTGGAAAGAGGACGGTTATTTCCTAACCTATTTCCATCCGTGGGAGTTCACCTCCTTAAGTGATCGGAAAGAGCTAAAGTTACCGTTTATCATGACCAACCATTCCGGTTGCGGCATGGAAAGAAGGCTGGATGCCTTGATCCGTTTCTTCAAGGATAAAAGAGCGCCGTTCGGTACCTATACGCAATTCTCACAAGAAATCTTGAGTAAGAGTCATGGCCAAGAATAAGTTTTATGTCGTATGGAAAGGGTTGAACCCGGGAATCTATGATAACTGGGCGGAATGCAAGGCACAGGTAGACGGACAAGAGGGAGCCAAATATAAATCCTTCGAGAACCGGGAGGAAGCCGCCAAAGCCTTCGAGGCCGGCTATACCCATTACCTAAAGACCGCCTCTTCCCCGAAAGCCGTTGCCCGTCTCGCGCCGGAAGCCCCGATCGGAAACCCGATCAATGAGAGTCTTGCCGTAGACGCCGCCTGTAGCGGTAATCCCGGGGATATGGAGTACAGAGGCGTTTATACCGCTACCGGGCAAGAGATCTTCCATATCGGCCCGCTGAAGGAGGGCACGAACAATGTCGGGGAATTCCTCGCCTTAGTACACGGCCTCGCCTTGCTACAGCAAAAGGGAAGCGACCTGCCGATTTATTCGGATAGCCGCAACGCCATCAGCTGGGTCAAGAAAAAGAAATGCAAAACCCTATTAGCACGTAAACCGATCAACGAACCTATCTTCGACCTCATCGAGCGGGCCGAGAAATGGTTGAACACCCATACCTATACCACCCAGATCCTCAAATGGGAAACATCCGTATGGGGGGAAATCCCGGCGGATTTCGGAAGGAAATGAGGTAAAGGTAATTAAAATTATATCGTATATTTGCCCAATATATCGAATTCAAGCCTATGAAGATCGCTTTCGACGCAAAACGGATTACGCATAACGCTACCGGACTGGGCAATTATAGCCGGTTCGTAGTGAATAGTTTGTCCGCTTCTTTCCCGGAGCATACCTATCAACTCTATACGCCGGGCAAAGGCAAAGAAGCGTTACGGAAACGGATCGAGGAGCGTCCAAGTGTCTCATTCCATTATCCGGAAGGCAGGTTCGATAAACTATTTCCGTCTTTATGGCGTACCTCCGGTCTAACGGCTACGCTTCGAAAAGAGCACGTAGATCTGTTCCATGGCTTGAGTAATGAGATTCCTATGAATCTAAAACAGAACGGAATCCCAGCGGTCGTAACGATACATGACTTGATCTTCTTGCGTTACCCGCAGCTTTATAAACCGATCGATCGTTCCATCTATACCTACAAATTCAAGCAAGCTTGTTTACGATCGGACAAGATCATAGCGATCAGCAGGCAGACGATGCGAGACATCCGGGACTTCTTCCACATTCCGGAAAGCAAGATCGAGGTTGTTTACCAAGGTTGTGACCCGATATTCGGGCAAGCGGTTCAAGAAGACGTGAAATCGTCCGTACGCGAGAAATATCAGATAAACGGACCTTATATATTATATGTAGGGAGCATCGAGGAACGGAAGAATTTATTGCTTCTGGTAAAAGCCCTGAAAGAGCTGAAAGAAGATATCTCCGTGATCGCTATCGGTAAGCATACGCCTTATACGGATACGGTAGAGACCTATATCCGGGAAAACAACCTGTCCGGTCGCATCCGTATCTTGACCCATATACCTTTTAACGAATTAGCCGCTTTCTATCAGATGGCGACCTTATTTGTCTATCCCTCGTTTTTCGAAGGATTCGGTATCCCGATCTTAGAAGCCCAACTTGCCGGTATTCCGGTGATAGCGGCTACCGGTTCTTGTCTGGAAGAGGCGGGCGGATCGTCCGCTCTATATACCGATCCGAGAAATGAGCAAGAGCTGCGCGGCTTGATAGAGTCCGTATTGAACGAGCCGAAGCTGGCCGAATCCATGCGTTCCGGCGGACGAGAGAATATACGGCGATTCATGCCCGACGTATTAGCGGCTCATTTCATGCGAGTATACGAGAATATCTCACGATCTTAGCAAATCCATTTTATCCATACACAATGAATATACTTTTAGTCTATAAAGAAGCCGACATAGCGACCTACAAAATGCTGGAAGGATTGTCCAAGCTTGAGGACTTCAACATCTATATCGCTTCCCCCCAATCGTATACCGACAAAAAGATCTATGGGAATTGTACACCTTTGGATCTGCCGGTCATTACCTCGAAGTTCAACTGGAACGTTATTCGTGCCCTGCGCGAAATCATCAAGACTTATCGGATCGACCTTATCTACTCACCGAGTAGTTCCGGTTTATCAAACGCTCTATTCGCCTCCATAGGCACACGGGCGAAGAATATCGCATACCGAGGTACGCAGGCTAAATTGAAGCGGTTCGATCCGACCTATTATCTAGGCATATTAAATCCCGCCGTGGAGCATGTCGTATGCGAGACCAAAGATATCGAGGAATATCTCTCCCGATTCATCGCACGAAAAAGACTAACAACCAGCACAAAGCCATTTGATATCGATTGGATCAAGGAGGCAGTCCGTACGCCCAAACAAGCAGACGATATTCCGGACGACGCCTTTCGTTGCATCTATATCGGAGCGACGAAGAACAGGCCGTTCAAAGGCTTAACCGATTTGATTCATGCGTTTATCTTATTGGATGATCCACGGGTACATCTTACAATCGTGGGAGAATATGGGGAAAATGATTTCCAATTAGCCCAACAGTCGAAGGTAAGCGCACAAATTCATTTTCTGGGACAGCGTTCCGACGCCATCTCTTTTCTGGTCACGTCCCAGTTGTTTATACTTCCCTCGCACCGGGATGCCTCCCCAAGAGTCGTGCGGGAGGCTATGGCTTGTTCCGTTCCTTGTATCGTAACAGACATACCGGGAGCAAGAGACTTAATCATAGACGGAGTCACCGGATTGTTAGTGCCGCCTTCTTCTCCTCAAAAAATGGCGGCGTCTATCCGCTCGCTTATCGATAACCCGGAGCGATTGGAAGCGTTCGCCAAGGCCTCACGTGAGCATATCATCCAAGATTTCAGCGTAAAGGCTTATACAGATGGCTTCGCCACGTTATTCAGGTCGATCAAGAAAGCATAGATTATTTACAGATTCAGAAACAACGGATATAAGCTAATGAATAGCTATCATAAAGATGGTCCTTCATTCCATGTTTATATTGGAAGGACAGGATATTTTTCTTAAGCTCATAATTTAGCTTTGTCCGTAGAATCATCGGCTTATCCCCATTATCCCGATATCCCCGGAAACCGGCATAATTACAATCCAACGAGAACCCCCGATAGGTCCCTAACACACCTGCCCCATAACAGAAAGCGTCGTTCTGACGATTAACGACATCGTTAGTCATCCAACAATAAAAACCCACTAAAGCTTGCACACGGATCGAAGCGTTTACATCTTTCCGCTTCCACAACGTACGTCCCAGATTGGCGTCGAACCAATAAGAGGCCGCATCCGTATAACGAGCGTCGCACAAGCGTCCGCCACTGGCGGTTTTCAGGTTGGCGCTTACCACGATATCCATCCATTTCTCGCTCCGGAGGGCTTGGAAATAAAAATTAAAGATCACGTCGCCCCGGCAAACAATCGGGGATTTCAGTTCTACCGCATAACGCTCATCCCGCACTTCCGGCGACATCTCATACCATTCTTGGAATACCCAACTGACATTCACTCCTACACGTCCCTTTACGACAGGAATGTACAAACGGGTAAAGATATCTTTCGTCTGATCGCCTCGCGTCTTATGATATTCCCCCCGAAGCTCCACTTCCCAACGGCTGGACAGGCTTCCTCCTACCAACTCGGGAATCGGAAAGGCATTTGGCCCGAAATAACGGGGCGAGTAAGTCAGATACTCTACCTTTTCCCACCATTCTAACGCCTTAACCGGAGATACATAGGCCAAAAGACAACTAACAACTAAACAGAACCGGAGTATTTGTGTTTTCATAAAAGTCTATAATTCAAATTCAATCTCATGCTTCAACGCATATTTCTTCCAGAAACGATTTCGATAGTATAATATCCAACGAAGGCATTCCGCTTTATCAAAATGCCGGCTCTCGGCATAGGTCTCCGCCATTAAATGAAAAGCGGCTTCCCGTCCCCACAAGCGGGAGAAATTCGCGCATCCTCGTTTGAGCGAGACAGGCCCGAAATACATCCGGTTTATATCGATCAAGGAGAACTTAACCCCTTCCTCCGTACGATCGTACAATACATTTCCCGGAGAGAAATCGGCATGATAGACCTCCGCCTCATGCAACTCTGCCATATAAGTACCTAACGCACGAAAAATATCCTCGTTCCCCTCTACCGGACGCTGTCCGACTTTATACAATGTCTTATATCTAGATTGCAGACTGATAAAATAACTATATTCCAAAAACCCTTTCTTCCTAAAAAGGATATAAGCGATCGGGGCAGGTGTCTCAAATCCCTTGGCAACCAATCGCAGAGCGTACTCATAGGCTCGCACAGCCTTAGGCTGACGGAAAAAACGATAAATAACACGGTTTATCAAGAAGGGGACTCTATATCGCTTGACATTCAGTTCCACACCATCTACCTCAAAAACCTTGATCTCATTCCTCGCCTTATAAATCGTTTTTCCCTCTTCTGAAAATATACGAGGTACACGCCTTACAAAATCCTCGAATCGCCCGTACGCCGGGTTAATGACCTCCTTCATCCGAAACCGTTTCATTTAAAGAGGTTAATACCTTGTTTATGATTAGATCCGGATTGAGCTGTTTCATACACGCCCAATCCTTCCGCAGGCAGGGCTTTTGGCCGAATACGGAACAAGGACGACAAGGTAAGTCCAACTGGATACAATCTTCCGGATCCTGATGATATCCGTAAAATCCGGCATAGGGATGGGTAGCGCCCCAAACGGAAAGCACCCGTGTACCGACCAAGGAAGCGAAATGCATATTGGCGGAATCCATGCAAATCAACAGATCCAACCGGCTGATCAAGGCCAGTTCCTGATCCAAGGAATACTTGCCCGCCACGCTTTTTACCCGGGGATACTCAAAAGCCCATTGATCCAAGAGCGCCTCCTCGTAGCCACGACCACCGAACAGGAAGATGGTAAAATCCTCTCGATCGGAAAGCTCGGCCATGACCAGCTCCATCTCCCCGGTCGGATAAATCTTTCCCCGGTGCTTGGCGAAGGGGGCGATACCGATCCATTTGCCCGTCTTCGTTCCCACAAGGGGTTCCAAGGCGGATAAATCAGGGGTCGAGGCCTCATAAAGCGAGGTGAACGATTCCGTATAATGAAGTCCGGCGTTACGGAAAACATCCGCGTAACGTTCGATCACCGGGCGAAGTTGTTTAAATCGTTTATGCTTCGCGTCGGTCAACCGGGCACGATCTTTCCGGGCCTTATCCACGACAAACACCCGTCTGCCGTTCAAGCGGAACAGCGTACGGATGATCATGGTCCGCAATACGTCATGCAAATCCAAAACCACGTCGAAATCATATTTTACCAAGGCAGAGGCAAAACGAAGCAATCCCGCCAACGTTTTCTCCGTGCTCTTCGTATTGATGCCGATCACGTTCACGTTCTTCGGGCGGTTGATAAAGACCGGGATCAAGAACGCTTGCGTCAACACGGTAAACGAGTCCGTAGGATTCGCCTTGGCGGCGGAATAGATAACGGGAACGGTCATCGCCACATCCCCAATAGCCGAAAGTCGTATTACTAATATATTTGCCATTATTTCTTACCGTACAACACAGGATTCAAGGCCGGGTCGTTGTACATCTTCATTTGCTTGTAGACCTTCATGTATTTCTTACCGTCACGGATATCGGATAGCAATTGATCCAAAGCCATCGACAAATCCTTCTTCTGCTCCATCAGCACCGCCAGTTTCTGCTCACAACGAGCCTTATGCTCGGCAGTAGCATCCGGACGGTTTGCCTCCTCACGCATATGATAGATCTTTAGCGTAAGGATAGAGAGACGATCGATCGCCCAAGCCGGGCTTTCCGTATTGATCGTAGCATCCGGCAAGACTTTCACGTTCTTGTATTTATCCAGAAAGAAACTATCGATCAACTCTACCAAATCCGTACGATCTTGATTCGACTTGTCGATGCGGCGTTTGATAGCCAGCGCTTCCACCGGGTCGATCTCCGGATTCCGGATAATGTCCTCCAAATGCCATTGTACGGCATCGATCCAGTTCTTAAGATAAAGATAAAACTCGATGCTCTTTACCGCATAGGGATTATGCACTGTAGCATCTACATTGTCAGTTACATGATAAGCCTCCGTAGCTTGCTCAAAAATGCGGAAACATTGTTCGCTGAAGTTCATATATGATTCATTTTCTTTCTGTGAATACTTTGTGGGACAAAGATAATGCTTACGGATCAGAAACCCAATTCTACCGGATAAATTCTATCCTCTTAGCATATATCCTTTCTTCGGCAAGGATACGATGCCGGTAGACGGATCGTTATGAAGCGCTTTACGGAGATAGGTGACCTGCACATTCAAGGCCAGGGAGTTGGCGTATGAGCTAGTTCCCCAGACGGTTTCCAACAGAAGGTCACGATCCACCGCCAGATTCAGGTTTGTCGCCAGGATTCGCAGAATATCCGCTTGGCGGGAAGTGATCAATACCTTGTTATTGCCCGTACGGATCTCATTCGTGGTATAGTTGAAGGTCGTGTTTCCGAAATGGAAGCTCTCCTCCTGCACGTTTTCATGGACACCGATCTCAAAACGGTCCTTGATACGGGCGATCAGCTCTTCCGGATAGAAGGGTTTCGCCAAGTAATCGTTTCCGCGCAAGCTAAAACCTTTCAAACGGTCGTTCTTATCGGAACGGTCGGAAAGGAAAAAGATCAAGACATGGCGGTCTTGCTCACGGATCTTTTCCGCTACCTCGAAACCGTTTAGGCCGGGCATGTTGATATCCAGCAAGACCAGATCCGGTTTCACGACCGGGAATTGCTTCAAAGCCATGGTACCATTGCCGGTATAAGTCACCTCATACCCCTCCCGTTCCAAGAATCGCTTCAAGACGAGGGAATACTTAAAGTCATCGTCAGCGAAAAGTATTTTCAATGTCGATTTCATAAGGCTGTAGTCGGTAGATTTATAGTAATTCGAGTGCCTTCACCTAATTCACTTCGCAGGGATACAGAGCCATGATGCGCCTCTACTATTTGGCGAACGTAGCTCAATCCCAACCCAATACCCGGAATTTGCTTATCCGGCAGATGAGACGAACGGTAAAATTTATCGAACACCTTTCGCCGCTCATCCGGAGCGATACCGAAGCCATTATCCGAAACGGTCAATTCCACCCTTTGCTGATTCCAAAGCACTACGATATCGATATCCACTTCCTCTCCCGAATATTTGATCGCATTCTCTATCAAGTTAGACAAGACATTCGCCACATGTACCGGATCGGCCGTCAGATCCGGCATATCCGGGGGAAAGGCCGTCGAGAAAGAGACTTTTTTCCCGGCGGGGATATTGGTTAGGCGTACCACCTTCTCCACCAACTCACGGAGATTAAAAGCGGAAGGTCTCAGAAGCGTCTCCCGCTCGTCCGCACAGACCATATCTTTCAATTTTCCCAGATAGGCGGAAAGATTATCCAACTCAAACATGGAGTCTTGAAGGACCCGTTCCGTCGTGGCCTCATCCATCCGCATCTCCCGGTCATTCAAGAAAGAGACGAATACCTTCAAGGTTTGTACCGGTCGCCTCAGCTCATGGATCATCGTATGCACGAACCCCTCACGCAACTCGTTCAAGCGCATTTGCTCCCAGATCGTACGGATCTGGAAACCCAAGCAAGCCAGCAATAACAAGATAAGGAAAATACTTAGGAAAAGCTGCCATCCCATCCGGCCCAATAACGGATTTATGGGAAGATCCACATCCACCCACACCGCCATTCGCTCGATCGGGGCGAACACATAGCATATCGAGATAGAGGTTGAAAACAGGTTTTTCGATAATGGGAACCATAAGGCCGATGACTGTCCGGACAATGTATCGCTCGCTACGAACGGACGTACCCGATAATCCAGACCGGGCAGACCGGCAGACAAGATGGAGTCCAAACGCTCTGCGGAGAAAGGCACGAAGAACTCCACGACCGAACGATCTACCCCAACTAATAAGCTATCTTCCGGCATATTCGGGTCCAGATGAAGCCGAAAACTATGGATCTTTGTCGTATCCTTGGGATAAAGCTGGAAACCGAACGAGTTTTTCAACCCGTTTAACACGCTATCACCAGACTGGTATTTCGACTGGCGTTCTACGATATAAGTACCTTTCGTCATCTCCGCCTCTTCCTTCCGTATACGAAATTCCTCCTGCCCGGCATGAAATACCTCACCGGCGATCTCATCCGCATAAGTACACATCTCGTACCGGAACTGATTGAACAGCCAATAGCCTTGTACCCCGATCGCCGCCAAAGCCGCCGACAACGAGATTACCCATATCCATCGAATTCTCTTTCCCATGTCTCATTCCTTTCCGGCAAAGATAGATAGCTACTCCATGATTACAACGTACATGTAGCCATTTTTATAAGCGGAGTAATATTTCAGTAATAAAAATCTTCCTTACGGCGAACGTTCCTCTCTTACATTCGCGACAAATAACTTCTAAAACCAACAGATCATGAAACGAATCATAGCGACAATCGGCCTGCTTTGCGTAGGTCTGTCAGGGGCGGGACACGAGACGAACGCCCAAGTGACAATCAACATCTTCAACCTAAACGACGTACTAAGAGCCAAGCCCATCGACGAGACACGTTTCACGGTACAATACCAAACCACGTCCATGCCGGACACGCTCCAACCCGACAAGAAAGAGGAAGAGACCCTCATGCTGAAGGTCGGGGATAAATGCTCCGTTTACTATAGTTACGCCAAATTCCTCACCGATTCCGTACTAGAGGCCGACAAAGCCGCCGGAGCCTCACAAGAAGTCATCAATGAACACCTGCAACGATATTCCTCCAAGACCAATGCACAGGTCTACAAGAATTATCCGGCGGGAAAGACCACGACCTTGGATGCCCTTGCCGCCAGTCGCTTTCGCTGCGAGGAAAAGGAGGAGCGCCCGGAATGGACCTTACTGCCCGATACGATGACCATCCTGTCCTATCCTTGCCGGAAAGCGACATGTCATTTCAAGGGCAGGCATTA
>ERZ773155.360-NODE-360-length-40648-cov-7.493829_pt1 | contig 40648 bp, 31 predicted proteins | sample MGYA00511262_ERZ773155 | MGnify/ENA primary metagenome ERZ773155 (study PRJEB29015, sample SAMEA2737828) | human gut metagenome | biome: human gut; feature: human-associated habitat; material: faeces | place: China | collected 2012 ... | reverse complement strand
GGGGGCGGCGCCCCCGCCCCCCCGCGGGCGGATGCGAGCACCCGCCCCTACAGCCCCGCAACAACATAATTTGGAGGTACTTACTATGAAGGTAGGCGTTATTGGCGCTGGCACTATGGGCCAGGGCATTGCAAAGGCATTTGCACAGGTTGAAGGCTTCACCGTCGCTCTGTGCGACATCAAGCAGGAGTGGGCCGATGGCGGCAAGAACAAGATCGCTGCCGGTTATGCCAAGCTCGTTGCCAAGGGCAAGCTGGATCAGGCTGAAGTTGACCGCCGCATGGCTGCCATCACTGCTGGCCTGAAAGAGGATCTGTGCGCTGACTGCGACCTGATCGTTGAGGCTGCTTTCGAGGATATGAAGGTCAAGCAGACCACCTTTGGCGAGCTGGACAAGATCTGCAAGCCCGAGTGCGTTTTCGCTTCCAACACTTCCTCTCTGTCCATCACCGAGATCGGCAAGGGTCTGAGCCGTCCTCTGGTCGGCATGCACTTCTTCAACCCCGCTGACCGCATGAAGCTCATCGAGGTCATCGCCGGTGTGAACACCCCCGCCGAGACCGTCGAGACCATCAAGAAGATCAGCGTTGAGATCGGCAAGACCCCCGTTCAGGTCAATGAGGCTGCCGGCTTCGTCGTCAACCGCATCCTGATCCCGATGATCAATGAGGCCGCCTTCATCAAGATGGAGGGCGTCTCCGACATCGCCGGTATCGACACCGCTATGAAGCTGGGTGCCAACCACCCGATGGGCCCCCTGGAGCTGGGCGACTTTGTTGGTCTGGACATCTGCCTGGCCATCATGGACGTTCTGTACAAGGAGACCGGCGACAGCAAGTACCGTGCCTGCCCGCTGATCCGCAAGATGGTCCGCGGCGGCAACCTGGGCTGCAAGACCGGCAAGGGCTTCTACGTTTACAACGCAGACCGCACCAAGACCCCTGTCGACGCCCTGTAATTCAGTGACTTACGCGCCTGGCGCGGTCAAAACCGTGCCGGGCCGCGTTTGTTTGGTCGGGCAGTATAGCCCGGCCCCAGTATATGGAGGTTTTATCAATGGATTTTACTCTGTCTAAACAGCAGCAAATGGTCCAGAAGATGTACAAGGAGTTTGCTGAAAACGAAGTCAAGCCCCTCGCCAAGAAGGTCGACGCGGAAGAGTACTTCCCCAAGGAGACCGTCGAGAAGATGGCTAAGCTGGGCATGATGGGCATCTACTTCCCGAAGTCCGTCGGCGGTGCAGGCGGCGACGTCCTGTCCTACGTCATGGCTGTCGAAGAGCTGTCCAAGGTCTGCGGCACCACAGGTGTTATCCTGTCTGCCCACACCTCTCTGTGCGCGGCTCCCATCTATGAGAACGGCACCCCCGAGCAGAAGGCCAAGTACCTGCCCAAGCTGTGCAGCGGCGAGTGGGTCGGCGCGTTCGGCCTGACCGAGCCCGGTGCCGGTACCGACGCCCAGGGCCAGCAGACCTTCGCCGTTGACGAGGGCGACCACTGGAAGCTGAACGGCTCCAAGATCTTCATCACGAACGCAGGCTTTGCCGATGTGTTCATCATCATTGCCGTCACCGGCTTTGTCACCGACAAGCGCGGCCGCAAGCAGAAGGAGATCAGCGCCTTCATCGTTGAGCGCACCGATCCCGGCTTCAAGGTCGGCAAGCCCGAGGACAAGATGGGCATCCGCGGTTCTTCCACCTGCGAGCTCATCATGGAGGACTGCATCATCCCGAAGGATCGTCTGCTGGGCGTGAAGGGCAAGGGCTTCCAGCTGGCCATGGCTACGCTGGACGGCGGCCGTATCGGCATCGCCTCCCAGGCTCTGGGCATTGCCGAGGGCGCCATCGACGAGACCGTCGCCTATGTCAAGGAGCGCAAGCAGTTTGGCCGCTCCATCGCACAGTTCCAGAACACCCAGTTCGAGCTGGCCGAGATGAAGGCCCGCGTTGACGCCGCCAAGTATCTGGTCTACGCAGCTGCCCAGAAGAAGCAGGCTGCCATGGACGGCCAGAAGGTCCGCTACAGCGTTGAGGCTGCCGAGGCCAAGCTCATTGCCGCCCGTACCGCCAGCGACGTGACCCGCCGCTGCCTGCAGCTGTTCGGCGGTTACGGCTACACCCGTGACTACCCCATCGAGCGCATGATGCGTGATGCCAAGATCACCGAGATCTACGAGGGCACCAGCGAAGTCCAGATGATGGTCATCGGCGGCGCGCTGCTGAAGTAAGGAGGACAGACGTAATGAAAGCAATCGTTTGTGTCAAACAGGTTCCCGATACGCAGGGCAAGGTCGCTGTCAAGGCTGACGGCACCATGGATCGCTCTGCCATGGCTACCATCACCAACCCCGACGACCTGAACGCCGTCGAGGCCGCCCTGCAGCTGAAGGACGAGACCGGCTGCGAGGTCGTCGTCGTCACCATGGGCCCGCCGCCGGCAGAGGGTATGCTGCGTGAGCTGATGGCCCGCGGCGCTGACCGCGGCGTGCTGGTCTCCGGCCGCGAATTCGGCGGTTCCGATACCTTCGCTACCTCCCAGATCCTGGCCGCAGCCGTCAACAAGATCGGCGTCGGCCCCGAGGACATTGTTTTCTGTGGCCGTCAGGCCATCGACGGTGATACCGCTCAGGTCGGCCCCCAGATCGCCGAGAAGCTGCATCTGCCCCAGGTCACCTATGTCACCGAAATCAAGAAGGACGGCAACGCCCTGACCGTAAAGCGTCAGCTTGAGGACGGCTACATGGAGCTGAAGGTCCAGACTCCCTGCCTGCTGACCTGCATCAAGGAGCTGAACACTCCGCGTTACATGAGCGTTTCCGGCATCTTCGAGTGCTACGACAAGCCGCTTGAGGTCTTTGATTACAACGCTCTGAAGGACGATCCGCTCATCGAGACCGACACCATCGGTCTGAAGGGCTCCCCGACGAACGTTTACAAGTCCTTTGCTCCTCCGGTCAAGGGCGCCGGCATGAAGGTCGAGGACGCTGCCCAGCTGGTCGGCATCCTGAACGACAAGCACCTGATTTGAGGAAGGAGAAACGAACAATGGCTGAATTCAATGCAATGGACACCGCCGCCTTCAAGGGCGTGTGGGTATTCTGCGAGCAGCGCGAAGGTCAGATCCAGACCATCAGCTATCAGCTGCTGAGCGAAGGCCGCAAACTGGCCAACGACCTGGGCGTTGAGCTTTGCGGCGTTGTTATGGGCAGCGAGCTGAACGAGGACTATGTCAAGGCGCTGGGCGGCTACGGTGCTGACCGCGTTTACAACATCGACAGCCCTCTGCTGAAGGACTACACCACCGATGGCTATGCCAAGGCGCTGTGCGACCTCATTATGGAGAAGAAGCCCGAGATCATGCTGATCGGTGCGACCAACCTGGGCCGCGACCTCGGCCCCCGCTGCGCAGCCCGTCTGCACACCGGTCTGACCGCCGACTGCACCCATCTGGACGTCGATGTCGAGAAGTACAAGAACTTCCTGCGCACCACCTCCAACATTGATGTGGACAACACCAAGTTTGAGGAGAACACCAACCTGAAGATGACCCGCCCGGCTTTCGGCGGCCACCTGATGGCTACCATCATCTGCCCCCGCTTCCGCCCGCAGATGTCCACCGTGCGCCCCGGCGTTATGCAGACCCAGCCGTTTGACGAGGCCGGTGCTGCCAAGGTCGTAGTTGAGAAGGTCACCCCCGCTCTGACCGCTGAGGACATCCATGTTGAGGTTCTGGACATCAAGAAGAGCGCCGAGAAGCTCGTTGACCTGATCGGTGCCGACGTTGTCGTCGCCGTGGGCCGCGGTATCTCTGCCGACCCCGACAAGGGCATCAAGCTGGCTGAGGAGCTGGCCGGTGTTCTGGGCGGCGTTGTCGGTGCCTCCCGTGCCGTCACCGATGAGGGCTGGCTGTCTGCTGACCATCAGGTCGGCCAGACCGGCAAGACCGTGCATCCCCGCATCTACGTTGCACTGGGCATCTCCGGTGCCATCCAGCACGTTGCCGGTATGCAGGATTCCGAGAACATCATCGCCATCAACAAGAACGAGAACGCCCCCATCTTCGATGTTGCCACCTACGGCATCGTCGGCGATCTGTACAAGGTCGTTCCCGAGCTCATCAAGGAGATCAAGGCCGCCAAGGCTTGATTCCGCCCGTAATCAACAAGAGCCGTGCCCGCAAAGGGCACGGCTCTTTGTTTTTTTGTATCGCTCAGTCTGCCACAGCCGGGGCGGTCAGCAGCTCCGGCGGCAGCTCACTCTCGTCCTCATTGACGAGGGAATCATCGACATCAAATGTCGCACCAAAGGCCTTTGCGGCAGCATCCGCCACCAGATCGGCATCGACCAGCTCACTGTCTGCCATGACATACAGCAGCTTATCATCAAAACTGACCACGCGGGCCTTATCTGCCTCCACGCAGACCCACTTGCGCATACTGATGTTTTCCTCCATCGAATCGGCGATCTCGCGGGCATCGGCCTTGTCCTTGAGGCGCAGCAGCACCAGGCTGTACGCCTGGCTTCCGGTCATCGGCTCGCTGACTACTGCGGCGTCCACCTTGTCCACATTGTCCGCGGTCAGCCCTGCCAGATAGCCGTACCAGCTCTCGTCGGTCAGGTCGATGGCCACCGTCTCCATGCCCATCAGGTCAACCGGCTGGACGTTATAAATAGCATCCACCATCTCGCTCAGCTCCGCGTCCGGCTGCGGCTCGGCGGTCTCACCGGTATCCTCGTCGTCAACGCTGAACTCCGGGTCCAGCTCCGCGCCTTCCTCGGGTCTTGTGGCAGGTTGGTTCGCAAGATCGTTGCTGTCAGCCTTTTGGTTGCCGCAGGCAGACAGGAACAGGGCGGTCAGCAGGGCTGTTGCAAAAAGCAGCTTTTTCATCGTAAAATTCCTTTCTCGGTCAGAATATTCTCGGGCGCAAAGCGTGCGTCCCAGTCGTCGCAGGGCAGATCGTCCAGCAGCAGGGCCTCGGGGCAGAGCAGCAGCCCCGCTCCCTTATAGTGTGCCAGAAATCGGTCATAATACCCGCCGCCGCGCCCCAGCCGGACCCCGTCGCGGCTGGCGGCCAGGCAGGGGACAAGGGCCAGCGCCGCGGCGTATCCCGCCGGGTCGGTGGCGGGCAGGTCGGCGGGCGGCTCCTGAATGCCGAACGCCCCGGGCCGCAGCAGGCACAATGCCGGTATCTCCACCCATTCCATCTCGGTTTTGCTCCGCACGCGGGGCAGCAGCAGGCGCTTGCCGTCGGCCAGCGCGCGTCTTAGTATTTCCGCCGTGTCCGGCTCATCCGGCATGGCCGCAAAGGCCAGCACTGCCCCGGCACTCTGCCATTGCGGCAGGCTGAACAGCGCCTGCGCCATGCCGCGGCCCACAGCCGCCATATCCAGTTCCGCGCGCCGGGCCTTGGCCCATGCGCGGGCTTCGCGTTTTGTCATTCTGCACACCACCTTCCGGGCTATCATACCATATCTGCCCTCTACTTAACAAGACGGAAAAGCCGTCCTGTTGTTACAGCAGCGACAAAATTTTTCCGCCATCTTGCCCGGCGCAGTGAAATAGAGTATAATATATCCTGTATCGCTATGTATTAGACTTATGAAATATAAAAAGGAGATTCCAAACCATGAGCAAGTTCAATTTCATCAAGACCGATATTCCTGACGTGCAGATCATCGAGCCGACTGTTTTTGGCGATGACCGCGGCTATTTTATGGAGACCTACCAGATCGACGAGTTCGCCGCAGCGGGCATCGACAAACCCTTCGTGCAGGATAACCAGAGCCGCTCCACCAAGGGCGTGCTGCGCGGCCTGCACTTCCAGACCAAGCACACCCAGGGCAAGCTCGTCCGCGTGACCCTGGGCGAGGTGTTCGACGTCGCCGTCGACTGCCGCCCCAACAGCAAGACCTTCGGCAAGTGGGTGGGCGCAACGCTGTCCGCCGACAACAAGAAGATGCTCTGGATCCCCGAGGGCTTCGCCCACGGCTTTGTCGTGCTGTCCGATGTGGCCGAGTTCTGCTACAAGTGCACCGACGTCTACGACCCCACCGCCGAGGGCGGCATTCCCTACGATGACCCGACGGTCAACGTGCAGTGGCCCGACTGCGGCTGCGAGCACAAGACCAGCGCCAAGGACAAGGAGCACACCCCGTTTGCCGCCCAGAAGTTCGAATATTTTGAGAAATATTGAGGGTAAACCGTGCAGAAACTGAAAGACACCTTCGCGGGCTTCTGGAAATACCGTTACCTGCTGCAAAACCTGATTTCCCGTGATTTCAAGCTGAAATACCGCCGCAGCGTGCTGGGCGTGGCGTGGAGCGTGCTGAACCCGCTGCTGACCTGTCTGGTCATGTGGGCCGTGTTCGGTGCGCTGTTCAACCAGCGCGGTCAGGGCATCGAGGACTTCCCGCTGTTCCTTATCATCGGCCAGCTGATGTTCAACTTCTTCCGCGAGAGCACGACCATGGCCATGGAGAGCGTGCTGAAGAACGGCCCGCTGCTGCGCAAGGTCTATATTCCCAAATACATCTTCCCACTGGAAAAGTGCTGCTTTGCGCTCGTCAACTTCTTTTTCAGCCTCGTGGCGCTGTTTATCGTCGCACTGCTGACCTGGTCGCACATCTCGATCGGGACTGTGCTGCTGGCCATTTATCCCCTTGTGATGCTGTTTATTTTCAGCCTGGGCATCGGGCTGATTTTGTCCACGCTCTACGTTTTTGTGCGTGACATCATGCACATCTGGGAGGTCTTTTGCACACTGCTTGTCTACGGCAGCGCCATCTTCTACGACCCGCGCCAGATGGAAAGCTGGATGCAGTACGTCATCAACCTGAACCCCATCTACTGGTACATCACCGCCGTGCGTTCCTGCGTCATGTGGGGCGAGGGGCTGACCCCCAACATGGTGCTGATTCCGCTCCTCTGTGCCGCGCTGAGCCTGGGCCTCGGCATCTGGGTGTTCAAAAAGAATCAGGACAAGTTCGTCCTGTACATGTAAGGGGGCATCGAAATGGCAGAGCAGAAACCCATCATCTCCATCGACCATGTTTCGATGCGCTTCAACCTCTCCAAGGAAAAGCACGAAAGCCTGAAAGAGTACTTTGTCGCGCTGCTGCACGGCGGTGTGCGGTTTGACGAGTTCTTCGCGCTGGACGATGTATCGTTTGATATTATGCCCGGCGATTTCTACGGCCTCATCGGCCTGAACGGCAGCGGCAAGTCTACGCTGCTGAAAGTGATTTCCGGCGTTTACAAGCCCAGCGCCGGCAAGGTCACGGTCAACGGTACGATTGCGCCGCTGATCGAATTGGGCGCGGGCTTTGACATGGACCTGACCGCACGGGAAAACATTTATTTAAACGGCACCGTGCTGGGCTACACGCCCAAGTACATCGACTCAAAGTTCGACGACATCGTCGAATTCAGCGAATTGCAGGATTTTCTCGACGTGCCGCTGAAAAACTACTCCTCCGGCATGGTCGCGCGTCTGGCGTTCGCCGTGGCAACGATTACGAAGCCCGACATCCTGATTGCCGACGAGATCCTGTCCGTCGGTGACTTCCTGTTTCAGGAGAAGTGTGAAAAGCGCATGGCCGAGCTGCTGTCCGGCGGCACGACGGTCATTCTGGTCAGCCACTCCATTGACCAGATCGAGCGTATGTGCAACAAGGTAGCCTGGCTCGACCACGGCCATCTGCGCCGCATCGGCGCGACGAAGGAAATTACCGCCGAGTACCGAAGGTTTGAGAAAAAGGACGCCATGCCGGCCAAAGTCACCGAGGAATAAGCTATGTCCGAGAACACGAAACCGAACAACGAGCGCCCTGCCGACCTGGCCGTACAGGACAGCGTCGGCGGCATGGCGCGGCGGCTTTTGAACCCCGCCCACCTGCGGGACCTCGCGGGGCGCAGCGTCAAGACCCTGCGGGAGCAGGGGGCCGAGCAGCTCTGGCGCGATGTGAAATTCCGCGTCGGGCTGGCGATGCACCACGACGACTGGCGGCACCGCGCCGACATTCCGCTGCGCCGGGAGCTGAAGGCCCAGCGCGCCGCGCACCTGCAGGGGCCGAAGATCAGCATCATCGTGCCGCTGTACAACACGCCCGCCAAGCTGTTTGACGAGATGCTGCAAAGCGTCGTCAGGCAGACCTACACAAACTGGGAATTGGTGCTGGTGGACGCATCCGACGCCGACAAGCGGCTGGAGCGCCGTCTGCCCAAGGCTGTGCCCGGCACGATTGGGTATGAGCCGATTGAAAACGGCGGCATTGCCCTCAACACGACCCGCGGATTTGCGCTGGCGCACGGCGAGTACATCACACTGCTGGACCACGACGACGTGCTCTACCCGAACGCGCTGTTCGAGGTTGTGCAGACGATACAAAACACCGGAGCGGATTTTGTCTATAGTGATGAAATCGTTCTCTCCGCCGATTTGAAGGAGTTGGGCGGCTACCACTTCAAGCCCGACTTTGCACCCGACTACCTGCGCGGGGTCAACTTTATCACGCATCTGGCGGTGTTCAGCCGTCCGCTGCTGGACGCGGCGGGCGCGTATGAGTCGAAGGAGTTTGACGGTGCACAGGACCATGATTTGATCCTGCGCCTGACAGAAAAAGCACAGCGCATCGAGCATATCAAGAAGGTGCTCTACATCTGGCGTGCCGCGGCCGGCTCCACCGCCGCGGGCATGGAGGCCAAGCCCTACGCCGTCGCGGCGGGGGAGCGCGCCATCGACGCGCAGCTCAAGCGTCTCGGTCTGCCGGGCCACGCCATGGCCGTGCCCGACGCGCCCGGCGCATTTCAGGTGCGGTACGAGCTGACCGGCCACCCGAAGATCAGCGTATTGATCCCCAGTAAAGACCATATTGACGACCTGGACCGCTGCCTGACGAGCCTGTACAAAAACGCGGGCTACGACAATTTTGAGGTCATCGTCATTGAGAACAACTCCACCGACCCGGCAACGTTTGCCTATTACGAGACACTGCCCAGCCGCTTTGCCGACTGCCGCGTCGTCTACTACAAGGGCGCATTCAACTTCTCGGCCATCAACAACTTCGGCGCGACGTTCGCCGAGGGCGAGCACCTGCTGCTGCTCAACAACGACATTGAGGTGTTGTCCCACGACTTTCTGCGGGAATTGCTCAGCTACAGCCAGCGCCCTGACGTGGGTGCGGTGGGCGCGAAGCTCTACTACCCCGACGACACGATCCAGCACGCGGGCGTGCTGATGGGCATCAACGGCAGCGCGGGCCACAGCCACAAGAGCTACCCTCGCACCGCCGTGGGGGACATGTACCGCTTGGTCACGACGCAGAATTATATGGCCGTGACGGGTGCCTGCCTGATGACAAAGGCGTCGCTCTACCGCGCATTTGGCGGGCTGGACGAGGAAAAGTTTGCCGTTGCCTACAACGATGTGGATTATTGCTTAAAGCTGTGGCAGAAGGGGCTGTTGAACGTTTACACCCCGCGCGCCGAGGCCTATCACTATGAGAGCAAGAGCCGCGGCCTTGACACCTTGAGCGAGAACGCCAAGCGTTATGAGCGCGAAAAGGCGAATTTCTACGCGAAATATCAGCAGTATATCGACAATTACGACCTCTATTACAACCCCCATTTCAACAATCTGTTTGAGAATTTCGGGTTGAAGTGATGGAAACCGTATTGCCGAAGCGCAAGTCTCACCATTTGCAGGGTTACGATTACAGCCAAAACGGCGCCTATTTTATCACAATATGCACGCACCAACGCAAAATGTTGTTTGGCCCGAACCGGGCTCCCGTAGGGGCGGATTCCATATCCGCCCGCATGGCGGCGCGCGTTTTCCGGGAGATCATCGGCCAATATCCGGCGGTCCATTGCCGTTATTTTGTGGTGATGCCCAATCATTTTCACGCGTTGGTCGAGATTGAACGGGCACGGGCGGATATGGAATCCGCCCCTACGATTATCAGCATCGTGCAGGCGTTCAAACGGTATTCTACCGTCGAGTACATCCGTCTTGTCAAGCGCGGGCAAGCCGCACCGTTCGATAAGCACCTTTGGCAGCGCTCCTTTCACGACCACGTCATCCGCAATGAAACCGATTACCGCATGATTGCGGAATACATTCAATCCAACCCCCGCCTTTGGCACAAAGACTGCTTTTATGAGGAGCCATCCCATGAGCCTTGAAACGAAACGCATCAAAGAACTGTTCGGCTATGCGCGGACGCTGACGAAAGAGCAGGGCGTCGGCGTCATGGCCGGGCGGGCCGTCGGCTTTTTTAAGCGGCGGTTCTTCGGCAAAAAAGCGCGGTATCTGCCGTCGAGACAGACGCTGGAGACCCAGCGTGCCGACGCAGCCGCCCGCGCCGACGGCTGGCCGACCATCAGCATTCTAACGCCGCTGTACAACACACCGCCGCAGTTTTTGCAGCAATTTTTGGACAGCGTGCAGGCCCAGACCGCGCCGAACTGGCAGCTGGTTCTGGTGGACGCCAGCGACGGTGCCCACCCCGACGTGGGCGAGACAGTCCGCACCCGCGCCGCGCAGGACAAGCGCATCGTCTACGCCAAAATCGAGAACAAGGGCATTGCCGCCAATACGAACGAGGCCGCGAAGCTCGCAGCGGGTGAGTATCTGGCCCTTGCCGACCACGACGACATGCTCGCGCCTCATGCCGTCTATTGCATGAGCAAAGCGCTGGCCGAGAGCGGCGCGGCGTTTGCCTACAGCGACGAGGCCCTGTTTGAGAAAACGCCCGAGCACCCGCGCGTCGGCCACTTCAAGCCCGACTATGCGCCCGAGTACCTGATGGCCGTCAACTACATCTGCCATCTGGCCGTGTTCAAAAAATCGCTGTTCGACGCCGTCGGCGGTGAGCGCCCGGCCTGTGACGGCGCGCAGGATCACGACTTATTCCTGCGTCTCATCGACGAAATGCAGCGCCGTGACCCCGCAGCCAAGCCGCTGCACATCCCGCAGGTGCTGTATTACTGGCGCGTGCACGCGGCATCCACCAGCGGCGGCACGGCGGCCAAGCCCTATGTGGAAAAGGCTGCGCAAAAGGCCGTGGCCGACCATCTGGCCGCCACAGGGCGGCAGGGCAGGGTGGAGCCGGGCAAATTCCCGGGCACCTGCCATGTGGTGTGGGACATTCCCGAGCCGCAGCCGCTCGTGTCTATTTTGATTCCCAGCAAGGACCACACCGACGATTTGGAAAAATGCCTGCACAGCATCTACGCCAAAACGACCTACGAGAATTTCGAGGTCATCGTCATCGAGAACAATTCCACCGACCCGGCCACAGCGGCCTACTACAAAAAACTGCCGGAGCGGTATGACCGCGCGCGGGTCGTGACTTACAAGGGCGGCTTCAACTTCAGCCGCATCAACAATTTTGGCCGCAGGTACGCGGCGGGCAAGTACCTGCTGCTGCTCAACAATGACGTCGAAGTCATCAACGGCGACTGGCTCACTCAGATGGTGGGCGAGTGCAGCCAGCCCGGCGTCGGCCTCTGCGGGGCAATGCTCTACTATCCCGACGACACGATCCAGCACGCCGGCATCATCACGGGGCTGGGCGGCTACGCCGGGCACAGCCACAAGTACCACAAGCGCGGCGGCAGCGGGTATATGTTCCGGCTGGCCACGGTGCAGGATTTCTCCGCCGTGACAGCGGCCTGCCTGCTGGTGCGCACCGCCGTTTACGACGAGCTGCACGGCCTAGATGAGGAGTTCACGGTTGCCTACAACGATGTGGACTTCTGCCTGCGTGTGCGCGACGCGGGCTGGCGCATTGTCTGGACGCCCTACGCCGAGCTCTACCACTACGAAAGCAAGTCCCGCGGCTCCGACGAGAACGATCCCGCCAAAAAAGCACGCTTTGACGCCGAGCATGAACGTCTCTACGCCGTGCACGGACGGGAGAATATTCTGCACGACCCCTATTACAGCCCGTCACTGTCGCTGGATTATGAGGATTTCCGCGAGAGTGGAGATTTGCGGAATCTGAAATGAGTTGATTGCCTTCCCCCTCTGGGGAAGCCATCCTGACAAAAAATGCACGCCGTAAATTTCACGGCGTGCGTTTTTATTATTCTTTTTTATCCGGCGGGAACTCACCCTGCTTTTCGGCTTCCAGGCGGCTCAGGCGGGCTTCGAGCTCGGAGATGCGCTGGTTGACAATATCCGGCAGATCCTGCTGGTCCAGATCGTCCGCCGGGCAGCACTTGATATTGCCGACGCGGACGATCTCCGCGGGTACACCGACGGCAGTGGCGTTGGCGGGCAGGTTCTTCAGCACAACGCTGCCCGCGCCGACGCGGACGTTATCACCGATGTAGACCGGGCCCAGCACCTTCGCGCCCGCGCCGATCAGCACATTGTCGCCCAGCGTCGGATGGCGCTTGCCGGTGTCCTTGCCGGTACCGCCCAGGGTGACGCCGTGGTAGATCGTGCAGTTGTCGCCGATCTCCGTCGTCTCACCAAAGACGATGCCCATACCGTGGTCGATAAAGAGCTTGCGCCCGATCTTGGCGCCGGGGTGGATCTCGATGCCGGTCAGGTGGCGCGCCAGCTGGCTGACAAAACGGGCCAGGAAGAAACACCGGTGGTTGTACAGAAAATGTGCGATCTTGTGCGTGACCAGCACATGAAAGCCGGGGTACAGGATGATGACCTCCGCCACATTGCGCGCGGCGGGGTCCTTATCGCGGATATTTTTTGCATCTTCCCAAAGGCCCATACTTCGTTCCTCTTCCTATTTACCATACTTATTATAAATATACCACAAAGCCGGACAAAGTGCAATGCTGTACGCGCCGCGCGCGGATTTTTGCGGATTTTGTCAAATCCTCCAAAAGTCAGCGCAAAAATCTATAAAATCCTTACTTTTGCAAAAAGCCCGTTTGCATTGACACCGCCGTCCCTGCATGGTACAATAAGTAAAACGTAGGTAAAGTCATAGGAAGGAGTGTGCCGGGATGATGCGTTTTATTTCTGTCTTTAAAAATCACGGCACAGTGTTCTTTCCCGTCGCCGCTTTGTGTATGACTTTTTGACTTTTCCCTTTTTGGGAAAAGTTTTTTTTTGCCCATGCGCGACTTAGAGGCGCATGGGCAAAAAAACAACCGCGTACAGCGGTTGTTCCGCAATTTACGTCCGCGAACGCGGACAATGAATTTGGTAGAAACTATAGGGAGGTTCCCACCATGCTGATCCGCAACGCAAAGGACAGCGCGGGCAAGGCCATTGAGGTCTGGCTGCGCGACGGAAAAATTGCCGCTGTCGGTCTGGGGCTGCTCGTCCCGGAAGGGGAGGAGGTGCTCGACGCGAAGGGCCGCACGGTCCTGCCCGCCTTCATCGACACCCACTGCCACTGGCGCACCCCCGGCTTTGAGTACAAGGAGGACATCTCCACCGGCTCCGCCGCGGCTGCCGCGGGCGGGTACACCTTCGTCAACCTGATGCCCAACACGAAGCCGGTCTGCTCCAGTGCCGAGATCGCCCACGCCGTCGAGGCTGAGGCCGCCCGCGTCGGCCTGTGCGACGCAAACCAGACCGTCTCCATCACGAAGGATTTCGACGGCAAAACGCTGGATCATCTGCTGACCCTGCCCGAGGACATCAAGTTCATCACTGAGGACGGCAACGGCGTCATGAACAACGCCGTCATGGCCCGCGCGTTCGCGATTGCCACCGAGCGCGGCCTGACCATTATGTCCCACGCTGAGGACCGCGAGATCAGCCCCTGGGACTACCGCCTGGCCGAGAACATCGAGACTGTGCGCAACTGCCATCTGGCCGAGTACTACGGCACCCGGCTGCACATGTGCCACGTCTCCACCAGGGAATCCGTCGATGCCGTCCGCATGAGCCGGATGCGCGGTGCGCGGGTCAGCTGCGAGGTCACGCCGCACCACCTGTGGTTTGACGACAGCCGCCTGACCTACCGCGTCAACCCGCCCATCCGCAAGGCGGACGACGTGACCGCGCTGATCGACGCCATCAAGGACGGCACCGTGACCTGCATCGGCACCGACCACGCCCCCCACACCGCCGAGGAGAAGGAGAAGGGCGCTGCCGGTATGGTGGGTCTGGAAACGGCCTTCGGCGTCTGCTACACCAAGCTCTGCCGTGAGCAGCGTCTGCCGCTGGAAATGCTCAGCTTCCTGATGAGTGCCGGTCCCGCCGCCGTGCTGGGCCTGGCCGACCGCAAGGGCATGCTGGAGCCGGGCTACGACGCCGACATCGTGCTGGTGGACCTTGACCACATGTACGAGGTCCACGCCGACGAGCTGCACAGCAAGAGCAAGAACTGCCCCTACGACGGCGCACTGCTGTACGGAAAAGTGGTAACCACGATCAAAGGCGGGAAGGTTACGTTCCAGATTGAAGAATAACATCCCTTCACGCACAAAACACCCGTAGGGGCGCACTCTATATGCGCCCGTGCAGGCTGCCGCTGGCACAGTCCCGCGGGCGGATATGGGATCCGCCCCTACGATTCCCAGCATTATCTAATAGAGCCGCAATTTATATACATCAAACGGAGGAATCAGCATGCTTACCAACATGGACAAGCTCTACGAGAGCGTCGCAGCAAACGGCCCGGTCTGCGTGGGCCTGGACACCGAGATCAGCTACCTGCCCACCACCGACACCGCCAAGACGGCGGGGGAGAACGTCGTCGCGTTCAACCGTGCGCTGATCGACGCCACAAAGGGCGTCGCGGGCTGCTACAAGGTGCAGATCGCCTATTATGAGTCCCTGGGCCTGGACGGCATGCGCGCCTACGCCGAAACGCTGAAGCAGGCCCGCGCCACCGGTCTGCCCGTCATTGCCGACATCAAGCGCGGCGACATTGCCAAGACCGCCGAAATGTACGCTAAGGCGCACTTTACCGGTGATTTCGAAGCCGACATCATCACGCTGGCCCCCTACATGGGCCTTGACTCCATCAGCCCGTATCTGCCGTACTGCGCCGAGCAGGGCAAGGGCGTGTTCGTGCTCTGCCGCACCTCCAACCCCGGCGCGAAGGACTTTGAGTACAAAAAGCTCGACGATGGCCGCCATGTGTACGACCTCGTCGGCGACAGCCTGACCGCCCTTGGCAAGGACTACATGGGCGAGCACGGCTATTCCAGCATCGGCCTGGTCATCGGCGGCACCCACACCGAGGAGGCCACCGCCATCCGCGCGGCCTACAAGGACACCTTCTTCCTGATCCCCGGCTACGGCGCACAGGGCGGCAAGGCGGCGGACATCGCGCAGTACCTGACCAAGGGCAACGGCGGCGTTGTCAACTCCAGCCGCGGCATCCTGCTGGCTTACAAGAAGCAGCCCGGCGTTGCCTTTGACGAGGCTGCCTACAACGAGTGCGTGCGTATGCGGGAGGATATTCAGGGTGAATGCAACAAGCTGTAATCTGACGGTCCTGCGTCAGGAAACCGTCGCAGAGGATATTATGCGCCTTACGGTCCAGTGGCAGGACCGCAGCCGCGAGCCCCACGCCGGGCAGTTTTACATGCTGCGCGCCTGGGCCGCGGACGCCACGCCGATTCTTTCCCGCCCCATCAGCGTTGACGACTTTGACAACCAGACCGGCGCACTGACCTTCCTATATCAGGTCAAGGGCGAGGGCACCCACAAGCTGGCCGCGCTGAAAAAGGACGACACGCTGACCGTGACCGGTCCCTGCGGCAACGGCTTTGACACTGCCGCGCTGGCCGGGCAGTACAAGCGCATTGCCGTGGTCGGCGGCGGCATCGGCACCGCGCCGCTGCTGCTGCTCTGCAAGGAGCTCTGCCGTGCGGGCGTGCGCCCCGACCTGTTCGTGGGCTTCCGCGACACGACCTACGGCATGGACCGCTTTGTGCCCTGGTGCCGCGACATCTACGCCGCAACCGACTCCGGCAAGGAGGGACACCACGGCCTGGTCACCGACCTGCTGGACGTGAGCAAGTACGACATTGTGCTGACCTGCGGCCCCATGGTCATGATGCGCGGCGTAGCTAAGCTCTGCGCCGCCGCTGGTGTGCCCTGCCTGGCCAGCCTTGAAAAGAAGATGGCCTGCGGTCTGGGCGCGTGCCTGGGCTGCACCTGCCATACGAAAATCGGCCCGGTCACCGTCTGCAAGGACGGCCCGGTCTTTAACGCACAGGAGGTGTTTGACTGATGGCAGACCTGCATGTTGATTTTCTCGGCAAGCGGCTGGCCGGGCCGGTCATCGCGGCCAGCGGCACCTTCGGCTTCGGCCCCGAGTACGCGGGCATTGAGGATCTGCGCGTGCTGGGCGGCATCTCCGGCAAGGGGCTGACCCTGAACGGCCAGCCCGGCAACGAGGGTGAGCGCCTCTACGAGACGCCGTCAGGCCTGATGAACTCCATCGGCCTGCAGAACCCCGGTGTGCAGCACTTTATCGACCACGAGCTGCCTGCCATGCGCCGGTGCGGCACCACCGTCTGGGCGAACCTCGGCGGCCACACGATTGAAGAAAACGTCGAGGGTGTGCAGATGCTCTGCGCCGCGGGCGTGGATTTTATTGAGCTGAACATCAGCTGCCCCAACGTCAAGCAGGGCGGTCTCGCGTTCGGCATCCGCGCGGCAGACGCCGGCGAGGTCGTCAGCGCGGTGCGCAAGGTCTGCACCGTGCCGCTCATCGTTAAATTGAGCCCGCAGGCCGAAAGCATCCCCGAGATGTGCAAGGCCGTTGAGGCTGCCGGCGCGGACGCCATCAGCCTGTGCAACACCTTCCAGGCGTGCGCGATCGATCTGGAAAAGCGCCGTCCCGTGTTCAACAACACGTTTGCGGGCCTGTCCGGCCCGGCGGTGCGTCCCATCGCCCTGCGCATGGTCTGGCAGGCCGTGGGGGCCGTCAGCATCCCCGTCGTGGGACTGGGCGGCATTCTGACGGGCAAGGACGCCTTGGAGTTCATCATGGCCGGTGCAGCGGCGGTACAGGTCGGCACCGCGAACTTCCTGGACCCGAAGGCCTGCACCCGCATCACGAACGAGATCGGCCAGTGGATGGACGCCCACGGCGTCAAGACGCTGGATGAGATCAGAGGGTGCGCACGGTAAATCACCGACTGCCTTCCCCTCAGGGGGAAGGTGCCCGAGGCCCCGCCCGAGGGCGGATGAGGGGAGAGTCCCCGCAACCGCCCGTTCACGGGCTATGACGGCAAGCCCGGCCCTCATCAGTCGGCGGGCGGGCCGCCGACAGCTTCCCCCGCGGGGGAAGCCGCCCCGCCATATACATTTTGCTTGCATTTTTATACAAAATATGCTACTATAAATTGAATAACATACAGGAGGAACAAATTATGGCACGCGAAGCACTTGAAGTTTTAAAGGAATGTGAAGCATTTTTAGAGGGGCACTTCCTGCTTTCCTCCGGGCGCCACTCCGGCGCTTACTGCCAGATGGCATTTCTGCAGCAGTACCCCGACAAGGCCGCCGAGGTCATGGCCCCGGTTGCCGAGAAGCTCAAGGAGCTGAACATTGACGTCGTGGTCGGCCCTGCCATGGGCGGCATCGTCTACGCCTACGAGCTGGGCCGCCAGATGGGCAAGCGCGCCATCTTCACCGAGCGCGTCGACAACGTCATGACCCTCAAGCGCTTCAGGATCAACCCGGGTGAGCGCTGCATCATCGCCGAGGACGTCGTCACCACCGGTGTTTCCAGCCTCGAGACCAAGCGCGTCATCGAGGAAAACGGCGGCATCTGCGTGGGCATTGCCTGCGTCGTGGACCGCACCCGCGCCGAGGCCCCGTCCCCGATCCCCATCGTCGCCAGCGCCCTCAAGCTCGACCTGCCCAACTACGCCCCCGAGGAATGCCCCATCTGCAAGGAGGGCAAGCTCCCGCTGGTGCACCTGGGCAGCCGCAAAATGAAGGAAGCTGCGAAGCAAACCCTGTAAAAGATAGGAGATAGGAGATGGGTACAGTTTGCCTTTTCTCCTCTCTCCTCACTCCATATCTTAAATGTAAAGTGAGAGGCTACCAACTATGCAGGCATATCTGATATTGGCCAATGGCCGGGTGTTCCGCGGCGTCAGCGTAGGCTGCCCCGGTACCACCATCGGTGAGGTCGTCTTTGCAACCGGTATGGTCGGCTTTGAGGAAACCCTGACCGACCCCAGCTACTACGGCCAGATCATCACCCAGACCTATCCGCTCATCGGCAACTACGGCATGAACAGTGAGGATGTCGAGAGCACGAAGATTTGGGCCAGGGGCTACATTGTGCGCGAGGCGTGCAAGACCCCGTCCAACTTCCGCAGTGAGGAAACGCTGGATGCCTTCCTGAAAAAGAACGGCATCATCGGCATTGAGGGCATCGACACCCGCAGCCTGACCCGCACCCTGCGGGAGAGCGGCGTTATGAACGGCGCGATCACCACCGAGTTCGACCCCGACGCCGAGCCCGAGAAGAAGGCCGCACTGCTGCCCGAGATCGCCGCCTACGCCGTTGTCGACGCCGTCAAGGCCGTCACCTGCCGCGAGGCCGTGACCTATGAGCCGACGGCTGCCGGTGCATGGGGTGACACGCCGCTGCACGTGGCGCTGCTCGACCTGGGCTGCAAGAACAACATTGTGCGCTGCCTGCAGAAGCGCGGCTGCCGCGTGACCGTGCTGCCCGGCACGACCACCGCCGCCGAGCTGGCCGCCCTCAACCCCGACGGTCTCATGCTCTCCAACGGCCCCGGCGACCCGGCAGAGAACGTGGAAATTATCGCGAACATCCGTGAAATGCTGAGCACCAGCATCCCGACCTTCGGCATCTGCCTGGGCCACCAGCTGACCGCCCTGGCCGCCGGTGCCAAGACCTGCAAGCTGAAATACGGTCACCGCGGCGCCAACCAGCCCGTCACCAGCCCGGCCAAGCAGCGTACTTTTATCACCAGCCAGAACCACGGCTACGCCGTTATGGCGGACACCCTGCCCGAATCCGTCGGCCAGATGAGCTACTTCAACGCCAACGACGGCACCTGTGAGGGCGTCGACTACTTGAAATGGAACTGCTTCACCGTGCAGTTCCACCCCGAGGCCAACGGCGGCCCCAAGGACACCGAATTTCTGTTTGACCAGTTCGTCAGCCGTATGCTGGCCGCGAAAGGAGTAATCAACAATGCCTAAAGACCCGCGTATCAAAAAGGTACTGGTCATCGGCTCCGGCCCCATCATCATCGGTCAGGCGGCAGAGTTTGACTACTCCGGCACGCAGGCCTGCCGTGCGCTGAAATCCGAGGGCGTCGAGACCGTCCTCGTCAACTCCAACCCCGCCACCATCATGACCGACCCCGACATTGCCGATCATGTTTACATTGAGCCGTTGACCGCCGAGGTCATCGAGCGCATCATCGAGAAGGAGAAGCCCGACGCCATCCTGCCGAACCTGGGCGGCCAGATGGGCCTGAACCTGTCGATGGAGCTGGCCCGCAGCGGTTTCCTCGACCGCAGCGGCGTCCGCCTGCTGGCCTGCAAGCCTGACACGATCGACCGTGCCGAGGACCGCCAGCTGTTCAAGGACACGATGGAAAAGCTGCACCAGCCCATCATCCCTTCTAAGGTTGTGGAAGATCTGGACGACGCGCTGGACTTTGCCGAGGTCATCGGCTACCCCGTCATCGTCCGCCCCGCCTTCACGATGGGCGGCACCGGCGGCGGCATCTGCGAGGACCGCGAAAAGCTGCACGAGATTGCCACCAACGGCCTGCGCCTGTCCCCGATTCACCAGATTCTGGTTGAGAAGTGCATTTCCGGCTGGAAGGAAATCGAGTACGAGGTCATGCGTGACTCCAAGGGCAACGTCATCACGGTCTGCAACATGGAGAACCTTGACCCCGTCGGCATCCACACCGGCGACTCCATCGTCGTCGCGCCCAGCCAGACCCTGTCCGATAAAGAGTACCAGATGCTCCGCACCGCCGCGCTGGACATCATCACCGAGCTGGGCATCGAGGGCGGCTGCAACTGCCAGTTTGCCCTGAAGCCCGACAGCTTTGAGTACGCGGTCATTGAGGTCAACCCCCGTGTGTCCCGCTCCTCCGCGCTGGCCTCCAAGGCGACGGGCTACCCGATTGCCAAGGTCGCGACCAAGATCGCGCTCGGCTACACGCTGGACGAGATCACGAACGATGTCACGGGCGAGACCTGCGCCTGCTTTGAGCCGGCCCTCGACTATGTCGTCGTCAAATACCCGAAGTGGCCGTTCGATAAGTTCGTCTACGCCGACAAGTCTCTGGGCACCCAGATGATGGCCACCGGCGAGGTCATGGCCATCGGCAACAACTTTGAACACGCCATGATGAAGGCCGTTTCGTCCACCGAGCTCGGCCTGGACACGATGACGCTGCCCGATTTCGAGAAGCTGACGACGGAAGAAGTCATCGAGCACCTGCATGTGCAGGACTCCGAGCGCGCGTTCTGCGTCTACGAGGCCCTCAAGCGCGGCGTGGCGCACGACGTCATTTACGACATCACCAAGATTGACTGGTGGTTTCTTGACAAGCTGCAGCATCTGGCCGACATTGAGATGGGCCTGAAAAACGGCGAGCTGACGACGGAAAAGTACCTGAATGCCAAGAGGTTCGGTTTCCTCGACAAAACGATCAAGCGTCTGGCGGGCGTGGACACCCTGCCCGAGGCCCCGAAGGCCGCGTTCAAGATGGTCGATACCTGCGCCGCAGAATTTGCCGCCAAGACGCCGTATTTCTACTCCACCTACGACGAGGACAACGAAGCGAAGCCGTTCATTGCCGAGCGCAGCGACCCCGACAAGAAGAAGGTCCTTGTTTTCGGCTCCGGCCCCATCCGCATCGGTCAGGGCATTGAGTTTGACTATTGCTCGGTCCACGCGGTCTGGACGCTGAAGCAGCACGGCTGCGAGGCCATCCTTGTCAACAATAACCCCGAGACGGTCTCCACCGACTTTGATACCGGTGACCGCCTGTACTTTGACCCGCTGAACCCCGAGAGCGTCGACCACATCATCGAGACCGAAAAACCGGACGGCTGCCTTGTGCAGTTCGGTGGCCAGACCGCCATCAAACTGGCCAAGCACATGGACGACATCGGCCTGCCGATTTTGGGCACGCCCGCCGACGCCATCGACGAGGCCGAGGACCGCGAGCGCTTTGACGAGCTGCTGGAGCGCTGCGGCATCCCCCGCCCGGAGGGCCGCACCGTCTTTACGCTGGACGAGGCCCTGCAGGCCGCGCAGGAGGTCGGCTATCCCGTCCTGATGCGCCCGTCCTACGTTCTGGGCGGCCAGAACATGATCGTCGCCTACAACTCCGCCGATGTCATCGAGTACATGGGCGTTATCACGAAGCACGTTGATATGAGCCACCCTGTGCTGATGGACAAGTATATTCTGGGTACCGAGTGCGAGGTCGACGCCATCTGCGACGGCACCGATTATCTGGTGCCCGGCATCATGCAGCAGGTCGAGCGCACGGGCGTGCACTCCGGCGACTCCATCTGCGTCTACCCGCCGTACACCTTCAGCCAGAAGGTCATTGACACGCTGGTCGATTACACGGGCCGCTTTGCCCGCGAGCTGAAGGTCGTGGGCCTGGTCAACGTGCAGTATGCCGTCCAGAATGATCGTGTCTACGTCATCGAGGTCAACCCCCGCTCGTCCCGTACCGTGCCGTACATCTCCAAGGTCACCGGTGTGCCGATGGTCGACCTGGCCGTGCGCTGCACGCTGGGCGAGAAGCTCAAGGACATGGGCTACGGCACCGGCCTGTGGCGCAACGGCAAGAGCCCGTACTACGCCGTCAAGGTGCCCGTCTACAGCTTCTTAAAGCTGCACGGCGTTGACACGATGCTCGGCCCCGAGATGAAGTCCACCGGCGAGGTCTTGGGCATTGCGCCCTCCTTCCACGAGGCCATGATGAAGGGTCTGGTCGCGGCTGGCTACCAGTTCAAGACGCCCGGCCCCGGCTCCTGCGTCATCATCTCGGTCAAGGACAGCGACAAGGCCGAGGCCGCCGAGCTTGCCTGGAAGCTGCACGACTACGGCTACAAGATCTACGGCACGCCCGGCACCGCCAGGTTCCTGAACAGTGAGATGGTGCCCTGCAGCGTAGTGCGCCAGATGAGCGGCGCGCGCCCCAACGTCATCGACCTGCTGGAGAGCGGTCTGGTGGATTACATCATCTCGACGAGTCCGCATGGCCGCGACCCGCACCGTGACTCCGTCAAGTTCCGCCGCAAGGCAACGGAGCTGTCCATCCCGACCATCACGGCCATGGACACTGCCCGCGTCCTCGTCGACGCCCTGCGCGGTGACCATGACATCAGCCAGATGGAGCTGGTGGACATTGCGAACCTGCACCGCGAAGCGGCGAAAGGGGAATAAGTAAGCAGCAAACAAACCGCGTCCGCAAGGATGCGGTTTTTGTTTTTTCTTGGCCCCCTCTGCGAGGGGGCTCCGCCCGCAGGCGGTGGGGAGAGAACCTTTTCCCCGGTGACTACGACTACATCAGGCAGGGCCGCGGGCACAACGTCTGCCTGGCCGTCAGCCGTGACGGCGAGCACATCGACAACAAGCAGTGCCTACTGTACAACAAGGACTATCCCGCCGGGCTGACCTGCCATGTGCGCGACCCCAAAGTGTTCGCTTATGAGGGCCGTTATTACATGGTGCTGGGGGCCCGCACGGTGGACGACAGGGGAGAGGTGCTCGTGCTCGAGAGCACCGACAGGCTGCACTGCATGACGCTCCCGCGCGTGCTGACCCACGACGGCCAGGGGCACATTTTGCAGAATCCCGCGCCTGAGCTGATTGCCTGCCGCGGGGCCGCTGTGGCCCTGCCGGACGGCGCAGAGCAGGCCGTGGACATCTGCTTTGACCTGACTGCCGCCCCGGCGGGCGACTTCTCGCTGGCCTTTGACGGCGGGCTGACGCTGGCTTATGCCGATGCCGCCCGCATGGGGCTGTAAGACTTTGCCCGTCAAGAATATTTTTGCATGGAACGTGCATTTTTTGCCAAATGCCACTTTTTGACGAGATGATCACGAAAATTTTATAGTTTTTGCCGAAAAACGTTTGATTTCCGAAAAAACTCTTGATTCTGCGCACAATTTTCTCTATAATAATAGCGTAATAATACCGGGCAATTGTGTGCCTATAAGGATAGGAGTTAAAAATATCATGACGAGATCTCAGTTGATTACCAAGGTTGCCAACGACACCAACATGACCGCTGCTGAAGTTGAGAAGGTTATGGACGGCATCTTCGGCACCATCGGCGATGTCCTCAAGAGCGGCGACAAGGTCACCATCGCAGGCTTTGGCCGCTTCGAGATGCGTGAGCGCCAGACCAAGAACTTCACCAACCCTAAGACCAAGGTCACCAGCAAGCTGGAGCCGACGGCCATCCCCGGCTTCAAGGCCAGTGGCCGCCTGAAGGAAAAGGTCTCCGGCTGATTTCGTCTGTATTGATATGATTTGGAAGGACCCGCGGAAATGCGGGTCCTTTTTGCGTCTAAGCCTCCCTTGTCAAAGGGAGGTGGCCCGCAGGGCCGGAGGGATTCCGACGGGCTTTCCGGGTAACCTCAACACCCCTGCGGCGGCATGAGGGCATGCCGCCCTACGTCTGTCCGCGGAGTATACGCAGGGCAGGGTGCCCTCACCCCACCGGGTCGTGTGCGGCCACCGCAAGCCTCCCGGGTCGTCGAGGACGCCGACCCCTACAGCAGCAAAAAACGGAGCGCCGCATTTTCATACGGTGCTCCGTTCTTATTTTTTCAAAATTACAGATGAATATGCCGCGGCACGCCGTTGATGTAGATCGGCGACAGCTCGGCCTGGATGAGCGGGCGGGCGTAGCGCTCGAACTTCTCGTTGACGTGCATCCCGTCCTCGGTGATCCAGTCGGCGGGGACCTTCTTCTCAAAGTTCGCGACCTTCGTCACATCGACCATCTCGGTCTCTACGCGGTAGGGCTGGTCGCTCAGGCGCTTGATGGCGGCCATCTTGGCGGTCTCGCCGCGCATGGCGGCCTCCACCGCTGCGCCGCCGACCTGGTAGGCCTCGGTCACATCGGTGCGGCTGGCCAGATGGCTGGCACAGCGCTGCAGCGTAGAAAACTCAATAGCGCGGGTCTTGCAGCCCAGTCGGACGCGGATCAGGTCCGCCAGATAGCGGCTCGTGCCGCTCAGGATGGCCTTGTGACCGAAGGCATCCAGCTGGCCTGCCGTGGAGACCAGATCGCACAGGAAAACGCCGTCCTTGTTCTTGACGCCCTCGCTGACCGCGATAATAACATTGTGGCGCTCTTTTTCCAGCTCGGCCACGCGCTTGAGGAACGCCTCCTCGTCAAAGGGGCACTCGGGCAGCAGGATCAGGTCTGGGCCGTTGCAGTCCGGACCGGCAGCCAGACTGGCGGCAGCAGCCAGCCAGCCGGTGTGGCGGCCCATGATCTCGGCCACCGTCACGCTGCGCAGGTCGTAGACGCTGGAATCGCAGATGACCTCCTTCAGGATCGTGGCGATGTACTTTGCCGCGCTGCCGTAGCCGGGGGTGTGGTCGGTCAGCATCAAGTCATTGTCAATGGTCTTGGGCACGCCGATAAAGCGGATCTCGCTGTTGACGGTCTTGCCGTAGGCGCTCAGCTTGGAGATCGTGTCCATCGAGTCGTTGCCGCCGATGTAAAACACCGCGCCGATGTCGTTCTGCCGGAACAGCTCAAACAGCTGCACAAACGGTTTCTCGTCAACGGTGGGGTCGGGCAGCTTGTGGCGGCAGCTGCCCAGAAAGCTGGACGGCGTGCGCTTGAGCAGCTCAATGTCCATTTTGTCGCCCAGCACGGTGTCCAGATCGATGAGCTTGCCCTCAAGCACGCCCTCGATGCCGTACTGCATCCCGTAGACATGGGGTGCGCCGCAAGCCTTGGCGGTCTCATAGACGCCCGCCAGACTGGAGTTGATGACGGCAGTCGGGCCGCCCGACTGACCAACCAGAACATTTTTCATAAATTTACCTCTCGTATATTTTATTGCTATTTTACAATACGTATTTTTCTATAGCTGCTGCCACACCGTCATGATTGTTGTCATCCGTCGTGGCATCGGCAATTTTCCTGATGTCGTCGGTGGCGTTGCCCATGGCCACACCCAGACCCGCCGCTTCGATCATCGCGCGGTCATTGCCGGAGTCGCCCACGGCCATCGTCTGCGCGCGGGTCAGGCCCAGGTGTGCCGCCAGCGCCAGCAGACCGCTGCCCTTCGTCACGCCGGGGGCGTTGACCTCCATGTTGCGGGGCAGGCTGGACGTCAGCTCCACGCCGGGGCAGGCGGCCTCGATGGCACGCCAGGCGGCGTCGCGCTCGGCCTCGTCGTGGTAGATCATGCTGTACTTTTCGATCTCATACGCGTGGGTGCGCAGCGTCGCGTGCATGTCGTCTACCTCAATGCGGGTCGTGCGGTAGTAGATTTTCAGGTTTTCGGGCACCACATCCATGTGGTTCTCGGCGTTTTCGCGGGTCGTGTAGCTTTTGCCGCCGATGAAAATGCTCATTATGCCGCCGCACTGCTCAAGAAGATCGTAAATTTTCAATGCCTGCTCGGTCCCGAACGGTTGGTTCACCAGTTGCTCGCCCGTTGTCAAGTCAACGACGCTGGCTCCGTTGGAGGTCAGCGCGTACCGCACGCCGGGGATGGACGTGAATGCCGCGGGGATGCCGCTGGCTGTACGCCCGGTGGCGGGCAGCACCGCCACGCCGCGTGCACAGGCTGCGCGGATAGCCGCCAGCGTGCGCGGGGTGATCTCTTTTTTATCGTTGAAAACTGTCCCGTCGAGGTCCAACGCCACAAGGCGGATGTCCTTCATACCTTCACACTCCTTTATCTGATTTATTGTACCGCAAAACCCGCACGATTGCAAGCCGCGCGCGGGTGTGCTAGAATAGTGTTACAGTAAATCTTTGGGAAAGAGGCGGTAAAATGCCCGTGCTGCGCACCAAAACCAGCCGTATGTGGCTGCCCGACGCCCTGCGCGGGCTGGCGCTGCTGAACATGCTGGCCTACCACGCCATGTACGACTGGGTGTATGTGTTCGGCCACGAAAGCAGCTGGTACAACATCTGGGCCCCCGGCTGCCATGTGTGGCAGCAATATATTTGTTGGAGCTTTATTCTGCTGTCGGGGTTCAGCTTCCCGCTGGCAAAGCGGCCCGCAAAGAACGGGCTGATCGTGGCGGGCTGCGCGGCTGTGCTGACGTTTGTGACCGCGGTGTTCATGCCGTCGGAGGCGATCTGGTTCGGCGTTCTGCACCTAAACGCTGCCGCCGTGCTGCTGACCTGCCTGGTCTATCCGCTTTTGCAGCGCCTGCCCGCAGGCGCGGGCCTGGTGGCGTCTGCGGCGCTGTTTGCGCTGACGAACCAGCTGCCCGAAGGGTATCTCGGCTTTGAGGATTGGCGGCTCTGCGCGGTGCCTGCGGGGCTGTACAAGACGAACTGGTTCTGGCTGGGCCTCCCGGATCTGACGCAGTTCGCATCGGCGGATTACTTTCCGATCCTTCCGTGGGTGTTCCTGTTCTGGTGCGGTGTGTTTCTGGCGCGGCTGTGGCACCCCGGCAGGGGAGAGCCGCCTGTTGTTTTGCGCCCGCTGTGTGCCGTGGGGCGGAACACACTGCTCGTCTATATGCTCCACCAGCCGGTGATTTACGGCGTGCTTTGGGTGGGGCATGCGGTGATGGGACGGTGACGAGTGGCAGCGCAAGGCCCGTCGAAATCCCCCAGTCCGCTAGCGCGGCCAGCCCCCTTTGACAAGGGGGCCTTTTGTCCCCCCTGCGGGGGTTCGGGGGCGCTTGGCGGCGCACAACGAGCGCCGCCAGTTTGCTACGCAAACCCGCTCGTGCGGTTGTTTGCCCCGCAGGGGCAAACATTGCTCGCTCCCCAGTTTCGCTGCGCTCAACTGTGGCCCCGGGCTCGCAACCCCGCAACCCCCGAATTTAAGGTGGAGGAAGGGGCGGGGGCGTTAAGAACGAAAAGTAATACTGCTTTCGTTTAGCCCCCGCTCCTTCCGACTTCCGCTTTGGGGGTCTTGGGGGCGTGCAGCCCCTAAGGCGGGGTCCGCTGCATCCGCAACAGCGGGACTTTTCTTTGCTACTTTCTTTTGGTCACAAAAGAAAGTAGGAGTTCCCGGGAGGCTGCCGTTCCTCTCACAGCACCAGCCTGACCGTAGTCTTGCCGATCCGCAGCGTATCATTGTTCTGCAAACGGTGCTCGCCGTCGATGCGCTCACCGTTGACGTAGACCTTGGCCCGGTCAGAGAGCGGCTGCACGAGCAGCGCGTCCCCCTGCGCGGCCAACACACAATGCTGCGGGGAGACCTTGCGGTCCGGCAGACAGAGGTCACACTGCGCGGCGTCGCTGCCGATAATCAAGCTGCTTTCCACCATGCCGGCCCAGCGGCTCTCGGCAATCGAGGAGCGCTGGCTCCAGAACAGCGTGACCCAGCGGCGGGGCAAGGCGTTCGGTTCCCCCGCACCGGCCAGCAGATGCTCGGCCTCGGCCTCCTGCTCGGCGGCGCGGTCCCGGCGTCGCACGCCCCACCAGCTGCCCAGCAGCACCAGCAGCAGCACCGCCGCAATCAGCAGCGGCACCCGGAACCGGGCAAAATAAAAGGCTCTGTCCCGCGGCCAGACGAATACCTTGAACGTGGCCGTGTCGCGGCTGCTGCTGACGTTGGCCGCGCTCATCTTGCCGGACACCCGGTTCAGCGCTACCGTGTAGTCGCCTTTGTAGAGCGGCTCGATTTCCAGTTCCGCGGTGCGGGCATCCTCGCTGATCGTCACGGATTTGACCTGCACGCGCCAGTTCCATATATCTTTGCTCCGCACCTCATAAAGCTGCGGTTTGTTCGCGTTCTCGTTGATGGGCTGGTTGAAGGTCAGGCGCAGCTTGTCGCGGCGCAGCGTTTCGACCTTCGTCACCTGGGGCTTGGCCAGACGGTAGCCCATGTAGACGGTCTGGCTGCTCCTGATGGCGCTGCCCAGCTGCGGCATGGCCAGCGTCAGTGTCTCAAGGCGCTCACCGTAGAGGCTTTCGGGCACCTCGGTCTTGATTTCCAGCGCTGTGGCGAGGTATTCCTGCTTTTTCTTCAGCTCGTCGCCCAGTGTCGAGGCTTCGCACAAAACCAGTCTGCCGTCGGCGGCGCTTTCCAGCGTCTCAAACGCGCCCGGCCTGTCGGTCATCAGGTAGATGTACGCCGCCATACCGATCTGATCGCTCACGTCGCTGGCCAGCGTTGCAAACAGGGTCATATTCGTCAGCACCTGCCCGGCGTCGGTCACGATCATGGCCGCCTTGCGGGGGGCCAGCGCCTGATAGTCGCTCTGCAGCTCACTGTAGACCGCCGAAATCAGCTGGGCCGTGTCCATGCTGCCCTCGACCTGCTTGATGCTGCCCAGCGTCTTGTACATCAGGTTCTTGTCCGACGTTGCCGGCAGCACGCACTCGGTACTGCCTGCCGTCGTGTACAGCATCAGCTGGTCATCGTCGCCCATCGCGTTGATGAGCTTGCGTACCCCGCCGAGCATCGTATAAAACTCCGATGGTGCGATGCTTTTGCTGTTGTCCAGCGCCAGAATGTAGCAGATCGGGTCGCTGGCCGCCGCCACAGAGCGGACCTCCAGCCTGCGGTCTCCGAGCGTCAGCTCCGGGCCTGCCGCCTGCACCTTGATGGGTGAGTAGGAGTTTCCGTCCCCGTCCAATGCGTAAAAGTAGACGTCCAGCTCCGGCACATTGACATAGACCTGCTCCATCTTGAAGCTGCCCGCGCCCGACATGCCGACGGTGGTTTCCGCCGCCGCGCCGAACGCGCCCAGCGCTGCCAGCAGCAGCACCAGCAGCGCGCAGAGCCAGAGTTTATGCTGTCTCATGGGGTCCTCCCCTCGTGTGGTCAATCACCGATTTTTCTGTGCAGGGCGCGCAGCGCCATGATGGCCTTGCGGCGGCGCTTCGTTTGGGCCTTTGCGGTTTTTTGCGGGGCGGGGGCCGCCGGGCGGGTCATCGGCGCGGGGACCACACTGCCGCTCTCCTCGTCGTCCTCATCGGCCAGCGTGATGCTGGGCATCAGGGGGCGGTGCGGGGTGGGCGGGGGCGGCGTGCCCTCGTCCAGAATCGGCTCTCCCTGCTGGCGCAGGATCGGGTAGGAGAAGATCGCGCCGGGAATCTCCACTTCCTCATGGGCGTCGCCGGGCTGGGGGTTTGGGGTGGTGTCAAAATAATCCGGCGACGGCGTGACGACCGTGTTCGTCCGCGGCTCCTCGTCGTCCAGGCCGGGCGCTACCACGCGGTTCGCGTCCGGGGCGGGCGGCTCCTCCGCGGGGGCTTCCTCGCTGCCGCGCAGCGCAGATGCCGCTGCATCGACCTTGTTGGCCGACAGATCCAGCCGCGGTTCGGCATCCGCCTCGGCCAGCTCCTCCTTATGGGGGACCAGCGGGGCGTTCTGGCTGGCGTACTCCTGCGTTTTTTTCAGTTCCTCGATCATTTTTGCCAGATAGTCCATCATCTCGCCGCGGGTCTTTTCCATCTCCGAGATACGGCTCTTTAGATCCTGCAGCCGCAGACGGTGGGCGTTCTGGATCTCGCGCGTTTCGTCGGTGGCGGACTGCACCATCTTGCGGGCCTGGGCAATGGCCTGCTCACGCGCAAGCTGGTCGATGGCTTCGGCCTTGAGGTTCGTGTCCTTCAAAATCTGGTCCGCATCGTCCCGGGCCTGCTGGCGGATGCGCGCAGCCTCGGCCTCAGCGTCGGCAATGACCTTATCACGGTCCGCGATGACCTGCTGGCGGGCCTGGTCATGGGCGCGGCCCTTGACGCGCAGCGCGGAGTTTGCCTCCTCGCAGCGCTCGGTCAGCTCCTTATTTTCCCGCGTCAGGTCGCTGTTTTTCAGGCGCAGCATATCGACCTGGTTCGTCAGCGAATGGCTGCGCTCCTTCACGGTGGAGAACTGCGTTTCGAGATTGGCACGGTAGCTTTGCAGCTTATCCACCTGCCCGGCCAGCGTGGCGTTCTGGGTCGAGAGGGTCTGGTTCTGCATGACCAGTCCCTGGGCGTGGCGGCGCAGGGCGTCGTTCTCCTGCCGGAGCGTGCGCAGCTCCGACGTCATAGCGGTCAGGTGCTGCTCATAATCGGCGCAGAGGTCCTCCATGGCCTGATGCACGTCCTCCGGCTCATAGCCGCCAAAGCGCGCCTTGCGCATACCGCTCTGCTCTATGTAATTGTCGATGTCGATTTTGGGCATTGGTAACTACTCCCAACTAAAATTTACATATACTCCATTTTATTATAGAGCAAGATGTGACGTAAAGCAAGGGAAAAGGCAAAAAAGGCGCTGCTTTGCCGCACACAAAAAACCGCCCGCTCCATGGCGGAGCGGGCGGCGAAAAGCCTAATGATTCAGTTCAAATCAAGCGTTGACCTGGGAAGCAGCAACAGCGCAGGCGACGGTCATACCGACCATCGGGTTGTTGCCGGCACCGATCAGACCCATCATCTCGACGTGAGCCGGGACGGAGGAGGAGCCAGCGAACTGGGCATCACCGTGCATACGGCCCATGGAGTCGGTCAGGCCGTAGGAGGCAGGGCCGGCAGCAACGTTGTCGGGATGCAGGGTACGGCCCGTGCCGCCGCCGGAAGCGACGGAGAAGTACTTCTTGCCGTTCTCGATAGCCCACTTCTTGTAGGTACCGGCGACCAGATGCTGGAAGCGGGTGGGGTTGGTGGAGTTACCGGTGATGGAAACCTCAACGCCCTCAGCCTTCATGATGGCAACACCCTCCAGAACGTCGTTGGCGCCGTAGCACTTGACAGCAGCGCGCTCGCCGTCGGAGTAGGGGATGGTCTCGACGACCTTGAGCTCGCCGGTGGCGAAGTCATAGTCGGTCTTGACGTAGGTGAAGCCGTTGATACGGCTGATGATCTGGGCAGCGTCCTTGCCCAGGCCGTTCAGGATGACGCGCAGGGGCTCCTTGCGGACCTTGTTGGCGGTACGGGCAATGCCGATAGCGCCCTCAGCGGCGGCGAAGGACTCGTGGCCGGCCAGGAAGGCGAAGCAATGGGTGTCCTCATGCAGCAGCATGGCACCCAGGTTGCCGTGGCCCAGACCGACCTTGCGCTGCTCAGCGACAGAGCCGGGGATGGTGAAGGCCTCGAGGCCCTCGCCGATGGCAGCTGCACAGTCGGCAGCGCTCTTCAGGCCGCGCTTAACGGCAATGGCGGTGCCCAGGGTGTATGCCCAGACAGCATTGTCGAAGCAGATGGGCTGGATGCCGCGGATGATCTTATCGCAGTCGATGCCCTTGGCCAGCAGCATCTCGTTGCAGGCGTCGAGGCTCTCAAGGCCGTTGGCCTTCAGGCAGGCCTCGATCTTGGGCATACGGCGATTCTGGGATTCAAAAGTTGCCATAATCTATGTTCCTCCCTCTCTTATTCTTCACGCGGGTCGATGTACTTGACAGCGCCCTGCTCGGCAGAGAAGCGGCCGTAGGTGCCGATGTTCTTCTCGTAGGCTTCCTTCGGGTCCTTGCCGTGACGGATGTCCTCCATCATCTTGCCCAGACGGACGAACTGATAGCCGATGACCTGGTTGTCCTTGTCCAGAGCGGTCTTGAGGATGTAGCCCTCGGTCAGCTCCAGATAGCGGACGCCCTTGGCCTTGGTGGAGAAAATGGTACCGGTCATGGAACGCAGGCCCTTGCCCAGGTCGTCCAGACCAGCGCCGACAGGCAGGCCGTTCTCGGAGAAGGCGGTCTGGCTGCGGCCGTAGACGATCTGCAGGAACAGCTCACGCATAGCAACGTTGATAGCGTCGCAGACGAGGTCGGTGTTCAGAGCCTCCAGAATGGTCTTGCCGGGCAGGATCTCGCCTGCCATAGCGGCAGAGTGGGTCATACCGGAGCAGCCGATGGTCTCAACGAGGGCCTCCTCGATGATGCCGTTCTTGATGTTCAGGCTCAGCTTGCAGGTACCCTGCTGGGGAGCACACCAGCCCACACCATGGGTGTAGCCGCTGATATCCTCAATTTTATACGCCTTGACCCACTGGCCCTCTTCGGGGATGGGCGCGGGACCGTGCTTGGGTCCTTTTGTGATCGGGCACATTGCGTTGACCTGTGCGGAGTATTCGATCATAATTTTCTCTCCTTTGCATATTGTTAGGCTTTTCACAGCTATCTTTATTATAAAGGGTCGAATCCTGTTTTTCAAGATGTTAGTTTATGCTAACCTTTTGTTTTTTCGCATTTTGTGCCCCCGGGCGGCATAGCGGGCGGCGAAACCGCATGGCGCAGTTGGGAGAGAGGCGTACGGAGTGTAGGGGCCGATGCCCGCATCGGCCCGCGGCATACAGGAATGTGCCGGGTCGTGATAAAGCGGCAAAAGCCCCTCCTGCCTCGCCACACAAAAAAGCGCCGCCCTTTTCCCCAAGAGCGGCACTTCCCTATTCAAAACCGTTCAGTACAAAAAACCAAAAATCACCCGCGACACTGCGCCGCAAACTGCCATCATCACAACGGCGGCAAGGATGGGCGGCAGCCATTGCCGGGCCAGACCGGGGTGATCCGCCGGGACGTCGGGCTTCGCCTTTTTGCCATGCTTTGCCGGGGCCTTTTCTGCCGCGGCATCCCCTTGCTCCGGCAGGCAGAACACCTGCAAAAGCGCGAAAAGCAGCATAATTTCCGGGAAGATCATCGACACGCGAATCGAAATGACCGCATGGGCCAGGTAACTGATCAGCGCCAGCGTGACGGGCGCTACGCCGGGGCGCAGCCAGTTATGCGCGGCCCTGCGCAGGTGCGCAATGACAAACCACAGCCACGCCGCCAGCCCGGCAGCGCCGGTGGTCAGCAGCAGCTCCAGATATTCGTTGTGGGCGGCATAGAACGTTTTCATCCGGTCCGTGATGCCCGCGCCCGCCCAATCGGCCACCGCCGTGTGCATCATGCCGGGGCCGACGCCCAGCAGCTTGCGCCAAACGGGCTGCGCCAGCCAGCTTTCCACCGTAATGCGCCAGGCCGTGCCGCGGTAGGTGCCCCAATTGTCGTTGAAGATCAGCACATCGTCCAGGCGGCCCAAGCTCGGGAAGCCCGGCACACAATTGGCCAGCAGCGTCAGCACCGCCGCACCGGCGACGATGCCCCCCGCCAGCACGCGGCCCGGCCTGTACAGCGGCAGTTCCCGCCCGCGCAGGCCAAAATACAGCGCGGCCCAGACCACAAGGCAGACCACAAACCCGCGCTGCGCCACATGGCCCAGCGCCGCCAGCATCGGCTTGCCGCCCTGGGTGTAGACGTGGGTGCGCATATACTGCATCCATCCGGCGTGGAAGAAGAAGAACGCCCCGATGACCGCCAGCCGCCGCAGCGTGCGGGTCGTAAAATTTTTCTGGCAGATCAGCACGAGCGCCGCCACGCCGACGCCGAGCATCAGCCCCTCGGCATCCACCACGGCCAGCGCCAGCCCGCCAAAAAATGCCGGAATACCGTAAAATACCGTGTGCCGCGGCCCGCGCGCGACGAGGAACGCATAGAACACAAGCGGCAGTGCAAACGCCATGAACCCGGAGCAGAAGTTTTTCTGTCCCAGCGTCGAGAAAAACTGCGCGCGCTCGACAACTGCCGTGTCCGCATACGTGCCGATGAGGTCGATATTAAAGATGTTGAGCACATACAGCACCGTGACCAGCGCCGTCGTGACGCCGACGCAGAACGTCAGCCCGTTCAGAATTTTCTGCGGCGCAAACGCGCGGACAGCCAGATACCCCGCCGCCGTGAACAGCACCATCATACAGCCGCCGTAGTAGCCGCCAAGCCCCCAGAACGAGGCCCCCGGCGAGAGGGAGAGCACGGTGGACACCACGCCCGACGCCGTGACCGCGCCCAGCGCCCAAAGTGCGGGGTCGGCTTTCCACGGCAGGCGGCCCGGATCCGGCCTTGCGCCGACGCAGGCCAGCGCGCCGAGCCAGAGCGCGAACGCCCAGCTCAGGGTGCAGATGCCGGTGAATTTGACAACGCCGAGGTTGGAGAATTTATCGATATACAGCGGGAACACGCAGAGCGCGGCCAGCAGAAACGCCGTGGCCGAGCGCGCGGCCAGCTTGCGCAGTTGTTGGGATTGGGTCATGAATGGGGCCTCCCGGATATTGGATAATATGCTCTGTAGGAGCTTTGCGGCGGCGGACGCTTCCGCGGGTCGTCGAGGACGCCGACCCCTACGCCGTAGGGGCGGATTCCATATCCGCCCGGGCACTTTTCCTCTGCCGCACACGGCTACGGGCGAACGATGTTCGCCCCTACAGCTGCTGTCCTATTTTACCCCGTGCCCACGATTTTTTCAACCATTCTCCACAGGTTTTACAAGACTGACACAAATCAGCCCCGCTGCGGCACAGATCCCGGCCAGCCAGTGCCGGGCGGCCAGGGGCAGGGCCTGCGCACCGATATAGCTCAAAATGCTGCCGCCGCTCATGCCCAAAGCAATAAAACCGTAGTTCACCCCGGCGTGGGGCAGGCCGAACAGGTCGGTGTTGAAGGACGGCTGTACCGCCGCACCGCCCGAGTAGAAAAACGTGAGCACCGCGTAGGCCGCCAGCACCCACCACTGCCCCGCAAACGCAAACCACGCACTGCCCGCAGCCAGGCCGAGATACACCGCGTACAGCACCGGCTTGCGGCCCAGCCTGTCACTGACAGCAGGCAGCAGCATCCGCCCCGCCGCGCTGGCCGCCGACCCCAGCACGATGCTGTACGGCGCGGCGGACTCCGGCAGACCGCGCTCGGCTGCGATCTTGAAAATTTCCGGGCTGAACAGCAGCACCGCCGGGGCCGACAGCGCCACCGCCGCCGCGCACAGCTTATACTGCGGCGTGCGGAGCATCTGTTTGTAATCAAGTCCCGGCTGCGGCGGGCCGCTCTGCGCTTTGGGCGGCGGGTCCTGCAAAATCAGCGCCCCCGCGCCGCAGACAACGAGCATGACCGCCCCTAACGCGGCAAAGCAGACCCGGATGCCCCACGCCCCGCCGACACCCCTGACGAACACCGTAAAAAACGCGCCGGACAGCCCCATGGCGACGCCCGCCACGCCGGTGGCCCAGCCCTTTTTGTCCTGATACCACTTCTGCGCACACGCCAGCACCGCCGGGGCTAAAAACGCGCTGCCCAGCCCCGCGGGCACGCTGTAGACGACGAGAAACAGCGCGGCGTTCGCGGGCGGCACGAGCGCCGCCGCAAAGAACCCGCCCGCCAGCAGTGCCGTGCCCCACAGCCCGGCAAACCGCGGGCCGCGGGCGTCCTGCAAAAGCCCGCCCACTGCGCAGCCGACACCGTAGGCCGCAACAAGCACCGCGAACGCCAGCATGGCCTGCCCGCGGGAAAACCCGTACCCCTGCATGACAGGCTGCTGGAACACGCCCCACGCCGCCGGGATGCCGGTGAGCAGCTGTGCCGCCGCCCCTGCCGCCAGGATATACGGCCCGCGATTTTGTTTTGGCACATGTATCCCCTCCCCTTTTCGGGTTAGTATGCCCGGTTTGGATTGACAAAATGCAGCGCAAAAGGTATCATTATAAAGTATATAAAAGCAAAGAGCCTTCCCCCAGCGGGGGAAGGTGGCCAAGGCCCCGCCCGAGGCCGGATGGGGGGCGGCTTTACCACCATTGCCCGTTTACGGGTTGCAATGGCAAGGTTTGCCCCTCATCAGTCACCTGCGGTGACAGCTTTCCCCTCAGGGGAAGCCATTATACAGTATAAGGAGAATACCATGAAAACTCAGCCTTTAAAAGGTATGCGCGATCTGCTCCCGCGGGAGCAGGCGCTGCGTGACTATATCCAAGGCCAGATTTTGGCCACCTACCGCGCCGCCGGTTTCCAGCGCATCTCCACCCCCATTCTGGAGGACATGGAGAATCTGGACAAGAGCGACGGCGGCGACAACCTGAACCTGATCTTCAAGGTCCTCAAGCGCGGCGACAAGCTCGAGCATGCGCTGGCAAGCGGCGACGAGAAGCAGCTGTCCGACATGGGTCTGCGCTATGACCTGACCCTGCCGCTGTCCCGCTACTACGCGGCCAACCGCAACGAGCTGCCCAGCCCGTTCAAGGTCATCCAGACGGACCGCGTCTACCGCGCCGAGCGCCCGCAGAAGGGCCGTCTGCGCGAGTTCGTCCAGTGTGACATCGACATTCTGGGCGACGCCTCCCCCAACGCCGAGGTCGAGCTGATCGACGTGACCGCCCGCGCCCTGCTGAAGATCGGCTTCACCGGCTTCACCGTCAACATCAATGACCGCCGCATCCTGCGCGCGATGCTCGAGAAGATGGGCTTTGCCGCTGACCAGCTGGACTCCGTCTGCATCAGCTTTGACAAGATGGACAAGATCGGTGCGGACGGCGTCAAGGCCGAGCTGACCGAGAAGGGCTTTGCCGCCGAGGCCGTACAGGCGCTGGACGACTTCCTGCGCGCGGGCGATTTCAGCTTGGACACCGTCGCCGCCAGGGTCGACGACGAGGCGCTGACCGCCGACCTGCGCTATGTCATCGCCGCCAGTGAGAAGGTCGCGGGCGGGCGCTACGGCATTGCCTACGCCCCCAGCCTCGTGCGCGGACAGGGTTACTACACCGGCATGGTGTTTGAGGTCACCTGCCCGCAGTTCAGCGGGGCCGTGGCCGGCGGCGGACGCTACGACAACATGGTCGGCAAGTTCATCGGCCAGCAGGTGCCCGCCGTGGGCTTCTCCATCGGGTTCGAGCGCGTCTGCGGCATTTTGCTGGAGCAGGGCTACCAGATCCCCGGCGCGAAGCCGAAGATGGCGCTGCTCTACCTGAAGGACGCCGACTTTGCCGCCGTGCTGGCCAAGGCCGAATCCTTACGCGCCGACTACGACGTGACCGTGCTGCCCCAGGCGAAGAAGCTGGGCAAGCAGTTCGGCACGCTGGAGGCCGCGGGCTACAACGCCGTTGCCTTTGCAGACAACGACGACGTGAAGCTGCTTGGGCAGAAGGCCGAATAATTGCCGTAAAATTTGTGGGATGTGCCGAAAGTACGGTACATCCCACTTTTTTGTATTTGCTTTGTAACACACAGGGCGCGTTTTCCGTGTTATATTGGTGAAAAGGGAAATATAGGATGCCTTCCCCCTTGGGGGAAGGTGGCCGAGGCCCCGTCCGAGGCCGGATGAGGGACGAGCTTACCGCTATTGCCCGCAAACGATCAGTCAGTGGTCGGGGCCACTGACAGCTTTCCCCGAGGGGGGAGCCTTTACAAAGGAAAGGAGCATCCAACCATGAAAAAACGCATCGTCCGTATCACCGCTGCCCTGTGCGCCGCCGCACTGCTGGCGGGCTGCGGGGGCAGCATCGGCAGCAAAGACGGCGGGTACTACACCACCGAAGCCGCCGCGCAGGAGAGCTACGCCAATTACGACAGCGTCGCGGGCAGTGTGGACAGCGGTCTTGTGCCGGAGAACGCCGCCGAGGCCGCCACTGACGAGACCGCACAGAAGATCATCTACAACGCCAGTCTTTCGATGGAGTCCACCGACTTTGACACGACCCGCGAGGCCCTGATGACCGCCGTCGAGGCCAACGGCGCATGGCTGGAATCCACAAGCCTGTACGGCACCGAGAAGGACCATGACCGTACCGCCGACTACACCGTGCGTGTGCCGGTGGGCAGCTACCGCGCGTTTCTGGCCGCCGTGGGCGACGCGGGCAGCGTGCTCAACATCAGCGAGAGCGCCGAGAACATCACGAGCAGCTACATAGACGTGCAGGCGCGGCTGTCCGCGCTGGAGGCCCAGCGGGACCGCCTGAACGCGCTGGCTGACCAGGCCGAGACGACGGCGGATCTATTGGAGATCGAGAGCCAGCTCTCCGACGTGCAGTACCAGCTGGAAAACTACACCCGCCAGCTGCGCAGCATGGACCAGCAGGTCAGTTACTCCACCGTGGACATCTACCTGCGGGAGGTCGCCACCCTGACCCCCACCGGCGTGACCTTCGGTGAGCGGATCGCCGACGCCTTCGGCGGCGGCTGGGATGCCTTTGTCGGGTTCCTGCAGGGTCTGGTCATCGCGCTGGTCTACCTGTGGCCGGTGCTGCTGATCGCAGTGGCCGTGGTGTTCATCCTGCGCAAGGTCTGGAAAAAGCGGCCCAAGAAAGAAAAGCTGCCTAAGCCCGCGCAGACGCCCCCGCCCGCCGAGTACCCGGTGAAGCCGGGCGACGAGCCGAAGCCGAAATACTGACAGAAAACACAAAACCTGCCCAGCCGCGTGATATGCGGTTGGGCAGGTTTTTATCTTTGTGTGCGGTAGGGGCGAGGCATGCCTCGCCCTGCACCTACCCGCAAAAGGGAATCCTGCGGGCAGGTTGCGGGCCGGACATGTCCGGCCCCTACAGCGCTATTGCTTCTGACTTAGTCCTTCAGCTCACGGAGGGGTCAAAACCCCTCCCTACAAAGCATCCGCATACGGCAGTTTGTAGGGAGCGGTCTTGACCGCTCCGGCTGCCTTGCGGTGGCTGCATGATAACGGAAACGCCTTAGTCCTTCAGCGTCAGCGCGATGCTCAGATCCTTGAGCTGCTGCTCATCGACGACGTCGGGGGCACCGCTCATCGGCTCACCGGCGTTCTGCACCTTCGGGAAGGCGATGACGTCGCGGATGGAGTCCTTTTTGAGCATCAGCATGACCATGCGGTCCAGGCCGTAGGCCATACCGCCGTGCGGCGGCGCACCGAACTTGTAGGCGTCCATCAGGAAGCCGAAGCTCTCGCGGGCCTTCTCCTCGGTAAAGCCGAGGGCGTGGAACATGCGGTCCTGCAATGCGGGATCATTGATACGCATCGAGCCGCCGCCCATCTCGACACCGTTCAGTACGATGTCGTAGGCCACAGCATGGCAGGCACCCGGGTCGCTCTCGACCTTGTCCAGGTCCTCGGCCTTGGGCAGGGTGAACGGGTGGTGCATCGCCATCCAGCGGCCCTCCTGCTCACTGTACTCAAACAGCGGGAAGTCCACGACCCACAGGAAGTTGAACTTGTCGGGGTCGATCAGGCCGTGCTTGCGGGCGATGTCCAGACGGACCTGACCCAGTGCGGTGCAGGCCTTGACCCAGTCGGTGTCGCTGACCAGCAGCAGCACGTCGCCGGTCTCGGCGTTCAGCGCGGCGTACAGGGCGGCCTTCTCGGCGTCTGTCAGGAACTTTTCAAAGCTGGAGGACGTGCCGTCGGCGGTCAGGCGGCTGTAGGCCAGACCCTTGGCGCCGTAGGTCTTGGCGACCTCGCCGAGCTTGTCGATGTTCTTGCGGGAGAGCTTGTCGGCCAGACCCTTGGCGTTGATGGCGCGGATCGTGCCGCCGGCCTCCAGCACAGCGGCGAAGGGCTTGAACTCGGTGCCCCTGAACACCTCGGTCACGTCCTGAATCTCAAGGCCAAAGCGGGTGTCGGGCTTGTCGGAGCCGAAACGGCCCATGGCCTCGTCCCACGGCATACGGTAGAACGGGGTCTCGACATCGACATTCAGCATTTCCTTCCACAGGCGCTTGATGAGGCCCTCGTTCAGGGTCATGATGTCGTCCTCGGAGACAAAGCTCATCTCCTCGTCCACCTGGGTGAACTCGGGCTGGCGGTCTGCGCGCAGATCCTCGTCGCGGTAGCAGTGGGCCAGCTGGAAGTAGCGGTCAAAGCCGGACAGCATCAAAATCTGCTTATAGAGCTGCGGGCTCTGGGGCAGCGCGTAGAAGTGGCCCGGCTGCACACGGCTGGGAACGAGATAATCGCGCGCGCCCTCGGGCGTGGACTTGATGAGGGTGGGCGTCTCGATCTCGGTGAAATGGTTCTCGCAGAAATAGTTGCGGATGATCTGCATGATCTTGCTGCGCAGCACGATGGGCTCATGCATGGACGGACGGCGCAGGTCCAGATAGCGGTAGCGCAGGCGCAGGTCGTCGTTGACGTTGATCTCGTCGCGCAGCTCAAACGGCGTGGTCTGGGCCTCGCTCAGGATGCGCAGCTCGCTGACGTAGAGCTCTACGTCGCCGGTTGCGATCTTATCGGTCTTGGCGGCGCGCTCACGCAGCTTGCCGCGGCAGATAACAACGTACTCGCTTTTCAGGCTCTCGGCCTTGGCGAAAACGTCCTTCGGCGTATCCTCATCGAACACCAGCTGCAAAATGCCGGTGGTATCGCGCAGGTCGGCAAAGATGATGCCGCCCTTGTCGCGGGCGCGGGCGATGGAGCCGCAGACGGTCATTTCCTGACCGGCCATGGCAAGCGTGACTTCGCCGCAATAGTTTGTGCGGCGCAGACTGCCCAAAGTTTCCATATTTCCTGTCCCCTTTACGGTTTTATCTTTTACTAAAATATTATTATAACGCGCCGCTGTGCATTTGGCAAGAGGGCGGCGGGCAAACACGTGCGGATTTTGCCGGATTTCCGGCTAATTTGTTTTGCAAAGCGTATTGACAATTTTCTTTTTGCCTGCTATAATAGTAAAGCTGTGAGCACCACAGTGTATACGTGCCTGTAGCTCAGTTGGTAGAGCATCTGACTTTTAATCAGAGGGCCCAGGATTCGAGTTCCTGCAGGCGCACCAAGACCGGTTGAAACCGCAAGGTTTCAACCGGTTTTTGCGTTGCTGCGGG
>ERZ773155.294-NODE-294-length-44402-cov-9.557760_pt1 | contig 44402 bp, 36 predicted proteins | sample MGYA00511262_ERZ773155 | MGnify/ENA primary metagenome ERZ773155 (study PRJEB29015, sample SAMEA2737828) | human gut metagenome | biome: human gut; feature: human-associated habitat; material: faeces | place: China | collected 2012 ... | reverse complement strand
CCATCGGGATTAACTGGGAGCGATGCGGCAGCCTGCGCTTCGCCGTCACCTGCCGGGACGGCGGAAACGGCCAAGCGGAGGAGCGGAGCCGGATGCTGGCAGGAGAGTGGTCCCGGGCCATGCAGGATACCAGGAGCGGCAGCGTGCGGGACTTTGTGGCTGTGGGAGATGTGGATATCCAGGTCATCGGCGCTGACGCGCCCGTCCTGGACAGCGAGGTGCCGGTGCGGCAGATTTTGGAACAGGTGGTGGCCAAGACGGGGATCCCGCCCTTTATGCTGGGACTGAGCTGGAGCTCCACGGAGCGGATGAGCTCCCAGCAGGCGGACATGCTCACCACGGAGATCACGGCCATCCGGCGGACCATTACGCCGGTGGTGGAGCGGATCTGCCGGCTGTGGCTGCGGATGCACGGGTATACTTGCGGCTTTGAAGTCCTGTGGGAGGACATCAACCTCCAGGACGAGGTGGAGGACGCCCGTGCGGCCCTCTATCTGGAGCAGGCGCGGAAGCTGCGGCTTGAGAACGACGCGGCGGAGGCGGCCGCGTTCCATACAAGGAGAGAGGTATGAAAGAACTCGAAAAAAATCTGGAGGCAACGGGAGGCGTGCCGGCGGAGGCAGAGCTGGCGGCGATCAACCGCTTTGCCAAGTCACCCCTGCGGGCAGAGGAGGTGTACACCTTTTCCCTGCGACTGTGCGACAACGAGGTGGACCGGGACTGGGAGCGGTTCGATACGGCGGCGCTCAACACACTGGGCGACCTGTTCGTGGGGAAGAGCGGCATCTTTGACCACCAGTGGACGGCGGAGGGGCAGACCGCCCGCATCTACCGGACGGAGATGGTGCGGGAGGGCGCCCAGGTGACCGCGGTAGGGGACGGCTACTGCTGGCTGAAGGCCTGGGCTTATCTGCTGCGGACGGAGAAAAACGCGGATCTGATCGCGGAGATCGAGGGCGGCATCAAAAAGGAGGTCAGCGTAGGATGCAGCGTGGCCCGGAGGGTGTGCTCCGTGTGCGGCGCGGCCGAGGGAACGTGCAGCCACGTGAAGGGGCAGTCCTACGGTGAACATCTGTGCTTTCTGGAACTGCGGGACCCCACGGACGCGTACGAATGGTCTTTCGTGGCGGTGCCTGCCCAGCGCAGCGCCGGCGTGGTGAAGCGATTCGGCCCGGAGGATGGGCAGATGCAGCTCCTGCGCAAGCAGGCGGAACTGGGCAGGAAATACCTCTGCCAGCTGCGGCGGGAGGTGGTACGCCTTGCGATGCTGGCGGACGATGGGCTGGATGGGCAGGTATTTGCCGATGTGGCGGAGAAGCTGGAGGAACCGGAGCTGGTGGAACTGCGCAAGACCTATGAAGCGCGGGTGAACAGCCGCTTTCCGGCGGCCCCGCAGCTGCGCCAGCAGCCCCGGATGCCGGAGGCGCACGATGAGTCGATGTTCTTGGTCTGACGGCCTGGACAAATAAAAAGGAGGACAACAATGAAACTTTCTTATGAGGGAATCGGTCAGTGGGCGGCAACCTTTGCCGCAAGTGATGTGGCGGAGGGAGAGCTGGTGAAGATCAGTGCCAACGGCACCGTGGCGGCCTGCGCCAAGGGGGACCCCTTCTGCGGCATGGTGCTCTCCGTCAGCCGGGGCGGCGACGCCTGCGCCGTGGCTCTGGGCGGCCTGGTGACGGCCGGATACACCGATGCGGCGCCGGAGCTGGGCTGGGAGACCCTGTCCGCCGACGGCACCGGCGGCGTTCAGGTGGATGAGGGCGGCCGAAGCCATCTGGTGGTGGACGTGGACACCGACGCCGAAACCGTTACGTTTGCACTGTAAGGAGGAAAACACATGGCTTATCACTACGAAAATCTGAAACTGGAAAAGGGAATGTACGGCCGCAGCGGCCGCAGCTTTTCCCAGACGCTGGAGGAGCTGGACCCCAGTGAGCACTACCGCGGCACTCCGCTGGAGGGTCTGGACGCCTTCCAGCGCCAGCTCAAACGCTTTGACATCCGGGTGAAGGGGGCCGGGTCCGACATGGTGGAAAAATTCTTCCACACCACGGACTCTGCCGTGCTGTTCCCGGAATTCGTCTCCCGGGTGGTGCGCCAGGGACTAGAGGAGGAAAGCATCCTGCCCGACATCACCGCTACGGTGACCAGCTTTGACGGCATGGACTACCGCTCCATCGCCTCTGTTCCCACGGAGGAGGAAAAGGCACTGCGCCGTGTGGAGGAGGGCGCCGCCATCCCCGAGACCACCATCCGTACCCAGGAGAACCTGGTGCGTCTCCACAAGCGGGGCCGGATGCTGGTGGCATCCTACGAGGCCATCCGGTTCCAGAGACTGGACTTGTTCTCCGTGACACTGCGTCAGATCGGTGCCTACATCGGCCGGATGCATCTCCAGGACGCCGTGGACGTCATCACCAACGGCGACGGCAATGACAATGCGGCAGAGGTCTTTACTGTGGGGACGCCTCCCATCTCCGGAAGCGCCAAGACCCTGGACTACGGTGCGCTGCTGGACTTCTGGAGCCAGTTTGATCCCTACACCATGAACACCATGCTGGTGAGCAGTGACGTGATGCTCTCCCTGCTCAAGCTCAGTGAGTTCCAGAATCCTCTGACGGGCCTGAACTTCCAGGGAACGGGTACTCTGACCACTCCTCTGGGGGCGAAGCTGCTGCGCAGCAGCGCTGTGCCCCAGGGGACCCTCATCGGCCTGGACCGACACTACGCACTGGAGCAGATCTGCGGCAGCGAGGTGACGGTGGAGTACGACAAGCTCATCGACCGCCAGCTGGAGCGGGCGGCCATCACCTCCATCTCCGGCTTTGCGAAGATCTTCCAGGATGCGACCAAGGTCCTGAAGCTGGGAGGCTGAGCCATGGCAGTGACGACGGAGGAGATCCTGGCGGCGGCCAGGGCATACAGTGCCGACATCCATCCCGTGTATGGGAGAAGCATCTGGGATGCCGCGCTGGGAAGCTATTCGTACGACACCTACGAGACATGGCAGGAGGACCTGTACCTGTGGATGAACCATCTGGATGAGACCGGTGAGCCGGAGTATGTCCGTACGGAGGAAAGTACCGGGGAGCGGACCATTGATTTCAGAACCTGCCTTGACAGTGCGGCGGCCGCGGGAGTAGACTACATTTTACTGCCGGGGAATCTGCCGGAGGATACCGTGGAAAAATTGCAGGAGACCCTGGGGACAGATATGGAACGGAAGACCATAACAGGATATTACCTGATAGAAATCGGATAAAAACCGGCTCAGAATTCAGATAAACAGAAGGATTACAATATGGAACAGGATTTGATCAGTATAGTGGTACCGGTATACCGGGCGGAAAACTATATCGAAGAGACACTTGACTGTGTGCGGGCCCAGACCTATACGAACTGGGAACTGCTGTTGATAGAAGACTGTGGGCCGGACCGCAGCAGACAGATCATCGAAGAATATATCCGGCGGACCGGAGACCGGCGGATCCGGCTGCTTACGCATCCCACGAATCTGGGAGCCGCCAGGGCGCGTAACCTGGGAGTGAATGAGGCAAAGGGACGTTACCTGGCTTATCTGGATGCGGACGATCTGTGGGTACCGGAGAAGCTGGAGCGGGAGCTTGCTTTTATGAAGGAGCAGAAAGCTGCTTTTGTGTTCACAGGATATGAATTCGCCGACGAGAACGGCGTAGGAACGGGGAAAATAGTCCATGTACCGGCGACCATAAATTATAAGGAAGCCTTGAAAAATACCACGATCTTCACCAGTACGGTAATGTTCGACATGGAACAGCTGTCAAAAGAAGAGCTGCAGATGCCGCAGATCAAGAGTGAAGATACCGCGTTATGGTGGAGAATACTGCGCGGGGGTACTGTAGCTTGTGGTTTGGATGAAAATTTGGTAAAATATCGGAGAGCGGGGAAATCCCTGTCTTCCAACAAGATAGAAGCTCTGCGCAGGATCTGGAATCTGTATCGTAAGGCAGAGGGAATGTCTGTGCCGAGCAGTGCCTGGCATTTCTGCTTCTGGGCAGTACGTGCGGTAAAGCGCAGAATATAGGAGGAGTTTGTGTTGAATACAAACGGTAATTATTATGTGAACAGATTGCGCAGGAGGGAATCCTTCAAGCGCTTGATCAATATAGGACTGTCGGCAATCTGCCTGTTTCTGGAAATTGCTCTGTTTGCCTATATGTGGCAGTTCCACTTCCAGTTCCAGCTGGTAGACCCGCTGCAGAAGATCTGGTACCGCGGCTTCCTGCTGGAGAACGGTATCTACAGCGTGATCCTGATCTTTTTCTCCGTGACTTACGGTGGAATGCGTCTGGGGTATATGAAAAACACGGAGATCATATTTTCCCAGGTGTTTGCGACACTGATGGCGGATGTACTGATCTATGCCGAACTGTGTATGATGGCGCGTAGTGTGTTCCCGCCGGATATGTTCATGCTCATGGTCATTCTGCAGATCGTGGCAGTGATCATCTATGCCAATATTGCGAATAAAATCTATCGTACAGCATTCCCACCCAGAGAACTCCTGCTGATCCATGGGGACCGTCCCATCGGGGATATCTGTAAAAAGTTCGAAAGCCGTAAGGATAAATACAAGATCACGAAATATGAACATATCAAAAAGGGTGCGGCAGAGCTCTGCAGAGAGATCCTGAGTGATTATCAGAACGGTGAGATCAACGCCGTCGTGATCTGGGATATTAACGAGAAGGACCGCAACACCATACTGAAATTCTGTTATGCACAGTCCATCCGTGTGTATGTAATGCCTAAAATATCAGATGTTATTTTAGTGGGATCCGAGGAATTGCATGTATTTGATACGCCAATCCTGCTGACCAGAGAGTATTCCCTCAGCATGGAGCAGCGGTTCATCAAGCGCTCCATTGATGTGATCTGCTCCCTGATCCTGCTGGTGATCACCTCTCCGCTGATGCTCCTGACGGCACTGGCGATCAAGCTGTATGACGGCGGCCCGGTATTGTACAAGCAGGTGCGCTGTACTATCGGCCAGAGAGAGTTCTATATCATGAAGTTCCGCAGCATGCGCACCGATGCGGAGAAGGACGGCGTAGCCCGCCTGGCACAGAAAAATGACAACCGCATCACTCCGATCGGAAAAGTGATCCGCAAATGCCGTCTGGACGAACTTCCGCAGCTGATCAACATCCTGCGGGGAGACATGTCCTTCATCGGTCCCAGACCGGAACGCCCGGAGATCATTGCCCAGTATACCGAAGTCATGCCGGAGTTCGCCTTCCGTATGAAGGTGAAGGCGGGACTGGCAGGATTCGCCCAGGTATACGGAAAATACAATACCTCTCCGTATGATAAGTTAAAACTGGATTTAACATATATTGAAAATTATTCTGTATGGCTCGATCTGAAGCTGATGCTTCTGACACTGAAAGTACTGTTCTGGCCGGACAGCACAGAGGGTGTCGAGAGCGAACAGGTGACGGCTTTCAAGGCAGAGTACGACGGCCGTGCGGAAAAAGACGATAACTGATCTGATCGTATGGGAATATGACAATATGGGAGGAAGCCTCATGGAAGCAAGCTATGGTAAGGAACCCTTCGATCTGCGGCTGCTGCTTTTGCGGCTGGGCCGTAATCTATGGAAAATACTGGCGCTGACGATACTGGGTACGGTACTGTCCGGCGGCGGTTATTATGTCAAAAATGTGTTGCTGCAGCCCGCTCCCGGGTATGCGGCTTCTTCCACTTATAAGGTAGAATATGTCGAGAACCCCAATGCGGCCGGTGCTTACTATATCAACGAAGCTACCTGGAACAGCCTGCTCCACACGGGAGAATTTCTGGACGGCGTGGAGACCCATCTTCAGGAAGCAGCAGAGCGCGGAGATACGAGTGCTGCGGCAGTGCTGGAACAGGGCAGAGACCGCTGGATCGAAGCTTTGTCGGCTGAACTGCCTTCCGATTTCAGTATTCCGGTGACGAAGGCTGCAACGCAGGATCCCGGGGAGAGCATTGCGCTGGCCCATGCGACGGAGGAGACCATGTGCGGAGAGTTCGCAGAGAGTATGCCGGAGATCACACGGATCAAAGTACTGGATCACGGGGACCTCGCGGAGGCAGTGGTGCCGGATGTGCGCCCGGTACGGGCCGTGATCCTGGCGGCGGTGTTGTCCTTGTTTTTCGTCGTGGTGATCTTCCTGTTATGGGAGCTGTCCAGGGACAGTATCTGGCTCCCGGCCACCTTGCGCAGGCGGTATGGACTGGTGAACCTTGGAACGGTGGAAAGTGCAGGGTTTGCGGAAAATGTGAAATACTTACTGGAGAAAGCGGATGCCCATAAGATCGCTGTCTGCGGTGCCCTGCCGGAAGCAGACCCGCAGGAAGCGGTGGACAGACTGTGTGAGCTGTCGGAGAGAGAGCAGACCATCGGCACGGCGCAGACCATCGGCACGGCGCAGACCATCGGCACGGCGCAGACCGCCGGCAGAGAATGGACCGCGGTCCCCAGTCCGCTGTTATGCCCTGAGAGCGCAGAGACTCTGCGGGAGGCGGATGTGGTCCTGCTGGCAGTGCCGGCCGGAGCGACGGTGGGCAAGCGTCTGGAGGCTGTGCTGGAATATCTGACCGCACAGGATTGTAAGGTGGACGGAGCCTTTTTATGGAATGCGGATGAGACCCTGATCCGGAGCTATTATTTTCTCCCTATGATTGGTTCCGATACAGCAGATAACGATATGAATACGAGAAATACAGAAATGGAACATACAAAGACTACCCAGGCAGAAGGAGAGCAGGCATGAAGGTAGAAGTACTGGCATCGGTAATGAACGCTTCTCTTCGTGAAACCGTACAACATATGAACCTGCAGTCCGATGCGGTGATCATCAACCAATGCGACAGACTCGGGCAGGAGGAAATGCAGATATCCCAGGAAAACGGAGAGGCACGAACCATCCGTTTCTATAGCTTCCCGGACCGGGGCATCGGCAGAAGCCGGAATGAGGCTATTTTGCGGGCAGAAGGAGATATCTGCCTTTTTTCGGATGCAGATATTGTGTATGAGGACGGATATGAAACGGCGATCCTGGCAGAATTTGAGAAAAATCCGCAGGCAGACATGATCATTTTCAATATCGAAGTTGAGGAATCCCGGCGCACCTACCACATCACGGAGCGGAAACAGGTGCACTGGTATAACTGCGGCCGGTACGGAGCGGTGAGCTTTGCGGTACGCAGGGACAGCCTGCTGGCATCCGGGAGCACCTTCTCCCTGCTGTTCGGCGGCGGAGCGAAATACAGCAACGGTGAGGACAGCCTGTTCCTGGCGGAGTTCCTCCGGAAAGGCTATAAGGTCTATACCGCGCCTGTGACCATCGGCAGAGAGGAAGCGGGAGACTCCACCTGGTTCCATGGCTACAATGAGAAATTTTTCCATGACCGTGGTGTACTGTATCATTATCTGTACGGAAGGCTGGCAGGACCGCTGGCACTGCGGTTCCTATATGCCCATAAGGGGACATTGTGCAGTGAGGTAACGATAAAACAGGCGAAGCATTGGATGCGGGACGGCATCCGCGAAGCAGGAAAGCGCGGCTGAGCCTGAACCGCGGCAGACATCGCAGGAGAATACGCGCGAACCGCGGCGGACATCGCGAGAGAATACGCCGGAAATTGCGACAGACATCGTAGGCAGGAAGGGGGTCCCACATGGAAAAAAGTGCACTGGTATATATTGTATTAACACTCGTAACGGTGGGATTCGGCTTCTGCGTGCGCAACAGCGCCTACACGGCAGGATACCTGTCGGGCAGGCGGATGCCTGGAGCACCGGTGGGGTACGATCGTCAGCAGGCGAGGAACCTGGTGGCGGAGACCGCCGTATTCTGCCTCCTGGCGGGAGTCTCGGCCTGCCGTATTGCGGTGGGTGGTGACTACTGGGTCTACTGGCTGAAGTTCCAGCTGATCGATCAGGGACGCCATGTCTCCTATGAAAAAGGCTTTGTCGGGCTGGTGAAGCTGTTTCACTGGATCTTCGGTGAGGGCTCCTATCTGCCGATCTTCGGATTTTTTTCGCTGGTCACGGTGTTTTTCTTCCTGAAAGCGCTGCATGATCAGGCGGACTGGTACGTAGTGTCCCTGTTTTTACTGCTGACCCAGGGCTTCTATTTTAACAGCATGAACTCCGTGCGGTATTATTTTGCACTGGCGCTGGCCATGTATGCGCAGAAATATGTACTGCGGGGCGAGTATGGCAAGTTCATCCTCTGGGTACTGCTGGGATGTACGATCCATAAATCGGTGCTGCTGATCATTCCGGCCTATATCGCAGCAGATCTGCTGTCGCGGGTACGATTGAAAAAATGGCACTACGCGGTCGGAATCCTGCTGATCTTATCCCTGATCTTCGGACAGGGATTTTATCGGAATCTTATTTTTAAGTTTTATCCCTATTATAAGGATTCCATGTTCGACAACGGCCAGTTGTCCTACGCGAATATCGGAAAATGCCTGGCGGTGCTGATCCTGTGCCTGATCTACTGGAAGGACAGTATCCGGGATGATCGCAGGAACCGTTACTATTTCTATCTGAACCTGGCGGGACTGGTGCTCTATACCTGTGGTTCCTTTATCCCGGAGGTGTCCCGGGTGGCCTATTACCTGATCCAGTCCCAGATCTTCCTGATCCCGGGCGTGCTAAGAAATGCGAAAAAAGGGTGGTTCCGCAACCTGTGCATTGTCGGTGTCATCGCGGCGTATCTGTTGTATTTTGTAATGCTGTTACGTGGCATGTACGATGTGGAGATCAGATTGCTACCTTACCTGAATTGGATATTTAATTAAAAGAGGATTTGATTTATGAGAGTACTGTGGGTCTGCAATATCATGCTCCCGGTGATCGCCGAGGCATTGCATAGAGAAGCTTCCAATAAGGAAGGCTGGCTGTCCGGACTGCTGTCGCAGATCGTGGACCGCGAAGACACCGGCATGACGCTGGCAGTGGCGTTCCCTGCTCCTGCGGGGGAAGAAATCCCGCAGAGTTTTGCGGTCCGGGTGCAGGGAGGGCACCCCGCCTGTGTGGTGGAAGCCGCTTCTGCTCCGGAAGCTGCTTCTGCTTCGGAGGGGGGCGGTGGATATCTCGTCAGATGCTACGGCTTCCATGAGGATACCGTGCATCCGGACCGTTACCAGCCGGGGCTGGAAGAAGAACTGCGTAAGATCATGGAAGATTATGATCCGGATGTGATCCACTGCTTTGGTACGGAATATCCCCATACGCTGGCGGTCTGCCGTGTCTATCCGCATCCGGAGAGGATACTTTTGGGGATTCAGGGCATCTGCAGCCTCTGTGCGGAAGCCTATTTCGCCGATCTCCCGGAGCGTGTGACGCGCAAAGTGACCTTCCGGGATCTGGTGAAACGGGACAGCCTGCTCAGCCAGCAGGAGAAATTCGCCCGCAGAGGTGTGATGGAGAGAGAAGCTATCGGTCTGGCGGGAAATATCACCGGCAGGACAGCATGGGACCGGGAGGTGACCACCGGGTGGAATCCCGCAGCACAGTATTATACTATGAATGAGACCCTGCGCGCTTCCTTCTATGAAGGCAGCTGGGACCCGGAGCACTGTGAACCTCATAGCATCTTCGTCAGCCAGGGAGATTATCCGCTGAAGGGCTTGCATTATCTCCTGAAAGCATTGCCCGGGATCCGTAGGAAATTCCCCGATGTGCAGGTGTATGTGGCGGGAAATGATCTGACGGCGTACCACACGCTGAAGCAGAAGCTGAAGATCTCCGCCTACGGACAGTATCTCCGGGATCTTATCCGGGAGGGGCAACTGGAAGACTGCGTGCACTTTATGGGGAAACTGACGGAACAACAGATGCGGGAACGATTCCTGCGGAGTCACCTGTTCCTGTGCTGCTCTTCCCTGGAAAATTCGCCGAACTCCCTGGGAGAGGCGATGCTGCTGGGAGTGCCCTGCGTCAGCACGGAGGTGGGAGGGATCCCCAGCCTGTTCGATGGCGGAAAAGATGGCCTGTGGTGTGAAGGATACCGGCTGACAGAAACGGCTGAAACCAGCAGAAATATGTCAGATGCGACTAAAAACAAAAATAACACATGCAATCCAAAAGAATTAAAAACAACGGAATTGGAAAATATTGTAAAATCCATGGAAAAATCCATTATCGAAATGTGGAGTTCCCCGGAGAAAATGCTGGAATACTCCAAAAATGCAAGAGAACATGCAAGAAAAACCCACGATAAAGAGAAAAATTTTGCAAAATTGCAGGAAATCTATGCAAAGATAGCGGAAAGGCAGGGATGACAATGCAGGTGGTATTCGTCTCCAATTATTTTAATCACCATCAGCTGTCCTTCTGCGACGCATTGTATGAACTCCTGGAAGGAAGCTTTTGTTTTCTGCAGACCCAGCCGATGGAGGAAGAACGCGTCCGGATGGGGTGGCAGGCCGAGGAGAGACCGTACGTGCGCTATATTCCGCCGGACGGTACGACTACGGGCGGCCCGGAATGGCAGAACCTGCTGCTTACAGCGGATGTAGTGATCTTCGGTGGATGCGATGACGAGAGCTACATCCGGGAACGCCTGGCGGCGGGAAAACCTATCTTCCGCTACAATGAACGGCTGTATAAAGAAGGACAATGGAAAGCCATCTCTCCCAGAGGACTGCTGCAAAAGTATAAAGACCACACCAGATACCGTAAGGCACCGGTGTATTTCCTGTGTGCCGGAGCCTATGTGCCCTGCGATTACCACCTGATCCATGCCTACCCGGGGAAGATGCTCCGGTTTGGATATTTCCCCGAGACCAGAGAGTATGCGCCGGGGGAACCGTTTTCACGTAAGAAAAAAGGAAGCATCCTGTGGGCGGCGCGGATGATCGACTGGAAACATCCGGAGCTGGTAGTGAAGACAGCCGCTTATCTGAAAGAACATCTGGAAGAGATTCCTTTTCACATTACGATGATCGGCGGAGGAGAACTGGAGGAAGAAGTACACAGCCTGGCAGAAGAGCTTGGCGTGACGGATAAGATCACCTTCGCAGGCTTCCGGAGCCCGGAGGAGGTCCGGGCAGCCATGGAGGAATCGGAGATCTACCTCGTCACCAGTGACCGGAAGGAAGGCTGGGGAGCCGTGGTCAACGAAGCCATGAACAGCGGCTGTGCCGTTGTGGCGGATCATATGATCGGAGCGGCTCCCTGGATGATCCGACAGAGGGAAAACGGGATCCTCTATCACGACGGCTGTGAACAGCAGGTGCAGGAATACGTTGCAGAGCTGCTGCAGGATCCGGCAGAGTGCCGCAGACTGGGAGAAGCGGCGCAGCAGACCGTCCGGACGGAATGGAATGCACGGACCGCCGCGGAGAGACTGGTCAGACTGTGGCGTGAGATGGGATTCCTAGGCGGCGCCGACGGCCAGTGCCTTCCGGCACCATCTGTCCCTCTGCTGTGGACAGACGGCCCCTGCTCCCCGGCCCCGGTGATCCCGGAGCGACGGATGTATCGATATTTAACGGAAAGAAATAAAGAGGACAGAACGTGAACAGTAATGAGACCAACCAGCCGCTGATCAGTGTGATCGTGCCGGTGTACAATATCATACCTTATCTGCCCCGCTGCGTGGAAAGCCTGCAGAAGCAGACCTATCCGGAGTTGGAGATCCTGCTGATCGACGACGGCTCCACCGATGACACCCCGGCGCTGTGCGACCGGCTGGCGGAAAATGACCCGCGTATCCGCGTTTTCCACAAGGAGAACGGAGGTCCCTCTTCTGCGAGGAACTTCGGACTGACGCAGGCCGCCGGAGCATATGTGGGATTCGTGGACAGCGATGACTATGTGGATGCCGATATGTACGAGCGCCTGTACCGGGCGATCGCGACTACTCATATGCCCATTGCTCAGGTGGGCAGGGATGAGATCGGTCAGGACGGCAACATCTTGCCGAACATCTGTGAGCCGGTATCCGAAGAACAGGTGATCCCGGCAGAGGATTTCTTAAAAGAGCTGCTGATGCACCGGGGAGACTGCTCCTTCTGTACCAAGCTGTTGCAAAAGGATCTGTTCACAAAAGGAAAATTCCCGGTGGGAGCGCTGAACGAGGATTTCCACCTGCTGGTGAAGCTGCTGACGGATGAGGAGAACATCGTTCCCGGGATCGCGTGCATTCCGGGTCAGACCTATCACGTATTTTACCGCCCGGACAGCAACACCAGAGATAAAAACCGCTTCTCCCGAGTGTTCGCGGACAACATCGACAATGCGGACATGGTACTGGAGCTGGTAGAGAAAAAATATCCACAGCTCACAGAGATCGCATTTCGCTTTGGAGTATTCCAGCGTCTGGATTATTTGCTGCACATCCCCATCCCGCAGATGACCGGAGAAAATATTTTCTACCGCAATGTGGTAAAAAATCTGCGCCACGGCTGGTGGAGAGCCATGAGAAATCCCTGGCTTACTTCCAAAAACAAATGTTACCACACCCTGTTTGCCATAGCACCGAAGGGGATCCGGGTGCTGCACAAGAAACTGAAGCACATATGAAGAGCACATATTTAAAGAAAGAATTGAGTTTCATGAAAAGCAGCAGTTCGGGAGGAAGTAGCTCCGACAGCGGAAACTCGGGAGGCAGTGACTCCGGTAGCAGTGACAGTGGCAGCACCGGAGGAGACAGCGGCAGCAGCGGCGGAAGTGACGTGGATATGGAGTGGACACCGGATCTGTTGTAGTCCGGCGCATGCGATAGATATTTACATATTAAGAATACCATAAGAAGAAAGGATCTTCGAATACCAATGAAACTGACAGAACGAAAGAAAATGATCCTGATCAATATTGTCTGTGTACTGGCCCTGGCAGTGATATTATGGCCACTGCTGGTCATCTCGAAATATAATTATCCTTCGGCGGATGACTGGTCGTATGGCGTTAATGCTTATCGGGCGATCCAGAATCATGAAGGTGTTTTTCAATTCCTTAAGACGGTTTATGAAACCGTCAGGAACGATACCTGGGAAGCCAGATTTGCAAACGTTGCACTGGCATCGCTGCAACCCGGAATCTTTGGAGAACATTGCTACGCCATTGTCGCCTATCTGATGATTGGGTCTATTATTTTCTCAGAGATATATCTGGCGGCGCAATGTCTGGGGAAAAATAACAGAAAGCTGATCATTCCCGTCAGTGTTCCGGTAATTATTCTGCAGTTATTATATTGCCCCTGCCCGGAGGAAAGTTTTTACTGGTATACCGGGGCTGTAAATTACACTTTTGTGTATAGCATGTCTCTTGTCCTAATAGCACTGTTCCTGAAACTGTCAGAAACGATGAAAACCGGAAAAAGGTTACTTCTGACATTTCTGGCAATGCTGCTGGCGATCCTGGTGGGAGGGGACAATTTTGCCACCAGCGTATCCACCATGTGTCTTCTTCTCTGCTTGCAGATCCTGTTCCTGATCTACCGGAAGGATGCCTTTCGCAGAACATGGGTCATAACATTATTAGAGACACTCAGCGTGTTGAAATGTGCAACTTCACCGTTGACAACGGCCCGGATTAACGGCAACTTCGGCGGCAGCGTGGCGAATACACCGATCATGGCGATCCTGTTGTCCTTCGAGAGAACCTTTCTAAATATTATCAGTTGGACGAACCTTAAAACGTTGCTTGTACTGTTACTGATCCTGCCATTCCTGTGGAAGGCAGTGAGAAAAATGCAGTATACGTTCCGCCTGCCCGGTCTGTTCACAGCACTTTCCTTTGGCGTATATGCTTCCCAGGCGACGGCTACAATCTATGTCGACAACACTATGGGCGGTGGCAGACAGGGTGCGATCCTCTGGTATTTCTATGTGCTGTGGATGGTAGCGAACGTGATGTATTGGTGCGGTTGGATCGCAAAGCGCGATACGATTAAAGCACAACCGGAGGATAAACCGGATCAGACAGACAAGCGTGGAAAAATTGATCGCTTAGCACAGAAATACCTCCTGCGTTACTGCGCCGTAGCCGGAATCCTTCTGGCGGCAGCAGTTCTCTTCGGAAACGTACAGAGCACTACCAGCTACCGTGCGTACCGCATGTGGAGAAACGGCTGGGCACAGGCCTACGGTGCCGGCTGGGAGGAACGCCTGAAGGTATTGAAAGATGATTCCGTGAAAAATCCGGTATTTACGCCGTTGAATTATGTGGAACTGCTTATGTATACGGATCTTCAGCCGGAAGGTGGGTATACCTGGGTCAATGGTGCCTGCGCAGAATATTATGGAAAAGAGTCGGTGACAGTGGTCGCACCGGGGCAAGCACAATAAAGGCTTGTACTTATAGGCAAAATTGATTAAAATAAGGTTGCGGCAAAATATGAAATAAAATAAGAAAAGACGAAGAGGTTAGAAAGCATGGAGCTTACAATAAAGGGAAAGACATTTCCTGTCTGGAGTAAAAAAAGAATACTATACACGATCTGTTTTTTCCTGTTCTGCTTGATCGATCAGCGAACCAAAACGGGATCCGGTAAGGACGGTGCCATTGAAGTCTTTCGCAATCTGACCGGTGTGGTGATGGCGCTCATTATCTTCTCACATTACAAATGGAAAGAAATCGCGCCCCGTAAGCTGCCATATCTGCTCTGGACAGCGATTGGTGTGGCAGTGGGTGCAGTATATGTGATACTGGGACAGCCGTTACAGTATTTTGCGAATGGTCGTTTCGTAGCGGCACTGGACGTTTTGCTGTTTGGCTACATTCTGATTCATACTTTTATCAGTGTTGTCATAGACAAAAAACGTCCGAAAATTGATAAAAAGCTCATGAGTCTTTGGGCGGTAATGATGCTTCTGATGATTTTCTCCAGAAGTGATTATATCTGGCCGTTTTGCTATTTTGTGATGTTTGGATGCTTTTATCTGACCGATTTTACAAAAGAAGAGCGAGAAGATCTGTTTCAGGGAGGATTAAATGGCATCATCCTATCATTGTTTGCATTTCAAGGATATTGCTGTATCTTCCGACCGTATGATCTTGTCCGATATACGGGAATTTACAACAATTCAAACATTAATGCATTATACTATGTTGTTGTCCTGGTAGCAATATTTACCAAGATTCTCTATGTAACCGGCAAACAGGCACATAAGTGTTGGAGAATCTTTTACTGGCTGGGAGCCGGAGTTGTGTACGCTTTTTTGCTTATGACAATTGGGCGTACCGCATGGCTGGTTTCTTTGTTATTGGGGCTGATCTTTCTGGCATTTTATTGTGGAAGACATCATTTAAAAAAATTTATCACGAGTGGGTTGACATTGCTGCTATGTTTTCTGTTGATGTTCCCGGTGACCTTTGGATTGACCAGATATCTGCCACCGGTATTCCATCATCCCGTGTGGTTCTGGGGAGAATGGAGCGAACAGAGAGTGCATTCCTGGGATCCCTGGAATTCAGAAAAATATGTGGACATCGATGAGGTGATTAAAAATGCTGTGGGAAGGACGACGGAGATCACCGATAAGCTATTGGGGGAGTCCCCGTTTGTATTGCATGTAGTGGCACAGGAAACCTTGAAAGAAGAACCGGTTTTAAAGACAGAAGCAGAATATTATTCGGCACTTCTGGTGAGAAAGACAATCTATACTCATTATCTGTCAGAATTAAACCTGTGGGGACATACCCGGGATGACCAGGGATTTCAGCTTGGACCGTATTACTGGGTGGGACATGCACACAATATTTTCCTGCAGTATGCAACAGACTTCGGCGTGCCTATGGCGATTGTGTTTGTGGTACTGATAATTGCTGCCTGCGTGAAACTGTTGAAGGAGAGCAGAAACAGCAAAAATGTTGCAGCAATGTCCGCATTCCTGTTCCTGCTGATTCCCGTGACCTTCGGTATGCTGGAGTACTCCTGGGGCGTGAGCAGCCTGACGATCACCATGATGTTCCTCGCATGGAGAAAGGCAATCTGTGATGGAGAATAAATACAATTCAAGAGTTCCGCTGCAGCGGATCGCGGCACTGGTGATCATGGACATGATGTCCATTTTACTGGTGTCGTTTGCAGCGTTATATATCCGATACGATTTTTCGTTTCAGGACATTGATCCCATGTTTTTCAAACATTGTGAGAATCTCCTGATTCCGAATATTATAGGCACCCTTTTCTTTTTCGTCCTGTGGAAGCTGTATCGCAGCGTCTGGCGATATGCCAGCGCTAACGAACTGGTCAATATCGTAGGTGCCACTGCCTGTGCGTCTATTGCACAGTTTATCTATTGTAAGTTCACAGACAACCGGATGCCACGCAGCTATTCGGTATTGTATTTCTTCCTGCTGACACTGGCGATCAGCTGTATCCGTTTCGGGTACCGGATCCTGCGCATTATCAACAACAAGCGCCTGAATCTGGTAGGAAGAGATCACTGCGCCAATGTCATGATCATCGGTGCCGGCGCCGGAGGAGACATGATCCTCAAAGAGATCGAGAACAGCCGCTACCTAAGCATGCGTGCCAAATGTATCATCGACGATCAGCCGGGCTGCCATGGCAAATTGATGCGCGGTGTACCGATCGTAGGCGGACGGGAAAGCATTCTGGATGCCGTAGGGCAGTACAGCATTGATGAAATCATTTTTGCCATTCCCTCTGCCAGTGTACAGACGAGAAAGGAGATCCTGGACATCTGTAAAGAGTCCGGCTGTAAATTGCGTACCATCCCCGGTACTTACCAGCTCATCAACGGAGATGTCTCCGTATCCAATCTGAAAGAAGTGGATATCGAAGACCTGTTGGGCAGAGAACCGATCCGGATCAATACCGAAGAAGTGCTGGATCATGTCAGTGGTAAAGTCATCCTCGTCACCGGAGGCGGCGGCTCCATCGGCAGCGAACTGTGCCGGCAGATTGCGGCACACCATCCGAAACAGCTGATTATCCTGGATATCTACGAAAATAATGCTTATGATATCCAACAGGAGCTGCTTCGCAAGTACCCGGAACTGAATCTTGCGGTGCTCATCGCTTCTGTGAGAAATGAAGAGCGCATCGATAGCATCTTCGAGACTTATCGCCCTAACATCGTATATCATGCGGCAGCGCATAAACATGTTCCCCTGATGGAGGACAGCCCTCACGAGGCGATTAAAAATAACGTATTCGGCACCTATAAGGTGGCACAGGCGGCAGACCGCTACGGTACAGACAAGTTCGTCCTGATCTCTACAGACAAAGCGGTGAATCCCACGAATATCATGGGTGCGTCCAAGCGTCTGTGCGAGATGTTGATCCAGACCATGAACTGCAGTTCCCGTACGAATTACGTAGCCGTCCGGTTCGGTAATGTACTGGGCAGTAACGGCAGCGTGATTCCTCTGTTTAAAAAACAGATTGCCGAAGGCGGTCCCGTGACGGTGACGCACCCGGATATCATTCGATACTTTATGACAATCCCCGAAGCCGTATCTCTGGTACTGCAGGCAGGTGCCTATGCGAAAGGCGGAGAGATCTTCGTCCTGGATATGGGAGAGCCTGTGAAGATCCTCGATCTGGCGACGAACCTGATCAAGCTGTCCGGTTACCGTGTCGGAGAAGATATAGAGATCAAATTCACTGGCCTGCGTCCCGGAGAAAAGATGTACGAAGAGCTTCTGATGAATGAAGAAGGCTTGAAGGAAACCGCGAACAAGATGATTTTCATCGGTAAACCGATCGAATTCGACGAAGAACAGTTCCGGGAGCAGTTGAAGGAACTGGAACGGGCTGCTGTGGATGAGACTTCGGATATCCGTGTGGAAGTAGAGAAAATCGTACCGACCTACCATCCGGCATAGAGGATAAACGTAATGAGCAAACGTAAACGTAATCCGACAAGTCCAAAACAGTGATAAGTGATATGATAAGTGATATGGGAAAAGGCAGAACAGTACAAAGCATTGAACAATATGAAAATTAATGAAATATAAAGAAACGGATACGAGGGAGAACCATTATGACCACAGCCACACAGACAGACAAGCGCATACGCAGATACACACCGCTTAAGAGGACGCTGGACATCCTCTTGAGCGGCATAGGCATCCTTGTGCTGTCACCGATTCTCCTGATCCTGTGTATTGCCATCAAACTGGATTCCCCCGGACCGGTTCTCTTCAGGCAAAAGCGTGTGGGCATCCACAAGACGCATTTCCAGATCTATAAATTCCGTACCATGCGCACGGATACCCCGAAGGATATGCCGACACATATGTTGAGCAATCCGGAACAGTATATCACCCATACCGGCAGATTCCTGCGCAAGACCAGTCTGGATGAACTTCCGCAGATCTTCAATATATTCAAGGGAGATATGAGCATCGTGGGCCCCCGGCCGGCACTGTGGAACCAATATGACCTGATCGCGGAACGTGATAAATACGGTGCCAATGATATCCTCCCCGGGCTGACCGGCTGGGCACAGATCAACGGCAGAGACGAACTGGAGATTCCGGTGAAGGCAAAGCTGGACGGAGATTATGTCAAAAAATATGGATTTGCTATGGATCTGCGTTGCTTTTTCGGCACCTTCGTGAGCGTATTGCGTCAGGATGGTGTCGTAGAGGGCGGCACGGGCAGTATGGAAGGCAGCAAGATGAGCACAAAAGTCGGCACAAAAAGCAGCAAAGCAGAAGTTGGGGAGAGTTCAGATAATAAATGAAAAAGATACTGATATTAGGTGCCAATAGCTATATTGGCACCTCTTTTGAAAATTATATATATCAAAAATATCCGGAAGATTATGAGATTCACACGATAAGTTTGCATGGAGATACCTGGCGGCACGAGAACTGGAGCAGCTATGACAGCATTCTCAACGTTACCGGCAAAGCCCATGCGGATATTTCGAAGCTGTCTGAGGAACAAAAGCAGGAATACTATGCAATAAATTGTGATCTGGCGGTAGAAACAGCAAAAAAAGCCATAGAGGATGGCGCAGCACAGTATATCTACCTCAGCAGCATCATCATCTACGGTGACAGCAGCAACAGCAGAACCCCCGTAAGGATCACTGCTGATACGAAGCCGGCTCCATCGAACTTCTACGGCGACAGCAAATGGCAGGCAGAGCAGAAACTGCAGGAATTGTTCCGGACTGCGGAGAAAACAACAGGGCATACACGGTTAGTACTCTTACGTCTCCCTATGATCTACGGTCCCGGCTGCAAGGGCAATTATAAGACCCTGGTAAAGATGTCACAAAAGCTTCCCCTGTTCCCGACCTATCATAATGAACGCAGCGTGCTTCATATCGACCACCTGACAGAATACCTGCGGAACCTGGTCGATAGCGGAACAGGTGGACTGTATCTGCCGCAGGACGATACCTGCCGCAGCACGCCGGATATGGTCTTCGAACTGGCGGAAGCCGCCGGGCGACGCATGTACCATGCTGCATGGATGAACCCTTTTGTACGATTGGCGTTTTACCTTCCGGGCAAGCCGGGAAGACTTGCAAGAAAAGCATTTGGTACGCTGGTAATCGATCATGAACTGAGTAAAAGTAGCCAAAGCAGCCAGAACGGTCATAAGCAAAAGCAGATATCCGCCGATCCCACCGTCAGTATCATTACCGTGACCTACAACAGCGAGAAAACCCTCCGGCACACCATTGAATCCGTGTTGGCGCAGACCTATACAAAAATCGAATATTGGATCATCGACGGTGCCAGCAGCGACCACACGGTGGAGATTGCGGAAGCTTACCGGCCGAAGCTTCAGGCAAAGGGGATCCGTTATCACATCCTCAGCGAACCGGACAACGGCATCTATGATGCCATGAATAAGGGAATCCGCCATGCGACCGGAGAGATCATCGGTATCATCAACAGCGATGACCGGTACGAACCGGAGGCAGTGCAGACCGCTGTGGAGACTTTTCAACACACTGCCTGTGACCTGATGTATGCCAACATCCGTATGTACAAAGCGGACGGCAGCAGCTTCGTCAAAAAAGCGAGGACGAGAAAATTCCAGACCTCCAGAGACTGGAATCATCCGACGACCTTTGTCCGTGCGGAATGCTATAAAAAATACCCTTTCCGCAAATTGGGCATCCATGATGACTATGGATTTTTTCTCCAAATGCGGAAACAGGGGAAGAAAATCGTTACTGTGGATCGGGTACTGGCGGACTTCCACATGGGCGGCGCCAGCAATCACAAGGATCTGAAAGCTGCCAAAAAGCGGATCCGGGACAGATATCTGTACTGCTATCGTATCAACGGCTACAGCAGATGGTATCTGATCGAATGCGTGGCAATTGAGGCAGCAAAATTCCTCCTGGGATAACCCGCCAACAGATCCTTCCGACCCGGAAACGGCAGGACAACCATAATTCAGTAAAACTATTTAGAGGCATATCGTAATGAAAATATTACAGATCAATTCCGTCTGCGGCGTTACAGGAACAGGACGTATTGTGACGAATCTCTATGATGCGGCACAAAAACAGGGGCATGATTGCATCATCGCTTATGGAGAACATAAATATCAGAACCACCCGGGAGACAGAAAAACGATAGAAATCGGCACTATGCGAGACTGTAACCTGCATGCGGCTGCTACGAGACTATGGGATGCCCAGGGGTTCGCCTCGCGCAGAGCGACAGAGGAGTTTTTGAAAAAAGTAGACGAATATGCACCGGATATCGTACACCTGCACAATTTACATGGTTATTATCTTAATATCGATCTTCTGTTCCGCTATCTGAAACAGAAGAAGCTGAAGGTGGTGTGGACATTACACGATTGCTGGTCTTTTACCGGTCATTGCGTTCATTTTCTGGAAGTCGGATGTGATAAATGGAAGACGGAATGTGGGCATTGTCCGTTGACGCGGCAATATCCCGCCAGTCTGTTTGTCGACCGGTCTGCCAGAAACTACCGAAGAAAAAAAGAATTGTTTACCGGGATAGAGGATATGACATTGCTTGTGCCCTCCCACTGGCTGGAAAGCCGGGTGAAACAAAGCTTTTTACAGGAGTATCCGACGAAAGTGATTTACAACGGAATTGATCTGGACACCTATCATCCGACAGCCGGTAACTTTCGTAAAAAATACGGATTGAGGGACAAATTTATCGTGCTGGGGGTTGCCAATGTATGGGTGGAGAGAAAAGGGCTTGCTACCTTCTTAAAACTATCGGAACATCTGGGTGAGACCGCAAAAATCGTATTGGTAGGATTGACACAGGATCAGATCCAAACTCTGCCGGAAGGCGTGCTGGGATTACCGAGAACCGACACACCTACGGAACTGGCAGAAATCTACACAGCAGCCGATGTTTTCGTCAACCCCAGCAGAGAGGAGACCTTCGGCCTGACCGTGGCAGAAGCCATGGCATGCGGTACCTGGCCGATCGTCTATGCAGATACCGCCTGCGCGGAAGTCGTGGAACATGGCAAAGGACAAATTGTGACAGGAGACCTGCCGGAATTAGAAGCAGCGATCCGTAACTGTATCCAACAAGGTGTTCCCGGGGATATTGCGCCTGCAGCTGCAGTTTTCTCCGGAGAACGCTTTGGCCGTGAGGTTGTGAATATCTACGAGCAAAAAGCAGGAAAAGAAAGATAGGAATTAAGGGATAGCATCATGAAAGTACTGTATATTACCAACATCCCCTCCCCTTATAAGGTGGATTACTATAATGAACTGGGAAAATATTGTGAACTCACGGCGCTGTTCGAGGCGGAGACTTCCACCGAACGCAGTGAGGAGTGGAAAAAATACCGTTTTGAGACTTTCGAAGGCATCATCCTGAAGGGAAAACGTGTAAGTGTAGATACCGCCTTCTGCCCGGAAATCGTGAAATATCTGCAAAAAGGAAGGTATGATATCGTGGTGTTGACCGTACTGGCATCCCCCACAGCGCTTCTGGCGGTACACACCCTGCGCCGCAGGAAAATCCCGTACTACTACGAGGGAGATGGTGGATTCGCCAAAGAAGCATCCGGTATCAAAGCGACCCTCAAGCGCTATCTCATCAGCGCTGCCGGGAAATGCTTCAGCAGTTCCAACGAGTTCGACCGGTACTGTATCACCTACGGCGCAAAGCCGGAAAATCTCATCCGATATCCCTTCACCTCTGTAAAAAAGGCCGACTGCCTGACAGAGAGACTACCCGATGCAGAAAAACAGCGCAGAAAGCAGGAATTCGGCATCACGGAAAGCTGCGCTGTCATCTCCGTGGGACAATTCATTCCGAGGAAAGGAATGGATCTATTACTGGAATGCTGTAAAGATCTGCCGGAGCATGTGGGAGTCTATATCGTAGGCGGCACGCCACCGACAGAATATCTGGAAATCTGTGAGAAATACCGGTTACAAAATGTCCATTTCCTGGATTTCATGCCCAAAGACCGGCTGATGCGGTTGATGACGGCAATGGATCTCTTCGCCCTGTTTACCAGAGAAGATATCTGGGGACTGGTCATCAATGAGGCGATGGCGGCAGGACTGCCGGTAATCAGTACAGACCGCTGTATTGCGGCGTTGGAACTCATCCCGGGCAGGGGCACCTGTGAAAACGGGAAAGAAGATGCGGACGCAGGGATGATTGTAGAGAATGAGAACCTTGGACAGATGAAGGAAGCACTCCTGACACTGATACAATCCCCCGAGCTTCGGGAGAAGCTGTCGGAAAACGCAATCTGCCGGATACAGAGCTATACGATAGAAACGATGGCAGCAGAACATGACAGAATATTTCAGAAACTGAGTGCAGAGCGTCGGGAGCGTAGGAATTAGAGCGACACAGAAATATCGGAAGCATAGGAATACAGGAACAAAGCATGAAACGAACACATAAATCGATCATCAACGTCATAGCCTCCGTCGGCACGAACGCCATCATCCTGATCACGGCGTTTATCGTCCAGAAAGCGCTGGTCGCTACCATGGGGGCAGATTATAACGGTATCAACGGACTATTTAGCAGCATCATCTCCATGATGTCACTGGCAGATCTGGGGATAGGCACCGCCATCATCTACCACATGTACCAGCCCGTGGCCGAGCGAAATACGACAATGATCAACACCCTGCTGCATTTTTACAAAAAATGCTACATCGTGATCTCCGGCGTCGTCCTTGCCATTGGTGTCGTCGTGGGGCTGTTTCTGCCGATGCTGGTGGGAGATGTGGACATCCCGGACAGCATTTACCTGATTTATGTCCTGTTTCTCTTAGACTGCCTGTGCTCCTATTTCCTAGCGTATAAGAAATCATTGCTGTATGCGGACATGATGAACTATATCCCGGATACGATCTATTTCGTCACCTATCTGGTACAGAATGCACTGCAGGTCTATGTATTGATAGCGTTCCACAGCTTTCTTCTCTTCCTCATCGTGAAGACGCTGGGGAAAATCGTATCCAATCTGCTGATCTCTGTGTATATCAGCAGAAAATATCCTTTTACCCGGGGAAAACAGGTCGCCCCGGTACCGGAGGAAATCAAATCCGATATCGTGACCAAGGTGAAGGGACTGTTGTGTCACAAGCTGGGAAAGATGCTCGTCACCGGCAGCGACAGCATCGTGATCACAGGTGTCCTGGGACTGGGCGTCATGAACCTCTATACGAATTATCACCTGATCATCGGCGGAATTACCGCATTGTTAAACCGGATCTTCGAGACACTGACTAACAGTGTGGGCAACTTTTTGCTCGACAGCAGCCAAGAGCGCAACCGCGAAGTCTACCGGAAGATTGATTTCCTCAACTTCTGGTGCTTCGGATGCGTGGCAGTGGGCATGTATGCCGTGCTGCAGCCAATGGTCACCCTGTGGCTGGGGGAAGACTTCCTGTTCGACAAGACCGTGCTGTTCGTCCTCGTCGTGAACTTCTACATGGAAGGCATGCGGGCGAGCGTCAATACCTTCAAAGAGGCAGCAGGCATCTTCCATGAAGACCGCAGGATCCCATTGGTGGAAGCTGGCTTGAACCTGACCGTGTCCATTGTGCTGGCGAAGCTTATGGGGGCAGCAGGCGTATTCCTCGGCACCATCTTAAGCAGCCTCGTCGTCTATCTCTACAGCTATCCGAAATATGTGTGCAAGCCACTCTTTGGCATGCACTATAGTCAATACGTGGGACAGACCCTCAGACACCTGCTGGTGCTCCTGGCGATCCTCGGTGTGACGGAAGCAGGTATCCGACCCATGGCGAGCTGGAATCCCTGGCTCCGGATCCTGACAGGCGGCGTGGTGGCGGTCCTTGTCTTTCATGCAGTATTTTTACTGCTCTATGGGAAAAGCGATGAAATGAAATATTATGTGGGACTGGTAAAGAGTAAATTTTTGAGGTGATTATTTACCTGTGATGTCTGGAAATAAATCGGATGCCATTGAGGGCGGTTGTATTATTTACAACCGCCCTCAAACTATAATTAGAAAATTTAAAAAAATAACAAATAATAAAACAAATTTGAAATATTGACAAATTCAACATGCCGTGTATAATGTAATTACAATAACATGAAAGGAACTTGTAAAATGACGAAAACAGAGATGGATAATATAGAAAATAGAATTTCTTTTTTAAAAGCAGAAATCAAACGATTAAATTTTGAACAGTCTTTTCCAAAGACAAAGGCGGAAAAATTAGAACGAGAAGAACAAGTTGATAGCTATAATAGGGAGCTACTTTCCTTATTACAAGAGCAGTTGGAAGCAAATGCAAAAAATATGGAGGAGAAACATTTTAATCGAGAAATCTGCCTAAAAAATGTGGACTATCTTCTTACAAAGCAAAATAAAAAATTGGGCGAACTGGAAGAAAAATCAGGAAACTATCCGGGGTATTTGTCGAGAATGAAGAGCGGAAAGAGCAGTTCGGACCCTAGCATTGAATTTTTAATGACAGCTGCGGAAGAGTTAAACGTACCGTTGGAATTGCTTGTCAGCTCGGATTTGACGGAAATGACTTCAACGGAAGAGTTTATCTTGAAATTTCTAAATAAGGTAATTGACAATACGAAAAAGGACGAGCTACGTTGGACGAGAGAAACTATTTCACAACTGGAAAAATTAGGAATTGAGAGGGATATGAACGGATATGAAGAAGTAAATCATCCTCTGTATACGGTAGGCGGCGATGGGGAAGGCGAAGAGTATTATGAATTTCCGGTCTATGATTCTTTATTCTTTCGTAACTGTGGGGTTACTCCCTGTGGAAACGGCTACAATGCGATACTGTCCGGCACAGACAATACACTTTACATTATGGAGTGCAGTAAGGGAGATGACAGCCTCACATGGAACAAGGACAGATTTTATGAATTATATTTAGTTGAGAGAGGAAGATATGGAAATTACGATGTGAAAAAACTATGTAATACGATAGAAACAAGAGAAACTATTGTAGTGACAGTGGATTCACTGGTGAAAAATATAATCGCTTCCTTAAATAGAATTCATATAGATTCTGACGTGAAAGAGATTCTTAACGCTTATATTGATGGAATTAGTATACCAAATGATCCTGCGGATTCTGTCTGGCAGTAAATAAAATTGTGAAAAGAGGGAACAAAAGTGCCGAAAAAGTATACTTTGTATTTAGATGAAAGCGAAACGCATAGACATGACAAGATAACGAATCGTAATACAGATTTTTATTTCTGTATGGCGGGAGTTATTGTCGCAGATGATGTGTATGAAATCTTAAAAAGAGATGTTAATCAGTTAAAACATAATATATGGCCGGAATTGCCTGATCCGGAGCAGATAATTTTGCACCAGATGAGATTAGCGGAAGCGGAAAAAGGAAGATTGGATAGCGTAAAATATCCGGAGTATGTAAAATTTTGTGCGCGCAAGGAACGCAAGAGATTTTATAAGGAACTGAAACAAATATTTGCGCATAATTCCTTGACGGTCATTGGGAGCAGCATCAATCTGGGAAATTTGAAAGAATATTACGGTGTTCAGAATAAAAATGGGCAGGATCAGTATCTGGTGGCAATGCAGTTGCTGCTTGAAAATTATTGCCACTTTTTATGCAGTAATAATGCAATTGGCAGGATTGTATACGAACATAGAGAATTGATCGGAGATGAAAGACTTAGAGACCGGTATTATCATATGAAACTAATGGGCTCCATGTATATGACGAAGAAGACTGCAGAGAAGAGACTTTTGGGAATTGATTTTGTAGATAAGACAAGCAATGAAGCAGGACTTCAAATCGCTGATTTCGTTCCGAATTCCTTCGCAAGGGATCATGCCGGTATGAAACAACTCGAACCTAATATTTTTTCTACATTAAAATACCATTTATATGATGGAAATATGGGTATCGATGATCGTTTCGGAGTCAAATACATGCCATAATTGATACCAAAAAATTGTAAAAAAAGTATATTGACAAGAAAAGAAGCATATAATAAAATACGTGTAGGGATTGGGAGATGCCAGTTACGATTTGCAGAAATGCAAGAGACAATCACTGGAAAAGCCAAAAGCTAAGTATGGAGAAAAATACAGTCGGCAACGAACCCTATATCGAAAAAGCTACCGTGTCAGGTAGCTTTTTTGTGTTGGAAAAATCTAAGATATAGTGCAGAAGCAGCAGATTTTCTTGAGAAGCCTAAATGGATATGATACAATAAAAAATACCTAATAGGAAGCCAATGAGACAAGGAGGTGCATGGAATGCCTGCAGTACCGGTGGAACACTATCCACAGCTGCTGTCCGCAGTGACGCAAAGCGAAAAAATCGTATATTTATGCGGCGCAGGGGCATCCATGTCTCTGGGAGAGCATCAACTGAGCTGGACCAGGTGGCTCCTGGCAGGGAAGTCATATCTGACGGAAACGGAACAGACCGAACTGGAACAGAGGATCGGCAACTGGACAACCGCGGAATTGATCGATGCGGCAACCTATCTGCTGGCCGGATTAAAGGCGTCGGGTAACTACCACGATTTCATGGACCGGACGATCGCATCGGTACACCCGGTCAACAAAACCTTCTGCGAAGCACTGCAAAAAATCTGGCGCGCAGGCGATCTGATCATCACAACTAATTATGATATGCAGATCGAGGAAGCGGTAGGCGGCGCAGGTATCTCCTATACGACACCGGCGGACATCCTGTCCGTGATCCGCGCAAAAAGCGCAAACAAAGTGATCCACCTGCACGGACGCTATGACAGAGAAAACGGCGCGGATGACATCATTGCGGACGGACCGCAGTACCAGAGCATTCTGGATAACAGCGGCGCACAGTTTATACAGAATCTCCTCAGCACCTACCCCATTGTGATCGTCGGCTGCGGCGGAACCGTGGAAGATCCGAACCTGGCGGGATTCTTATCGTTTACGGCGGAGAAGCTGGGGACGTCCGATATCCCCTATTTTTACCTGATGAAAAAGGGCGATACGGCACCGCCATTGCCGAGGAATGCAGTGATCCTATTCTATGGAGACGACTATACAGATCTTCCGGAATTCCTGCAGGAACTCTCGCTGCTACGCTTACAGCAAAGAGTGAGATTAAGACCACTGATTTCTGTAAATCCGTATCAGGAGCGCAAACCGGTGACATCTGCGTTCGGAAGAATGCATTTCGCCAACGGATTTCTAAAATTTACCGGCAGAGAGACTGAACTGGCAGCCCTGAACCGGTTCCTGGAAGAGGAACCGGACTTCCTGTGGTGGACAATCCTGGGAGAAGGCGGTATGGGAAAAAGCCGTCTTGCGTTGGAATGGCTGCGAAAGCTCCCGGCGCACTGGTTTGGATACTTTGCCAAAAAGAATGCGGATGCCGTGTGTGACTTCCCACCGTTTACAGATACGGTAGTCATATTTGATTACGTACTGGGACAGGAACAGCTATGCGCGGAGACCATTGCCGCGTATCTGGAAAGCTTTGCAAATACGCCGTATAAACTCAGGATTCTCCTGCTGGAACGACGGGAACAAACCACAGAAGATGATTGGCTGCTCCGTATGAAACGGGCGATGTCTTCCGAGGCGAGACTGGAATTCGAAGCCGGAAGCTACAGGGAACAACCCTTATCTCTGGGTGCACTGGGAGAACAGGATGCACTGGAATACACGGAGAACTATCTGGAGAACTATCTCCCCCTGCTTAAGACAACCGCATTTATCACGGATTGCCGCAACCACAGGCAAAGAACAGCAGAAGAGATCCAAAAGACTTACCATGATTCCATGGCACCGGATTGCGACCGCCCTCTGTATCTGAGCATCTATATTGAAGTATGGCTCAGCAAGGAAGGACACTTTCGGCTGAATTCCACGGAAGAGCTTCTGTCGGAATACCTGAACAAGGAGAAGCAGCGCTGGAGTGTACAACTGGGACGGGAAGACCTGGTGGATTCTTATCTGCGTGTCCTGGCGGTAGCATGTGCCATCGACAGCTTTAACCTGACGGACCGGCACGGAGACGACTACCTGGATGAAGACTGCCGGAAACTGATCCAATATTTCGATGAGCAAAGCGCCCGTCCGGGGGCGGAGAACCTGTTCCGGGAGCTGTATACACGGATGGATACCTTGATAGAAAACGGAGACGATGCAGAGGACTCCATACCGGAACTGCTGTACCATCCGGAGAAACTGGAACAAAAAGGGAAGGTAGAAGCGGCAGAGATGGTCCGGAGCTTAGGCGAAGAAGCGCGGCTCGGGTATATGGCAAGCTATGCCAAACTGGATGCCAATCTGGACGAAATGTATCTCTGGATGCTCGTCAATGCAGGAATCGCCACACCGGAACAGGAGCAAAGGGCGCAGGAGCTCCATGAAGCCGAACAGAAAAGAGTCGCGGCATTACCGCAGCATGCATGGATCGTGGAGCCGGTGTTCCCGGATATAATCAGAGAATATATCGTATCGTATGCCATCAATGAAAGAGATATCGAACGGTTCGCCAGACTGGCAAGAGCGAATTCCGTGATGGGGCTGGCGCATTTCATTGCACTGGCACTGGAAGACTGGCCGGACAATCAAAAGCTGCAGAAGCTGGCGGTCACACCACCGTCGGAGGTGCTGAACTATTTTGAATATTATGTGGGACTATTGCCGAATCTACGGGCGGTGCAAGACCTGTGGGCAGTAGAGGAAGCTTTGCTGCAGAGCGAACCGTTTTATGCCGGGTATGCATTGGAAATATGGAGAAGGATCGCAATTACACTGACGGAACGGAGAGATACGGAACGGCTGTATGAAAGCAGCGTACGATTCCTGACCTATCTGCAGAAGACGTCGAAAAAGCGAACCATTACCAAAGAGGCAGTGGATGTCATGGAAGCTTATTGCGTAGGGCTGCACAATGCGGAAGAAGTGGAAAAATACAGCAGGCTGTTGGAACAGTGCAGTGTATTCGCCAAGGAACTGCGTGAACTTCCGGAGATCGGCGAATTCTGCTGCAGCAACTATGCAAATTTGCAGCATCTGAAATTGTACGAAGACCGGAAAGCGGATCTGCAGCCGGAATGGGAACGGATCGCGGAACTTCTCCGACAGTGGGAGTATCCGGAGAACCTGTGCCGGTTATCTCTGGCAACGGCACAGGAGGCAATCCGGTATCTGGTGAAGAAACAGGATCTCTCAGGGTTGCAATATCTGCAAAGCCTGACCCATACGATATATGGGAAAACAAACCTCTGTGAGGCAGCAGAAGCAGAGAGCCTGTGCATCGCCAATCTCGTAGCATTCCGGAAGAAAGTGGATTCAAAGCAATACGAGATCATACAACAGTACCAAAAGGAATTCTCACAATCCAAGGCAATCCAAATGTCCTATATCAGCGTAAGCGACCTATTTTATGCCCAAACCGCGGATTACAAGAAAGTACCGGATGCTGTGCTGCGTCTCGCCAAAGAATGGGCAGAACGGTATCCGGAAGACATAGAGTTCCCGGAGGGATATTTCAGACTGCTGCTGTCCGGACTGTTCTACGCGCGAGCACATGATCTCAGAAATGAGCAGAGGAGACTGTTCCGGGAAATGAAGCGGATCGCTGAAAATACGGATGATTCGGAGTATGAAGAGCGAAGCCAGATGTTAGAAACAGTGCACAGCTTACAGGCACTCTATGGCTATCGATGACAATATGCCCGGAATGTCGGTAAACAGGAAGGAAAATCATATGCTGGAATTACGAAAAAAATTGAGTAACTATCAGGAAGTCTTCTATCTGCTGTTCCTGCTCCCTATGACGGGCATGTCCTCCATGGGACTCAATTCGGAGGACAGGATCTATCTCTATGTATTTGCTGTGGCAACGTTGTTTTTATTACTTAAAATGGCGGTGACGGATTTCACCTGGAGAGAAATCCTGGTCATGGCAGTGCTGACCCTACTATTCGGCGTGAATTTCCTGCGCAACGGCGAGAAGACGCTGATCCTGACCGTGATGGCAATCTTCGGTGCGAAGAATGTGAATCTTGATAAAGCCATGAAATATGCACTGTGGGAGAAAGCGGTGCTGACTGTGGGGACGCTGACGTTGGCGGCGACTGGGGTGATAGAGAATGAAATGGTGACGTTACCTAAAAATGGAGAGTGGGTTGAAATACCCTGTTATGGATATTATCAGCCTAATATGGCATTTGCCAACATCTTTGTGATCTTGTTATTGGCGATGTTGGTTTATCGAGATAAAATGAAATGGTATGGCTATCTCATAGGTACCGGTATTATGTATGGGGCTTACAAGGTATTCATGTGCCGGACGGGAATGATGATTTGGCTGGTATTGTGCCTTATGGTGTTGGGGTATGTCATAGTAAGATTTTTCCATGTAGAAAAAGGTTATTTCTATCTTTTTCTGCTTATACCGGTAGGACTAACTGTACTTACATTGGGGCTTCCTCCATTGGCAAAAAATAATTGGAAATTTTCTGCATGGATTAATTATGTTTTGAACGGACGAATAGATCATATTAATCAGGTATACGGACAGGTTTGGAAACTGATACTGGGACATGTACCGCAGGAACCTTTTGACAGTATGTATTTTACTATCTTATATAATTATGGGTGGGGAATCTTCCTATTGAGTTTGGTTGCATACATTGCAGGAATGTGGTATGGTATCAAAAAAGGACAATACTATGGAGTGATTGCACTTGGCATCATGGCACTATACGGATTTATGGAGTTATTACCGATGAGTGCGGTATGGAATCTGCCATTGCTATATTTGTCACAGATTTTGTTTCAGGGGAAAAAAGTAAGGAATGAATAACTACAATAAAAAGTATCAGATCATAGAAAGTTACGGTTTATTCCTGCTGGATGTGATTTGCATTACGATATCTTATGCGTTGGCATACGTAATACGATTCCATGGGGAAATTTCACCGTTGGGAGATCGGGAAATAGCGCAGATATATCTGCCGTTTCTCCTGATTTGTATGCTGAACAATTTTTTTACTAATGAATATAAGCATTTTTTCCAACGTGGTTATTATTATGAATTGCTGCGTGTGGTACGCTATAATCTCATTTTGTTTCTGGCTACGAGTGCTTACATCTATGTGTTTCGTCTGGAGTTGGAATTCTCCAGACTTTTATTAGGTTATTTCGTTGTCATCAATACGGTGGTCACTTATCTGGTACGTACCGCGTTTAAGAGCTATATGCGAAGATACTACAGTAAGAGCCGCAGTAGCGATAAGGTAATGATCGTGACAACGGAAGCGGAAGCGGAACACGTTATGGAACAAATCGGCAAGGATGCTGCATGGAGCTATGAAGTCAATTCCATCTCATTGTTGGATGTAGATCATGTGGGTGAGAAGATCTGTGGGATCCCTATTGTGGCGAAAGAAGCGGATGTCATCGATGTGACAAGACAGAGCGCAGTAGATGTTGTACTGCTCTATTGTCCACAGATGGATAATCGGGAGCTGGAGCTTTTGGTGCAATCTTTTCTGGCAATGGGTGTGGTATGCCATAACTGTGTGGAACAGTTCGGATTCGAAATCCCCTGCAGAAATGTGGGAAAATTCGCCGGGATGCCGGTGATGACCTATATCATGACAGAGATGGATTACCGCCGTATGATCATCAAGAGATTGATGGATATCGTGGGCGGCAGCGTCGGTGTGTTGATTACGTTATTGTTTACCCCTTTTGTGGCACTGGCAATTAAACTGGAATCAAAAGGGCCTGTATTCTTCTCGCAAGTGCGTATCGGGAAGAACGGCAGAAGATTCAAAATGTACAAGTTCCGCTCTATGTATATCGATGCAGAAGAACGGAAGAAAGAATTGATGGCACAGAATGAAGTCAAGGGATTGATGTTCAAGATGGACAATGATCCTAGAATTACAAAAGTAGGTCGTTTTCTCCGAAAAACGAGCATTGACGAGTTACCGCAGTTTTTTAATGTATTAAAAGGCGATATGAGTCTCGTTGGGACGAGACCACCGACAGTCGATGAGTTTGAACAGTATAATATTTACTATCGCAGAAGGTTAAGTATCACTCCGGGACTGACTGGCATGTGGCAGGTTAGCGGAAGAAGTAATATCAAGGACTTTGATGATGTCGTGAAACTGGATCTGAAATACATAGATGAGTGGTCTCTGCGACAGGATGTGAAGATACTGATCCAGACGGTTGGAGTAGTGTTGTTTGGAAAGGGATCAAAGTAAATTAGATATTCAATATACGTGAAGAATATAGTATGCTTTGATTATTTACTAACTATTTCATGATATGAAATGAGAAAAATAATGGAAAACAAGATAAGTTCGAAAGAAAGAATTCAACATGTTTATATTGTGGGAGCTAAATCAATTGGTCTTTATGGCGGATATGAGAGCTTTGTTTTAAATCTATTGCTGCAACATAAAGAAAATAAGAATATTATGTATCATATCGCATGCAAAGCAAATGGCGATGGGTATATGAATTTGGATAAGCTACCTGGTGTCACTAAGATAAATGGAAATGAATTTTCATATTGTAATGCGCAGTGCTTTATGATTCATGTGCCAGAAAGAATAGGGGCTGCACAGGCAATATATTATGATATCAGTGCACTTAGTTGGTGTTGCAACCATATAGAAAGAAATCATATCGAAAAGCCAATTGTGTATATTTTGGCATCGAGAATAGGCCCTTTTGAAAAAAAATATGTGAATAGAATACATGCGGCAAATGGATTAGTATATCAGAATCCTGATGGACATGAGGATTGGCGCAAAAAGTGGAACTTAATAATTAGAAAATACTGGAAGCTGTCTGAACGGTATGCAGTAAAATACGCGGATTTGGTTATATGTGATAGCAAATGTATAGAAAAATATATAAAAGAAGAATATAGTCAATATAATCCTAGGACTACTTTCATTGCATATGGTTCATATATAAAACCATCGTCGCTGTCGAACGATGCCGCTCAATATGTGAACTGGCTTGAGGAACATAACTTGAAAAATGGTTCTTTTTATTGTGTAGTTGGAAGATGCGTACCAGAGAACAATTATGAAACTATTATAAGAGAATTTATGTTAAGTAATACGAAAAAAGATTTAGCAATTATTACAACAGACAATCCTAAAATGCTTAAGAAGCTGGATGAGAAACTTCATTATAAAAGGGACAAGAGAGTTAAGTTTGTTGGAACCGTATATGACACAGAGCTACTTACAAAGATAAGAGAAAATGCGTGCGGATATTTCCATGGACACTCAGTAGGTGGTACTAATCCAAGTTTGCTTGAAGCTTTAGGCGCAACAAAAATCAACATGCTTTATGATGTGGGATTTAACAGAGAAGTGGCAGAAGATGCAGCTTTGTATTGGTCACTTGATGAAGGAAATCTTGCGAAACTTATTGATACAGTAGACAATATGGATGTCGCAAAGGTTGACGAATTTGGAAAGAAGGCAAAGAAAAGGATTCAAGAAGAGTATTCATGGAAAAAAATATCTGATAAGTACTTAGCGGTTTTTATAGAATGATAAAATAAGATTTATAATTATATTTATACAATGGGAAGATTGACTGGGTATAGAGAATGATTTTTTCGTGAAAAGTGGTGTATGGGTGGTTGTAGGATAGGTAAAAATTTTACTGGCTGTAAGATTGCAGCAGAAATGAGATGTTGATTAATTCAATATTGCAAATGTTGTTTTAGAGTGGATGCGAGCAAGAGGAGTAAATTAAATAATGTTTAACTCTAGTATATCTGTTAAAGCAGAAAATTTACTATATTTTTTAATAGCTTTGTCAGTAATGACAACTTCCGGCGCAAATTGGACAGTAATGTTCTTATTGGGTACAGGAATAATAGTGTTTGCAAAATATAAAAAATTTGATATGAATAACTTTAAAATAACTTGTGGACTGTCTATATTGCTGTTTCTTAATTCATATGTGATGGGGGTTTCATCGTTTAATAGACATGAATTCGTTGTATACATTTTTAGATTTATTGGATTGTTTTTGATATGCTCATATATAAGATTTGATAAATTCTCGTATTGGTATGTGAAAATATTGTTTTTTATTTTAGCAATGACAATTCCATTTTGGATAATTAATTTTTTGTTTAATAGAGCTGGTTTGGTGGGAGTATTGCCACCCCATATTTTTGATTTATTTTCAATGGACTCAACAGCGAGCAAACTAAGATTTAAATCAATATTCTGGGAAGGAGGAGTGTGCGCAATACATGCAAATCTGGGATTACTATATTGTATAGTTAATAAAATAAAGACAAAGAGAGATAAAATATATGTGATGGTTTTTCTTGCAGCAATAATAGCATCTATTTCATCAACTGGGTATATATGCTTGGCATTACAATTGTGCTATGTAACTAAAAGAGCTTATTCTAATGGTAAAATAAAAATAAAAATGTTATATTTTATAATATTGGCAGCAGGGGCTGTCGTGGCAGAAGAGTGTATTAAAGGAGTTGTTATAGGAAAGCTAATAGGACATGGCGCATCGTTTTCTTCAAGATATGATGATACATTACTGGCAATACTTATTGCAAAACAATATTTTTGGACAGGAATAGGTGTGGCTACAAATACACAAGAAGTGTTTCTGGATTTTGTACATCATAATAGTGTTTATTTAGCTATGAGAAAATATTTTATGGATGATATGGCTTCATCAAATGGATTGGGTAATTGCATGTATAAAGCAGGTGTCCCTTTTACATTAATGTATATGTGGATGATATGGAATAGATTAAGGTCAATGTTAAAGCTGCCAAGAACGGAAAGCTTTATTATTTGTATAATGTTCGCATGCTTCTTCTTCGGTGAGCCAATAATGTCTACACCGCTGTTTCTGATGGTGTTTTATTCAGTAAAAGTAAAAGATACTAGAACAGTTAATGAGGTAAACTATGGATTATATTCAAGGACAAATATCAGTGATTGTGCCAGCTTATAATGTAGAAGAATATATTATTGATTGCGTTGAGTCCATTTGCAATCAATCATACAAAAATCTTGAGATAATTATCATTGATGATGGTTCTACGGATGCCACAGGGGAAATATGTGACGCTTTTGATGATAGTCGAATAAAGGTGATTCATCAAAAAAATCAAGGATTCTCAGGAGCTAGAAATACCGGCATTTTGGAGGCTAGAGGTGAGTATCTAGCATTTGTAGATAGCGATGACTATATAAAGCCTGATATGCTTGAAAAGTTAGTATCAATTATGGGTGACAAAGAAGTTTCTTTTGCTGCATGTGCTGTTGAGTATCTAAGATGTGATAGTGGGTTACCAGTTTATTCGGGTGCAACTGACGAAATAAAACAATTGGATTATAAAGAATCGGTCGATTATTTATGTGATATATATTTATTCAATGTATGGAATAAATTGTATCGGCATGATTTGGTTGAGAACATATACTTTGATTTAGGTGTTGTGTGTGAAGATGTAGGCTATATTAGAAAAGTTTTTAAGCAATTGAAAAAAACAGCGTATATTGATAGCCCTCTTTATGTATATAGGATTAAAAGACCAGGAAGTAGTGGGATGAGCTTTGATGATAGAAAACTTCCTGCTTTAGAAGAATATGAAAAGTTTATTGGATATTTAAAGCAAAAAGGGTATGGAGATAAGTGTACCGAAATTAGATTTCATCAGTTAGCTATGATTAAATCTTTATACTATGAAACAGAAGATTATGATAATGATAATCGAAAAAAGATGATGACATTATACAAAAAAAATGTATTAAAAGACAGGGTTTTAATAAAAAAAGTAAGATATTGCATTCCTTTTTTATTGATACCTGGGTTGATGAGAAAAAAGTATAGAAAGATGTATTTTTCGAAAATGAGGTAGAACTATGATAGCATTGGTGAATTATTCAAATATTAAATTTAGAAAAGCACAAAGGGTCAATACCTGGTCAGCTAAGCATATTGCTAAATTTGATAAGATTTTTGAATATAATGAAAGTGATATTCCTAAAGACTTTTACGAAAAGCATAAAAACATTTTGGACGTTCCTAGAGGTGGTGGCTTGTGGCTCTGGAAACCGTATATTGTAAAAGATGCCCTATCAAAAATAGAAGATGGTGATATATTATTTTATTGTGATTCTGGGGCATTTTTTTTTAGGAACATTAAAAATGAATTTCTTAATATGCAAGATGATATATGGGTTTCAGATATAGCGTTATTAGAAAAACAATTCTCGAAGGCAGATGCTTTTGTTGCTATGGATTGCTTGGATAGAAAATATTGGGAAAGCAATCAAATTCAAAGTACAGTGGTCGTAGTAAGAAAATGCAAGAAAACGGTGGAATTTATAGATGAATGGTTGAAGTATTGTTCTGATGAGAGAGTTGTTTCATTAAATCCTAATGTAATGGGATTAAATAACGATGATACATATATTGCTAATAGAGAGGACCAAACAGCTCTTAGTTTGCTTTGCAAGAAAAAGGGGATAGAACCGCATAAGGATCCATCTCAGTATGGAAAGGTTCCCGAGGCATATTTGCGATTAAAGGGGATCATTTTGTCAACCAAAGAATACAAGGAAAAGGAAAAGCCGTTTTTGATATTATTTAGGAGCCCCACAGTAAAAATTGGCGTATTTCTTAAACAGTCACTGTTAATGTTTTTGCCAAGGAAGATTTCATTAGCAATTTTAAGTATAATTAGATAAACTTTTATAATTTAGGTATATCATGATTTTGTTAACAAACATAAACAAAATCATATAAATATGTAATATTATACAGCGATAGTTTCGGAAAGGAGAAATATGATAAGCGCACAACTAATGGGGGGGTTGGGAAACCAAATATTTATATATGCTTTTTGCAAGACGTTGGCTCATAGGACGGATCAGAATGTTTTATTATATTTTGATTCAGAGGATGGAAGAGAACTACAGATAAATAAATTTAAAATTGATTCTAGAATAACTATAGTGAAAGCACCGTTTCTTAGTAAGATGGAAAGCGTTCCTAAAGAGTATGTTATTTGGAGAAAAATTATTGAGCATTTACCAAAAGGGAAACTACAGAATGGTGTCATAAGAGTTGCTAACGGTTTTGGAGTTGTTTTTGTGCCAGAAGGATATTCTGAACTAAATTATAAGGCTTTAAAAAAATGTGAAAATATAATAGTAAATGGTTTTTTTCAATGCGAAAAATATTTTGAAGAATTGTCAGATGCTATAAAAAGAGACTTTATGTTGGAAAATATTATAGATTCTGAGTATTTAAAAAAAATAATGAATAAATCGTTACAAGTACAGGAAAACAATAGTGTATGTGTGCATATACGAAGAGGGGATTTTCTAAAAGATGAATACAAGAATCGTTTTTTAGTTTGTGACGAAAAGTATTATAAAGAAGCGATGGAATACATTGAAAAAAAAATAGATGGTGTTACATTTTATATATTTTCTGATAGCATCGAATGGGTAAAAGAAAAATTTGACTGGTTAAAACATTACAATACCATATATGTTAATAATGGCGGTGAATTGGCAGTTTTAGAAGATTTTGTTATGATGAAAGCGTGTAATCATTTTGTAATGTCAAACAGTACGCTGAGTTGGTGGGCTCAATACCTATGCGAAAACGAACGAAAGATTGTTGTTGCGCCTAGCAAATGGTTAAATACAGGGTATGATAACGCAGATATTTATCAAGTAGGTTGGCACTTGATTAGTGTATAGGAGTATCAATGCATGAATGTAATAAAAGAAAAAATATATAGACCGCTAATCCAAGTTGGATTAGGAAATTATATCAGGCTAAAAAAAAACAAGGTTAGTTTTCAACGATTGTTGTTAAAAGGAAAACTTATAATTAAAAATAATAATGGTGTGGTTAAAATAGGCAAGAATTCAATTATTCATTCAGGTGTAAAAGCAAATGTATTGGGAGTATCATCTGGATTTGAAATATACCCTAATGCTAGATTGCTGATAGGTGATGGTGTATGTATGTCCAATACACGAATACGTTGTCAAGATGAGATAAGAGTAGATGATAATGTTATGATTGGTGGAGGTGTTACTATAATGGATAGTAACTGCCATTCACTAGACTATAACGAACGAATGTTTAGCTTAGATGGGGGAACAATTATTTCAGCACCTATACATATAAAGAAAGGTGCTTTCATAGGAGCAGGCACATTTATTCTTAAGGGGGTAACAATAGGTGAGAAAGCTATTGTTGCTGCTGGATCAGTCATATCTAAAGATATTCCAGACGGAGAAATTTGGGGTGGAAATCCAGCAGCATTTTTAAGGAAGGTATGAGTTATTTAGATGAAATTAAACTTTTGTACACTCTTTGATGCAAATTATTTAGACAAAGGAATTGTATTATATAATTCTTTGGAAAAATTAAATATTCCCTTTGAAATATATGTTTTACCAATGGACGATAAGTGCAGCGAGATTCTGCAGATAATCAATAAAAAGTATTTAACCGTTATTGATTATCTGGATTTTTTAGATGATGAATTAAAAGAAATTAAAGGCCAAAGAACACGAGCAGAATTTTGTTGGACTTGTACAGCTAAATTAATAAAGTATGCTTTAACTAAGTATACTTTGGATAATTGCACATATGTAGATGCTGACTTATATTTTTATAGTAATCCGCAAATTCTATTTAAGGAGATGATTAATAGTAATGCCAAGGTTCAAATTGTAAAACATAATTTTCGAAGATATGAGGCTCCATTATTTGAAAAAAAAGCAGGACGTTTTTGCGTGGAATTTAATACGTTTTTAAATGATCCTGAAGCGATAAAAGTTTTAGATTCTTGGGTGAATGATTGTATTACTGAATGTAGCTATGGAATAACAGAAGATGTTATGGGAGATCAAAAGTATTTAGAAAAGTGGCCACTTATTTATTCATGTATAAATATAACCAAAAATCAAGGAGCAGGGGTAGCACCTTGGAATATTAATAAGTTTGTAATTAAGAAAATAGATGGAAAGTATATAGTTTTTGATAAAGAATCTAAAGAAAAGTGGCCATTAGTTTTCTATCACTACCAAAACATTTGTTTTTTGGAAAATGATGTATATTATTGTTGCGATATCGAAAATGACAATGATGTAGTAAGGGAACTTTATATTAACTATTTATTAGAAATTGAGCAAGCAAAAAGATATTTAAAAGAAAAATTTAATGTTTTTAATAGGATTGCAGTGCACCCGGCGGAAACTGAAAAAGAAACTAAATTAAAAGGCAATAGTAACAATAATTTATTAGAAAAAATAAAACAACATGGTTTTTTTGAAACAATAAAAAGAAAATTATATTATTATCGTTATTGTTTTTTTAATAACAAATATAAGAAGAACCGAGTAGCACTGTGTATAAAATTGGAGGAATTAATCAATGAAAATAATGCCCAATAGAATGGATAGAGGTTTTGAATTATATCAAAAGGAATTTGAGGATGCAGCATTAAAAGTACTTCGTTCTGGATGGTATATTCTTGGAAATGAAGTGTCAGCATTTGAAGATGAATTTGCAAAATATGTTGGTGCAAAGTATTGTGTAGGACTTGCTTCAGGCTTGGATGCTTTGTGGATTGCAATGAGATTGTTAGGAATTTGTGCAGGAGACGAGGTGCTAGTTCAAGGTAATACATACATTGCAACGGTTATGGGAATTACAATGAATGGAGCTACTCCAGTATTTGTCGAACCAGATGAACATTTTGGAATGGATGTAGATAAAATAGAAAAACTTATCAATGAAAAGACAAAAGCAATTTTGGTGACGCATCTTTATGGTATGGCTTCGGATATGGATGAGATTGTTAGGATTTGTAAGAAATATAATCTTAAACTTGTCGAAGATTGTGCGCAAGCCCATGGGGCTATGTATAAAGGCAAGAAAGTCGGGACCTTTGGTGATATTGGATGTTTTTCATTTTATCCTTCTAAAAATTTGGGAGCATTTGGTGATGCAGGAGCCGTGGTTGTCAATGATGAGATTCTTGCTAATGAATTTAAAATATTCAGAAATTATGGATCTGAAAGAAGATATTATAACAAAGTTGTAGGAGCTAACTCTAGGCTTGATGAAATTCAAGCAGGACTTTTAAGAGTAAGGCTGAGGCATTTAGAAGATTTAAATGAAGAAAGAATTAAAATTGCTGAGCGATATTCTCATGAAATAAAAAATAATAAACTAAAATTACCAAAACCAATGGAGGAAACGACATGCGTTTGGCATCAATATGTGGTTAGATGCGAAGAAAGAGATTTGCTAAAAGCGTATCTTGAAGAAAAAGAAATTGGAACCATTATCCATTACCCTATACCACCTCATTTAGCAGATGCTTATAAATATCTAGGACATAAGAAAGGTGATTATCCTATTACAGAACATTTAGCAGGCACTGTTATTTCAATCCCAATTTATAACGGAATGACCGAAGAGGAACAAACGTATGTAATCGATGCGTTAAATAGATTTTAAGGAGAATTTATTATGATGTTACAAGACAAGTGCCCGGTTTTACAATTTAAAGATTTAGGTGATGATAGAGGAAAATTGGTTGTTATAGAAGGAGGACAAGCAATACCTTTTGATATTAAGCGCGTATTCTATATATATGGATCTGATTCTACTGTTGTGAGGGGAAGACATGCTAATCGAGACTCGGAATTTGTTTTAATCAATGTCGCTGGACAGAGTAAAGTTAGGATTACAGACGGTTGTGAGGATTTTATAGTAGAATTAAATAAACCTATGATGGGAATATATATTCCCAAGATGATTTGGAAAGATATGTACGATTTTTCTAAAGATTCAGTATTGTTAGTGCTTGCAAGTACACATTATGATGGAAGAGAATATATTAGAGATTTTGATGAATATTTGGAAGTGATGAAAAACTATAGTTAGTGGGGATTAAAGAATGTCTGTGTTTGTATTTAATCAGAATGTAAAGATTAAAAGTCTTAGAAAATGTGTGGGATTAGCAAGCAAAACCAATTTGTTTTTAACTACTCACTATTTGTATGAAAATGAACGTGCTCAAATAGATAGTATGTTTTCTGAATCAACATATAAAACATTTGCAGATTTCTTATCTGATGAGGAAATGGCAATTATAGATAATAATTCGTATACATCTGCAAAGATGGATGTAGATGAGTATATAACGAATATTAAAATATCAAAGAATTTGTTGGTTTTAGAAAAGGTGCTAAAAGCATATCGAACCGATAAACTATATATTTTGTCTGATGGGCTTGGAATTGATAAAAGTACATGGGAGAAATATGGTTTTAAATATATTAAATGCAAATATTACAAAGAACCATTAACCCCAAAAAAATGGCTTAAAAATAAAATAAAAAGCATTCCTGGCGTAATGTTTGTGAAAAATAAATTGATTGATAAGAAAAAGAAAATAACAAAAACAGAAGCATTTGTAGGATATTTTAACAACAGAAAGTATATATTTATTGGACAACTAAGCAGAATTGGCTATCGGCTTAATATTGATTTTGTTCAATCTGATGAAGAGGCTAGGAAATTGGAAGCAGGTGATTATGAATCAGGTGAAACCTGCACATACATGACAACATGGCACGAACATTGGAAATGTAATGTCCCAGATGATAATAAGTATGAAGTCAGATGGGCACAAGATGGATATTTGCCACCGAATTATTCCCATAAAGATTATTTTTTTAAACCTAACAATGTTAAATATTATTGTTGGGATGAGTTGGGAACGCATTTGTTTAGAAATCAAGGTCTCCCATATGAACTGATTCCATTTAGAAAGAAACTATATCTTCCTACGCCTATATTTCCAAATAAAATAAGAAATATTTTGATTGTTGCATCAGGTGCGGGGGATTGGACGGCGCTAAAAAATAGGTCGGACGATGATATTATGGTCGATGCATTCGCAAAAATGGCACGCAGGTTTCCTGACATACAATTTACTTATAGATGCCACCCAACCTGGGTACATCCCAATCATTTAGGGATAAATTCTATTAATCGTGTTATTGAGTACTTTGAATGGCTTGGACTTTCAAATTTAAAAGTGTCTAGTAATATACCACAGGCAGCGTCAGAGGATGGGTTTAAGCTTTCGTTTTCGAGAAGTTCATTGGATGACGATTTAAAATTGGCAGACTTTGTTTTTGGCGAGCACTCGATTTCTATGATAGACGGAGCTTTTAAAGGAATTCCGTTTTGCTCTGTAAACCTAACTAATAGACGTAATTTTTTTGTGGGGATTAACAATTTGGGGTTTCCAATGTGTAATACCGTTGAGGAAATAGAAAAAGTTATAGATAATGGTATGTCAGAGGAATTTAAGAGAATTTTTTTGAAAGCAATAGCCAGTTATAATGAAATGACTGATTTGTAGGTTGGTAAAAATGTCGATGATAAGTAATGAAACCGTTTCAAAAAATTTTATATGGAGATTATTAGAGCGTTGTGGAGCACAAATTGTAACATTTGTTGTTTCTATTGTTCTAGCAAGACTGCTAGATCCTTCGGTGTATGGTGAAATAGCTCTTGTTACAGTTTTTATATCTATATTACAAGTTTTTGTTGATGGCGGATTAGGAAATGCACTTATTCAAAAAAAAGATGCTGATAATGTGGATTTTTCATCTGTTTTCTTTTTTAATATCATTTTTTGTATTATTTTATATGGATTAATGTATTTAATAGCTCCGTTTATATCAGCTTTCTATGACAAAGAGCTTACATCTGTAATTAGAGTATTAAGCATTGTCATTATCATTTCTGGAGTTAAAAATGTTCAACAAGCATATGTATCTAGAAATATGATGTTTAAAAAATTTTTTTTTGCTACACTTGGAGGTACAATTGGTGCATCGGTTATAGGTGTTGTATTAGCGCTTAAAGGTTTTGGAGTTTGGGCACTTGTTTATCAAAATTTGTTTAATAATGTTGTAGATACGCTACTTTTGTGGATTACTGTTAAGTGGAGACCTATATGTACATTTTCATTTGACAGATTGAAAGGACTTTTTTCATTTGGATGGAAATTGTTATTGGCGCAGTTGTTTGATAGTGTTTATGAAAATTGTAGATCTTTAATAATTGGAAAAAAATATAGTGCAGCTTCGTTAGCATATTATAATAAAGGAAAACAATTTCCATCTTTAATACTTACAAATATCAGTTCTTCCATGGATAGTGTACTTCTTCCAACCATGTCTACAGTGCAAGATGATAAAAAATTAGTAAGAAATATGCTATCTAGAAGTATAAAACTATCTGCTTTTGTAATTTTTCCATTATTGTTTGGACTCTCGGGAATATCGAAGCTAATGGTTAAAATTTTATTGACGGAGAAATGGGGATTATGCGTTCCGTACATGAATATATTTTGCATTGCAATGATATTTACGCCACTTTCGTTATCAAATTTGAATGCTATTAAGGCTATTGGAAATAGTGGAGTATATTTAAAACTGGAAATTACAAGGAAAATTTTTGGGATACTTACATTAATTATATTTATGTGGTTTGGTCCAATTTATATAGCATTCAGTTATCTTTTGAATCAGATTATTGGATATTTTATTAATACATTGGCAACGAAAAAGGTCTTGGACTATGGACCAATTAAGCAATTAAAGGATATTTTTTTGTCTTTACTGGGATCAGTATTTATGTTGGTATTTGTGTGGAGTATCGGAAAAATTAGTATAAATAAATATTTTTTAGTGATACTTCAAATTATGGTTGGAATGATTTCTTATGTGTTTTTTGCCTATATTACTCATAATGAAAGTTTCCATTATATTTTGATGCTATTCAAAACACTATTAAAACAGAGGGAAAAGATTGAAAATGAGAAGTAGAGGATATCCATAAACCTGG
>ERZ773155.263-NODE-263-length-46189-cov-8.446612_pt1 | contig 46189 bp, 39 predicted proteins | sample MGYA00511262_ERZ773155 | MGnify/ENA primary metagenome ERZ773155 (study PRJEB29015, sample SAMEA2737828) | human gut metagenome | biome: human gut; feature: human-associated habitat; material: faeces | place: China | collected 2012 ... | reverse complement strand
ATAGACGGACTAACATAGCTGGAAGATGAATGTACACACAAATTTGGACTTGACTTCACATACCCGCGTCTGTGAAAGTCGGTGGGTATAATCGACCTGATTTTGTCTCACATACCCGCGTCTGCGAAAACCGGTGGGTATATTCGACCTGATTTTATCTCACATACCCGCGTCCGTGAAAGTCGGTGGGTATAATCGACCTGATTTTGTCTCACATACCCTCTTTCGCAAGTTCTGCTGGGTACAGATAGCTTGTTTCTGACTTCTATACCCTCGCCAACAAGTTCTGTTGGGTACAGATAGCTTGTTTCTGAATTCCATACCCTCGTCAGCACAAATACATAAAAATACTGACAGGCAGATATCTTCGCTGTCCATCAGTATTTTTGTCTGTCAATATTTACTTCATCAACGATCTGTTACAGCCGGTTTGCTTTCACGTCCTCGAACTCCTGCAGCATTTCTTCGGAAGGAGCCTTGGTAGCGAGGCTGACTGCGATGATAGCGATAAGTCCCAGCCCGAAGCCTACTACCAGGGAATACAATCCGGTAGCTTTGCCCAGGGTCTGTCCGCCCACGAGAGGAATATAATCCCAAATGATAACGGCAAGTGCTCCCGTGACAATTCCGGCTACCGCTCCGGGGAAGTTGGTCCTCTTCCAATATAAGGACATCACTACCAACGGTCCGAAGGCGGCACCCAAACCTGCCCACGCGTTGGATACCAGTCCCATGACGGTGTTGTTCGGATTCCATGCGATGATGTAAGCCAGCACAGCCACTACCAGTACTGTAACACGGCTGACATTCATAACCGTCTTATCATCTGCATCTTTTTTGAGCAGTCCCTTGAAGATATCTTCCGCTACGCTGGAGGCGCTGACTAACAGCTGGGAATCCGCCGTAGACATGATCGCTGCCAGGATACCACAGAGGAACAATCCTGCAATGAACGGTGCCCGCATCTCCATCGTAAATACCTTCTTGATCATCTCGATAAATACCTTCTCATTATTGCCGTTCACCAGCTCCGGCAGATAAGCTCTGCCCAGGATACCGATAAACACTGCAAATCCCAGGGATAATGCTACCCAGCTGATGGCAGTAGCCTTGGACTTGGTCATTTCCTTCTCATCGCGGACTGCCATGAATCTTACCAGAATGTGAGGCATACCGAAATATCCCAGTCCCCAGCCGAGACCGGAGATCACGCTGACGATATTGTTGCTGCCATCACCGTTCTTCATGAGGTTCAGGAAATTGGTGCTGTCGGCGCCGCTGGCTTCCAGTCCGGCTGACAATGTAGTACCGCCGCTTGTCATAAAATGATAAGCAAATAAAGGTACTGCCAGAATACCGACCAGCATCAGCATGCCCTGGATAAAGTCTGTCACACATACCGCGGTGAATCCTCCCAGAAACGTATACACCAGTACTACCAGTGCGCCGATGGTCAGCGCCACATGATAATCAATACCGAACACCGACTCAAACAGCTGACCGCCGGCAGAAAGTGCGGACGCACAATATACCAGGAAAAATACTACAATAGTAATAGAAGAAACCGTCATCAATACCTTCTTCTCATCATGAAAACGGTTCTCAAAATAAGTCGGCAGTGTCACAGAGTTGTTGGCACGGATCGTATATCTGCGCAGCTTCGTGGCAATGAGCAGCCAGTTCAGCGTCGTGCCGATGAAAAGTCCGATGGCGATCCAGCCGTCACCTCCGACACCGGTTAAATAAATAGCTCCCGGCAGTCCCATTAACAGCCATCCGCTCATGTCCGATGCCTGTGCGGACAGTGCGGCGACGAAGCCGTTCAGCTTTCTGCCACCTAAAAAGTAATCTTCGGAATTGTTATTTCCTTTTGCATAGAACGCTCCGATAGCAATCATCATGAGTAAATACAGCACGAATGCCACAATTACCCAGCCCAGCGTATTTCCTGTCATAATAGCCTCCTCAAATTTTTCTTCTTGTACATTTTCTTAATTGTATACAGTGATACGATTTATTATATACAAGAAATGGCTTATCGTCAACAGATTAGTTTGCTATCGCTGTAATGTGTGAAAGCTTCAAAAACCCTTGCCGTTACGGACAGCCTATGATTCTTCACCTGCCGTATTCAGATGCAAAACGCTGCATAGAGCGGCACTATCTTTTTGTTGTCTTCAAATGCGAAGTTTTTTGTAGAAAGTTTGATGGCATATGCAGGCTTATAGGTATCCATGTAAACCTTTAAACTCTTTGCTCTGGTATTGTCGGCAGATTTCACTTCAATCGGGATCAACTGCCCGTCACGCTGAATAACAAAATCTATCTCCGCACCACGCTCAGACTCCCAATAGTAAGTATTGTAACCATTGATGGAGAGCTGTACATTGACATAATTCTCCGTCATACCGCCCTTAAAATCGTTCAATTCCTCCACCATATACAGAATATCATTGGCCGCCAGATCCTTCTTGGCACAAAGCAGCCCCAAATCCGAAACATATATCTTGAAAGCGTCGATATCACGATAATTTTCCAAAGGCTTTTTGATCTGCTCTACCTTATAGACCTGTGATACGATTCCGGACAAACAGAGCCATTCTATGGCATTCTCAAATTCAGATGCCCGCCCTCCTTTTTTTATCAGCTTATACTGAAAACGGGTATTTTTCTTCGAAAGCTGAACGGTAATATTGTCATAGGCAAGCCTGGTCTTCTTGATTTCATGCAGATTATTGTACTTACTCATGTCATTGAGATAACTTGCAAGAATGGTATCCTGTATATGGCGGATCAGGATATAGTCCCTTGTCTGGGCAAACTGCATCACACACTCCGGCATCCCGCCTGCTACAAGATACTGCCGGTAAAGCTGCATAGCCGCATCGTGGAGTGCCGCCGGCATCGGCTGATCTGTTGCAAAGCACCTTTTGATCTGCTTCACAAGATCTCCCTCACCCATAGCGATCATAAATTCCTCCATATCCATGGGATACAGGGTTTTCATATCCACCTTGCCCACAGGGAACGAGAACTTTTCCCTGTTGACAGCCACACCTAACAGGCTGCCCGCAACGATGATATGATAGTCCGGAGCGCTCTCGTTAAAATATTTCAGAGAAGTCAGAGCCCTTTCGCAAAGCTGCACCTCATCAAATACAATCAGCGTTTTTTCTTTTACGATGGTCTGACCCGCAATATGAGACAAAATGGGGATCAGATAATCAGGACTGATGTTTTCTTCAAAAGTTTCATTCAATTTAGGATCTGTTTCAAAATTGAAATATGCCACATTCTCATAGTGCGTTCGCCCGAACTCTAAAATGGAGTAGGTTTTTCCCACCTGTCTTGCCCCTTGCAAAATAAGAGGTTTGCGATGTTCACTTTCTTTCCACGTTTCTAAGAAGTCCATAATCTTTCTATACATCCTTCGTCCTCCATAAAGCTTCTGATTATAGCATAATCCAAATTCGTGTAAAAATCAAATGTTTTTTATGTCAATTTTACATTATATTGCATGAATATTTTTACGCTTTTAACATTTTTCTACATGTTTATTATTCTTTCTACCTTTACCACTATAAGCTATATTCCCATAGAGAAACGTGTGCCGCAAAATGCACAAAAAGCCCCGCCGCAGAGTTTTGTCCCTGCGGTGGGGCTGCTAATGCGAAACTATTGTTTCTTTCTTCTTACCAGCATGGCTGCCAGTCCTACGGCGGATACTACAAATAGAGCGATCCAGATGCCGGAAGCATCTCCGGTCGCCGGAACCTTGTCCAGTTCCTGCGCAGTAGCAGCAGCGGTGGGAGCTGCGGCAGCTGAGTTGTCCGTACTGTCATTATTATCGTTATTGCCGGTGTTATTGCTGCCGGTATTATTGCTGCCGGAGGTGTTCCTTGCTACCGTAAAGCCGGTGCCTGCGGAGCCGTCTGTCCATACGATCTCAAAGGTGTGACTGCCCTCGGACAGAGTCTTCAGGTAATCTGCATGTAATTCGATGATCGTGGAGCCCTCACTCACGGTATAGTTCTTGGAATCAATGATATTCCCATCTACCTTTACATTCTGGAACTTGGAATATTCACCGTTTCCTCTGATTCTGAGACTTCCTCCGTCCGTATTCTGGTTCCAGGAGCCGTTTGCGCCTTCAATGATCTGATACTGTACCGTCAATACTACGGTATCGGTGGTAACTGAACCGGCCGCGTTACTGAGGACGCACTGGTACTTAAATCCGTTGCAGTCTCTATCCGTTACTCTTGTGGTGTAGGTCGCACCGGTAGCTCCGGTGATGTCCACAAATCCATTACCGTCGTTTCTGTCAATCTGCCACTGATAGGTTACGTCCGTACCAGTTGCAGTGACTTCAAAGGTCGCTTTCTCTCCTACTGTCACAGATACACTCCTGGGCTGTGCAGTGACCGCCGGAGCATCCACATGGTAAAGTTCGATTTCACCGGTCAGAATCTCATAATTGGTATCCGCAGGGGTGAAGCGCCACTTGTAAGTCTTGTTCATCTCGACTGCCGTGTCATTGGGAAGTACACCTGCATCATCTATCCACTCCAGTATACCGTCTGCCGGATGAATGGTGCTGCCTGCCAACGTCAGTCCTGCGTCTGCCAGGGTCATACCGCCTGTGGTAATCTTATGGTACTTCGGTTCACCGCTTGTAGCAGCCCGGGTAATCATAATGACAAAAGGTTCACTGATGATCTCACTGTAATCGACATCACCTGCCTTGGTTGCTGTGATAACAACGCTTCCGACCTTAACCGGAGTCAGAACGCCATTCTCATCAATCGTCGCATTGCCTGTACTGCCTGCATCCACGCTGTAAGTAATCTCACCTGTGCCGGAGCCGCCGACCGTGCTCAGTTGCAGCTTCTGTCCATAGACCACAGTATTGTCACCGGTGATGCGCAGTCTCTCCTGAGGGTCTTTCGCCGTCAGTTTCAGTACCAGATCCTTGGTAAAGTTTTTATAATTTGGATTGGAAATCGTTACCGTCCAACGGATGGTGTCATTTTCCGCACCATCTGTCAGCGTGTAGGCGATCTCTCCGGCTGTATTAATCATAGCCGGTTCCACCTTTGCAGATCCCGAAGTTTGTGCCTCGGAAATGCTATATGTCCATGTCTCCCCGTCAGGAAGTCCTGTGTAATCGGGTGTGAAGGTCTTCTGCTTCCGGTCAGAGAATTTCTGCTTTAAGTTCTCCTCCTGCAATACACCGCCCTTAGCCTGCGTAATTGCTACCTTTGCGGTGGTCATGTTGGAATCAAGCTTATAGTTGTCTGCCGCTTTTCCCTGCAGGGTCACCGTAACGGTAACTTCTTTGTCTGTGCCGACATTCGCATTAACCATCCTGCCGGTCGCGGTATAATCGGAACTTGTCAGCGTTTTGACAGTTGTGTTCATGCTGTCTTTAAAGGTCACTCCTAAAATGGTCACGGAGGTATTATTCCGCTCGTAGCTGCGGTCTTTCGTGAGCGCGGTTGCAATGCTGATAGGCTTTGCAGTAATAGTTGCCCTGGTCTTATATGTTCCGCCGGTCAGTTCATAGTGAGAGTCAAAATCACCAAGAAGTTTTACCGTTACCTCTGCATCCTGTTCCCCGGCGTTTTCATTATGGAAAGCACCGGTTACCATGTAGTCCGTACCCGCTACCAGACCGTCTATTCTCACGTCTGCCTCGTTGGCAAAAACTACCCCTGTGACGTCAGCATTCACGCTTCCATCGTAATCCTTGTTGGCAACAGTAGCCTGTACAATATGGACACGTGCCTTATTCACCGTCAATTTATAGCTTGCCGTGCCTTCCTTGTAGTTCGTTGTCTTGGCGGCTGTCGCGGTAATAGTGGTCTCGCCCACTCCGACAACGGTAACCTCACCGTTTTCCTTCACAGTTGCAACGGAATTGTTGCTGCTTTCGTAAGTCACCACGCCGTTGCCCTCATTTGTGAGCGTATTGTTGGCAGGCTGCGTTCCATAGGAGGTCGTCACTTCAGGCTTTTCAAAGCTCAGCTTCGGATCCGCCTTCTCAATGGTAAAGTTCTTAACAACATCTGCAAATCCATAATTCCCCTTTGCCTTAACGGTTACGGAACCGGCATTCGTACCGGCGTTTACGTTATCACCGTAAATAATGGTGTAGTCCGTATCCGCAGTCAGCGTTTTACCATCGATGGTTACAGTAACATCCGGCGTAATCTGTTTGCCGGTATAAGTATAAGTTGTGTTACCGCTCAGTTCCACAGTCGGTTCGGTAAATATGGGAGTAATCGTAAACGCCCAGTTTTCATCCGTCAGGTCACTTGCTGCGATAAAATTCGTGCCGTCCGTCACACTAATTTTAACCTTGTATTTACCCGCATTCATGGGCTGCACTTCCGTCTCGCCCTGATAGTATTTCACCGTAACATCGCCCATGCCGGTGATGCTCGTCGCAGTCTTGATGTCTGCAGTCTTTGCCGTGCCGTCATATGTCAAGCTGCCCGGTGCGGTAAAGACAAAATTCTCCGCTGTGGGAGTTGCCTTTTGAATCTCATAAGTCACACTGGCTGTCACACCGCCCACTGTGATGCTTGCGGTATATTGACCCGCATTGGTGGGATAGGGACCGTCAGGGAGTGTAGCACCCTGTCCGTTTCCAAGCGTGTAGCTGATTGTGGGATCCTGCTCACCGGTGAGCAGTTTGTTCTCAAGTGTTGCCGTTTTGTTGCTGCCATCGTAGATCAGAGTATTCTCCTCAGGTGCCTTGATGGTCACGCTGCCGCCGTCAGTATTGGGACAGTTCGTTGTATTGGCACAGGTGGCGGTAATCGTCTTGCCGTCTGCGTCCAGCGTGTATTGCCAACTGTGCTGGTGGGTGCTAAGGTACAGATTACCCTGTGCATCCTTTGTAACCAAATAGCTGCTATTCTTCGTGTTCGGCTTGAAAATCTCGGTATAGTTTACCGAACCGGTTGCTCCGGAAGCAATCTGAACCGGAGCATTTGGCCTGGGGCGATTGTTAGTAGCCACACCAATACTTGCAGCATTCGTCAGACTTGGATCAATGTGGATAATTGATTTTGAGTTTTCATCCTTTTCGTACAGGAAAACATCATTTTCGGTGTTGCCGGTAATGTTCACGTCCCCACCGACTTTCATAGCTTTCGCATTTGAATCTACATACACACCGCCACCGTTATTCTTCGCCGTGTTACCGGTGACACTGCCACCACTCCATTCGACGCTATGATCACCTTTCACGACAACACCGCCGCCGTTGTCACCGGCTTCGTTATTGGTAATGCTGCCGCCACACATTTCAAAGGAGCAATCCATGGCAACACCGCCGCCGTTGGCGGTTGCCTTGTTGCCGGTAATCGTTCCACCTAACATCAAGAGGTTGCCAACGACATGCCGCCCGTCCACGTTATCACTTACACATCCAGCCACGCCACCGCCATCGTTTGCGCTGTTGCCTGTGATGCTACCGCCGTACATGTAGAAGAAACTGCCGTCCAGATACACACCGCCGCCATTGGCACTGGTGCTGTTGCCGGTGATGTTACCACCATACTGGTAAAACCAACCGGAGGTGGTTACATATACGCCGTGACCTTTCATACCGTTAGCATGGGTAATCTCTCCTTTGTTGTTGCCACTGCCGTTGCAGTCGCAAAGGGTAAGTGAAGCAGCAGAATTTGTGCTGGCATTTACGGTGATGGTATCAAAATTGCCGTTAGCTGTGATACTGTAACCATTCAAGCAGAGCGCGATGTCACCTGTCGGATTCCAGCTCGTATCATTCAGAGCAATATTATTCTTTAAATAGTAATACCGTCTGTCTGAGCTACTACTTCCACCCGTGATGTTGCGCAGATCCTCTTCCGTCCTGATCGCAGTCCACAGCACATTTTTGTGATTCTTACTCTCAGTGCAGTTCGGCGTGCCACAGATACCATGCACATGTAATTCGCCGTTTGAAAAGTTGACAGCGTTTTCTAGCGCATACTTGTCATAACCGGTATCGCTGCTGAAAGCATTCAGGTCATCCGCGGTCAGTGTGTAATCATCGCTTGTACCCTTGGCGATGGCAACTCGCACACCCTCGGCGAGCTGCTGTCCCATGGTCACGCCAATCTTGGCGGAGCTGCTCAACCCTTTCGCGCCGATGAAAATGGTCTTAGCGCTGGGCAAATAGACATTGTTATCTTTTAGATTCGCAGCGTTGCCGGTGATTTGCGCCGCACCGGACACAGTAAACTTGCCGTAATTGTTCTCAAAAATATATACACCACCGCCGTTTTTGCCAGCGACGTTGCTTGAGATCATACCACCGGACATGATAAACTTCATTTTTCCACTTGCACTCTTCAGCAATATACCACCACCGTTACCATTAGCGGAGTTCCTAACGATATTACCACCAGATATAGTGAAATTTACTGACTTATTAAGTGTAGATTCATAGTATATACCACCACCGCCAGACATTGCATAGTTGCCGTCAATACTACCACCGGATATAACGAAGTCGGTGTTATCTTTTGCATACACACCGCCGCCGTTACCGCTGTAGGATACTTCGTTATTAGAGATACTGCCGTTATACATGTAAAAATCACCACCATCTACGTATACACCGGCACCATTACCTTTGGTAATCTCGTTGTTGGTAATTTCGCCGTTATACAGTATCAATGTACCCGAGGACATTATCCCTCGTCCCGTTTTATACTGCGCATGGGTAATCTTGCCGGCCACCTTCTGACAGTCGGTGATAATCAGCGTCATATTTTTTGCAACCTTAATGGCATCAGCCTCTGCTGCACAGGTGATTGTTTTTCCATTTAAACAGAGTGCTACATTACTATTGCAGGTCCATGTTCCATTCAATTTAACATTGTCTGTCAGATAATAATAGCCCCCACTCTTGATGTTAGTCAGATTGGAAACGCCTATCCATGTCTGATTCCCCTGATGCGTGCTGTCACCACAGGTTGCGCCGCAAACGGGATGCCGATGCGGTTCGGTCGCCGACAATTTCACCACGCCACCCACAAGAACCGGATAGAGATTCTCTTTATCACTGTAAATATGATCCAAATCTTCTTCGGTCAGGTGACCGCCACCCCCAGTCTCCACAGCTACCGCGGCAACCGACACAAGGCTGCTCCCAGCGGGCGTATCCGCGGTAGAGACGCCGATTTTGCCGGTGAATGTGGTTGATTTTTTGCTAATATGAATGTACTGACCGCTAGTCAGATAGACATTGTTCTGAACATCTTGACACAAGTTGTCACAGACCCGAGGAGCACCGCCGGCAATTTTAAAAGTACTATTTTCTACATAGACGCCGCCACCATTCTCGGCTGCCGTGTTTTCGGTAATCTGCGCATTGTCGCTCATGGTAACCTGCGCGCTTTCATATATATAAATGCCACCACCATTCTTGGTTGCCGTGTTATTGGTAATCTGCGCATTGTCTCTCATGGTAACCTGACCGTTTTTACCTACATACACAGCACCGCCGCTAGCGGCTTTATTGCCGATGATTTTCGCATTATCGGACATAATTAAGCAGTTGCCTTCTCCTTCGTAGTCGGCAAATATATACACACCGCCACCTGATGCATGCGATTCGGCGAGAGCAATGTTGTCACTAATCTGTGCATCGCCGGACATGTTCATGACGCTTATGTCCGACAACAGTACACCGCCATAACCAGCAGAGGCCATGTTGTCGCTGATTACACCACCATACATGTTAAATGTGCTACCGAGCACAGCGACGCCACCACACCGGTTTGCAGCATTGCCACTGATTGCACCGCCATACATATTAAATGTGCTATTATACACATACACACCGGCGCCATAATAGTTGTCGGGCTGCTTATGACCACAAATAGTTCCACCGTACATGGTAAAAGTGGCCTTATTCTCCACTTCCACACCTGAGTTCGACGTTCCTGCGCTGTGGGTGATAACTCCGCCGGTAACAGGGATGCAGTTCTCCGTATCCTTCTTGCACGGCACCCATCGAGTTAAATTATTTTCCACGCTTTCGATGAAATAGTGCGTACTCGCACTACTATTGCAGTCACAGAGAGTAAAATTCGCTCCCTTGATCTTAATGACAACAAAATTCCCGTTTGCCGCAATGCTGTGACCATTCAGACAAAGCACCACGTTATTGTTCGGTTCCCATGTCCCCGTTGTCTCGATATCCTGTGTCAGATAGTAATGTCCTTCCGTTGCAGCTTGCAGTGCTGCTTCGCTGCCTATGGGCTGCCAATCTGTCACAGTGCCATGCTCATCACCGTCTGTGCATGGCGCGCCGCAGATGGGATGGTCAGCATGCTGACCTTCCGCCACCGTCATTGGTACCGTCATCGGTGTATTCATCGCTTCAGAAATGGCATAAAGTCGTGTCATATCCAGCTCTTCACGCTGCTCCTCGGTCAGTGACTCCATAGCCTCGTCGATGGCTTCCAGCTGCTCGCTGACTCTTTCTGCATTTTCCACCGTCACCGTCTCCGGCAGAGCGTCGATGAGTGCCTGTACCTTCTGCACTGCTGCCTTCTTCTCATCGTCTGCCGAGGTATCCTGCGTGCCGGCATTATTATCGCTAATGCTTTCACCAGTGGATTTCACAGTATCGGGGGCTTCGCCCGCAGTGGAATCTTCCGTATCGGGAGTTGCCGCAGTGGTGCTCTTATCGGACGAAGTCTCTTCCCCCGGTGCCGCCACTGCTTCTGCTTCCTTCTGCTCTTCCGCAGAGTCTACTTCCTGCTGTTCTTCCGGCTCTGCCGCAGGGGCTGCTTCCTGCTGTTCCTCCTGCTCTGTCACCGCATCAGCCTCCTGTGCGAATGCTGTCATGGGCAGTGTTGAGAAGCAGAGAATAAATGCCAGTAACATGCTCAATACTCGTTTTTTCATACCGTTTTACCTCTTTCCGCTGGGCATAGTGATACCCATTATCTTAAAGATAACGTACCACACTTTCTCTCAGCGGAACCAGGGGCTGCATGAATCGACCCAAATATGTCATGAATCGACCGAAGAGGACTTTAAATGGCTCAATGCGGTTCAATAGCAAGTATTCCTTGAAAAAGTCTTTCTGGTATTATATTCTATTATTATGTCCTATAAAAGTCAGTTACAAAGTATACACGCAGAAAGGTTTCTATATGTGGATTGCAGATCATTGGAAAGATTATGAAGTGCTGGATACGTCCAGCGGAGAAAAGTTAGAGCGTTGGGGAGATTATATTCTGGTGCGTCCGGATCCCCAGGTCATCTGGAAGACGCCCCACGATCATAAGGGCTGGAAGCAGAAAAACGGTCATTACCACAGAAGTGCGAAGGGCGGCGGAGAATGGGAGTTCTTCCATCTGCCGGACGAGTGGGCGATCCAGTACACCCTGCCTTTTCAGAAGGAAGCCTCCGGTAAGACGGATCCTCTGACCTTCCATCTGAAGCCCTTCAGCTTCAAGCATACCGGTCTGTTCCCGGAGCAGGCTGTGAACTGGGACTGGTTCTCCGGCCTGATCCATGAGGCAGGCAGACCCGTGAAGGTGCTGAACCTCTTCGCTTACACCGGCGGTGCTACTGTATCCGCCGCAGCTGCGGGAGCTGCTGTGACCCATGTGGATGCGTCCAAGGGTATGGTCGGCTGGGCGAAGGAGAATGCTGCTGCCAGCGGGCTTGCCGATGCTCCCATCCGCTGGCTGGTGGACGACTGCATGAAGTTCGTAGAGCGTGAGATCCGCCGTGGCAACAAATACGACGGCATCATCATGGATCCCCCTTCCTACGGCAGAGGTCCCAAGGGCGAGATCTGGAAAATAGAAGATAATATCTGGGATTTCGTAGGACTGACCGCACAGCTTTTATCCGATGATGCGCTGTTCTTCCTGATCAATTCGTACACTACAGGATTGCAGCCCGCCGTGCTGTCCTATATGATGAATTCCACCCTGACGAAAAAGTTCGGCGGTCATGTGGAAGCCGAAGAGATCGGCCTGCCCGTCACCGAGAGTGGGCTGGTACTGCCCTGCGGCGCTTCCGGGCGCTGGCAGCGTGACTAAATTATACGCATAACAAGCAATCGCAAAAAGGAGCCCCCTCGTGAGGCTCCTTTCTTCTATAGCACATATTTTCTTAACACCGGGATCTTGCGCAGCACCCACGCAGTAGCCGTTGCCAGTGCCAGCACTACCAGGCAGAATGCAGCCAGCAGCAAAATCAATACCGCTTGTCCCGCGGCTACAGACTGCACACCGCATTGTTCCAACACCGTAAATGGTGTGATCTTCACGAATTTATACAGCAGGTTCACATACACCGGATGTACCAGGTATACGGCAAAACTCAAGGCTCCCGCCTCCTGCCAGGGGATCCGGTGTTTTTTAATACTTCCATTCCATCCTGCAGCGAACAGAAGCACTGCAAGCAGTACTGTAAACGGATAATTGTATGCCATCTGGATGGAGAATCCGGCAAGTGTCCTGCTGAGGATCATTCCCATTATCAGCACTGCCGCAGCGATCAGCCACACATTCCATGCCCGACTTTCCACGTTTTGTGTTTCTCCGTCCCATTCCGTATTGTCTCCGGCTCTTCTACCACTTCCGGGCTCCACCATCTGACCGCCTACGTTCCTTCCCTTGTCCACACATACTTCTCTCACCGCGAAGAGATATCCACACAGATAATACAGGAAATACACACCGCCATCCGGCAATACCGGAATACTGTTGACGTCCAGTACCTTATTCAGAAACGGTGCCACACTGCTTCCTAAGAAGATCACTGCCATCACTGCCGCAACACCCCACACCGGCAGCACCCGCAGCACTTTTTTCAGAAGCGGCGTGATCAGATATAAAAACAGGATCAGATACAGATACCACATATGGGACCAGGTATGTCCCATCAGAGTCATCTTCAGTGCCTCCGGGATCATCCTGATCCGGAAGGTCCGCTCCGCCACTACCAGCTCGGAAGCTGCATACGGAACGCCGAATAGGAGGATCGCCAGTGCAATCCTCCTGCAATATTTTTTAATCATGACCGGATAAGTCAATGTGCGTTCCGGATTCAGGAACAAATATCCCGAGATCAATAAAAATATAGGAACACACCAGGTCACCAGATCCATAACTGACAGCAATAATGACCGGTATTCCGGCACTATTGACGCGTCTGTCACATCTGTCGCACCCGTCAGTACGTGCATCAGCACAACTGCACAGGTTGCCAGTACCCGGAGCACGTCCAGGAACTGCTTCCTGGGTCCGGATAAGCCGTTTGTCATGTCTCTCCCATCTCCTCCATCAGGCGCATGCCTGCAGTATCCGTCACAGGAAGGGAGAATACGATGCTTTTCGCTTTACTCTCCAATCCTGCTTTTTCCATTATAGCACGCATGATGGAATTTTTCTGCTCACTTTTTACCACAATGAACAACATTTCTTTTTCCGGCACCAGTGTCACGCCCAGAAACTGCTGTGCATTCTCTGTTCCGGTGCCCTTGGCATGGATGACTGTACCGCCCGCCGCATGTACTTCTCTCGCCGCATCCATGACCAGTTCCGTATATCCATGATTGGCTATCACTACCAGAAGCTCATTCTTCGTCTCTTTCAATGTGGACTCCTCTCCTTTTACGAATTCCTGCCCGCAGGTCAGATAATTCAATGCTTTCTTGCCACCGACACTGCTCACGGGAATGATAAATGCGATTCCCATTCCCGGGAGATCGATCTTCATTTTCTTACGCAGAGCCGCCTTGATCTGCCGCCAGGCAGCATCTGTGACGAGATGGAACAATACGCTCTTCTCCATGCCGTCCAGTCCGAAATAATCTAAGATCTCGTTAGCCGCGGTTCCCATGCCGACGGTAACACCGCCGACCTGTGCACCGTTTTCCTTATAGCATTCCACGAATTTCCTCGTCAGCTGACGATTGGTGATGGTGACCATCATATATAATTCACTCATGGGCACACCTCCTACAGTTCAATGATGGCATCCTCATCCAAAGCACCAAATGCATCCGCCGCACCGGCAAATATGCCTGCACCGCTCTTCTGCTGCTTTAACTGATATACCATTCCCAATATCTGGATCGTGATCAGCGGTGTCATGGCTACCATTGCCACCACACCGAAGGCATCTGCGACTAAATTGCCGCCCACCGCCACACAGGCGCCCTGCGCTAACGGCAGTAAAAAGGTCGCTGTCATGGGGCCGCTTGCCACACCACCGGAGTCGAAGGCGATCGCTGTGAATATCTTCGGTACAAAAAAAGATAGTCCGATCGCCACGCCATAGCCTGGGATCAAAAACCATAAAATCGGGATCCCCGTCAGTACCCGTATCATCGCCAGTGCTACGGATAAGGAGACACCCACGGAAAGGCTCACGCCCATGGAGCGGGCCGAAATGGCGCCGTCCGTCAGCTCCTCTACCTGATGATTCAGCACATAGACCGCGGGCTCCGCTTTTACGATAAAATAACCGATCAGTGCTCCCACCGGCACCAGTACCCACCTGTAGGATCTGTCTGCCATGACCTGACCGAGGTAATTACCGGCAGGCATAAAGCCCACATTTGCCCCTGTCAGAAACAGTACCAGACCAATATAAGTATAGATCAGACCGATCAGAATCTTCGCCAGTGTCTTCCCCGACAGCCGCAGGGCAAATATCTGGAACAGACCGAAAAACAATACAATGGGAAGTAATGAGAGTGCGATCTCTTTCATATAATCCGGAAGCCCATGGGCAAAAAGCTGCGCCAGTTCCACAGAATCAGAGATCTCCGGGATCGCCACCGGCTGGTAATCCGCATTGGTCGGCTTATAGATCAGCCCCAGCACCATGACCGCCAGGATCGGACCGATGGAGCACAGAGCTACCAAACCGAAGCTGTCGTCCGCCGCATGGTGGTCATTACGGATGGACGCAATACCGACACCAAGAGCCATGATAAAAGGAACTGTCATGGGTCCCGTGGTCACACCGCCGGAATCAAACGCCACTGCCCGGAAGTTCTCCGGTACGAGAAATGCAAGAACGAACACTGCTATGTAGAAAAAGGTCAACAGCGGCGGCAGTGCCACACCGATCAGCATACGTAAAAGGGCTATGACCAGGAAGATTCCAACCCCCACTGCCACTGCCAGGATCAGCGTCATGTTCGGCACCGAAGGCACCTGTGTTGCCAGCACCTGTAAGTCAGGCTCGGAAATGGTGATCACCACTCCCAACAGAAAAGATAACACTACGATCAGCAGAATGTTTTTACTCTGAGTCATTCTGGCACCCACTTTTTCTCCCATGGGGGTCATAGACATCTCCGCACCCAGCGTAAAAAACATCATACCGGCCATGACCATCATCGCTCCCACCAGAAAACACAACAGGATACTGGAGGTAATGGGGGCTATAGTAAAGCTTAATACGATCACGATCCCTACTACCGGCAGGACCGCCTTCAAGGATTCTGCAAATTTTTGCCGGATCTTTGGATTTAATAACTTCAATATTGGTCTTTCCTTTCTTTATGTTTTCTTTATCTTAACATGAAGCAAAGACCCGATCCTACCGTTTTTCGTGAATTTATAAAATTTTCACGGGGTCTTAACGCAATCTTTATGCAGACAGCTCCCGGTCCTGCCCAGACTGCTTTTTCACAAATTTATAGGCCCAGACATCCACCACGATCACAAACAGGAAAAAGAAAACGAAGATCCAGTCCGCATCCAGAGACAATGCGGAATCATAGATACCGTGTTCGATCATCGGCATGAACACGCTGAGCTTCAGGTAGCGTTTCCTGCGTTTTTTATTGCCTGCAAGTTCTGCCTCCTTCGCCACACCGAAGAAATATCCCATGATCACGCCATCGATGGCATGGGAAGGCACGGACAACAGGGCTCTGGTCACTGCCGTCCCAATGTCACCGTCCAGACAATACAGAACATTTTCAATGGCTGCAAATCCTAATGCCGAAGTCACACAGTACACGATGGCATCGAATTTATAATTGAATGCCGGATGCTTCCATGCCGCCCATTTGGCCGCCTGCATCTTGCAAAGTTCCTCGATCAGTGCCACCCCGATAAAATTATCCAGGATCACGTAGCACAGCGTATCTGCATCCATAAATACCAGAAATACTTCATCCAGAATGCTTTCCAGTATCATGGCGGGGATCACAGACAATACACCAAACAGGAATATTTTCCACAATAATCCCCCCGGCTCCTTCTCCACCTTATCCTGTCTATAGATCCATACCACCAGTGCGATGGCCGGCAATAGTGCCAATCCTGTCAGAAACATAACCTATTCCTCTCCTGTCCACATAGACGGTCCGCCCTTTCAGGACCGCCGCCATACTACATTTTAATCTAATGTTTTTCCTGATGTCAACCTAACGAAAGTATATGTTCCTATTTTTTGTGTCTTGGATTTTCCTGATGCTGCCTGCTTTTTGCCGCATCTTTAGGGGAAAATATACCGGTTTTCATATATCCTTAACTACTTCTTTACACCTTGCATTGCAAAGTAATGGTACTATAGTTATAATAAATTTACAAAACGACTAACAATATTTCATGGAGGATCACACCGTGTTCCGATCATTTTCCGATAAAAAATCACCGCGGAAAAGCTTCCGCTTAAAACCACCCTTTACCAGACACGCCATCAGTATCCTGATCTGTGCCGCCTGCATGCTGTGCGCCACTCTTGCCTCTTTTTTATATCAGCATATAGTACCGGACAACCATGCCAATGTAGCACTGTTCTACATTCTGGCACTGGTGATCATCGCCAGATGGACGGTGGGCTACGGCTACGGCATTGCCTGCACCCTTTTTTCCGTAATAGCAATCAATTATCTGTTCACCTATCCGTATTATACGCTGAATTTCACACTGACCGGCTACCCTACCACCTTCCTGCTGATGAGCGGGATCACTCTGATCCTGTGTACCATGACCTCCCATATGACCATCCAGTCCGAGATGATCGCAGAGCGGGAAAAGCGGCTGGCAGAGGCCGAAATGGAAAAGATGCGTGCGAATCTTCTGCGCGCCATCTCCCACGATCTGCGCACGCCGCTCACCGGCATCATCGGCAACAGCTCCCTGTTTTTGGAAAGTCAGAACGATCTAAGCTCCACCGAGCAGCGTACGATCATGACCAATATCTACGAGGATTCCAACTGGCTGTTGAATATGGTGGAAAATCTGCTGTCCGTCACTCGTATCCAGGGAGACAGCTTAAGCATCAATACCACAGAGGAGCCGGTGGAGGAAGTGGTGGGAGAAGCTTTGGAGAAGTTGAAAAAGCGCTATCCCGATGCCGCCATCCGGGTCAAGATCCCCGAGGAATTTCTGATGATCCCCATGGATGCGGTGCTGATCGAGCAAGTCACCATCAATCTGCTGGAAAACGCCATCGTTCATTCCGGAAGTATCCTGCCCATTGATTTCATCGTGGAGGATCATCCGGAGCATGTATCTTTTATTGTGAGAGACTACGGAAAAGGATTGTCGGAAGAAAAATTACAGAATCTGTTCGAGACGGGTACCTACAACAATTCCCAGAGCTCGGATTCCCGCAAGGGCATGGGTATCGGTCTGTCCATCTGCAAGACCATCATCACTGCCCATCACGGAACGCTGAGTGGCCGGAATCATGCGGATGGCGCGGAATTCTGTTTCACACTTCCCAAGGCGGGAGCTAGCGCTACGGAAAAATAAATATACTCAGCCACATAAGACAGAACTGTTGAAAATACCGGAAAGGATATGGATCACAGATATGAATAAGATCAAAGTTCTCTTAATCGAAGACGATAGAAGTATCAGTAATTTCATCACCGCTACCATGGACCGGGAAGGCTACAAGATCATGCATGCCTTAAACGGCAGAGAGGGACTTAGTCTCAGCACTTCTTTCTGCCCCAACGTGATCCTGCTAGACTTAGGGCTGCCGGACATGGACGGATTGGATGTGTTGCAAAAGCTGCGCTCCTGGAGCGATGTTCCGGTGATCATCATATCTGCCCGCACCAAGGAGCAGGAAAAGGTCTCCGCTCTGGATCTGGGTGCGGATGATTATATCACAAAACCTTTCGGCACCGGCGAGCTCATGGCAAGGATCCGCACTTCTCTGCGGCACAGCCACGCCCAGACTCCCGGTCATGTATATAAGGCACTGGATCTGGAGATTGATTTCGAGAAACGACTGATCCGCCTGCGGGGCGAAGAGGTACATCTGACCCAGATCGAATACCAGCTGCTTACACTTTTAGCGGAAAATTCCGGCAGAGTTCTGACCTACAGCTATATCATGAATGCCATCTGGGGTCCCTATATGGACAATAATAATCAGATCCTCCGGGTCAACATGGCGAACATCCGCAGAAAGCTGGAGCAGAATCCCGCGCAGCCCCAGTATGTCTTCACTGAGATTGGCGTAGGCTATCGGATGCGTGAGAACGAGAACGGCGCAGCGGTATAAAAAATTCCCCTCGGCGAGGGGGGAGTGTACCGAGGGGATAGAGAGAAAAGTATTTTTGAAAGAGGCGGGTTCCTTTTTCAGTTATTATAATAGCGTAATTTTTTAATATTTACTGCTGTTTTTATAGCTTGTTTATGTTGAAAATACTGTTTTTTTGTGGTATTCTGACTGTATCAATGTCAGTAGATTTAAAAAGGTGAAGGAGCAGCCATGGATATCACAACCAAAATGGGCCGACGCGGCAGAAAGGATATTGACCGGATCATTGTGGAAAAGGGCCGCAGAGGCGATTTTTCCCCCCTGCAGCCCGATCATTATCACAGCTTTTATGAAATATTCTATCTCTGGTCCGGCAGCTGCCGTTTCCTGTTAAAAGATACCGTCTATCAGATGGAGGCCGGAGATCTGGTCTTCATTGCGCCGGGAGAATTGCATCACTCCCTGTATTCCGCCGGAGAGATTTGTGAGATTGTGATGATCTATTTCAAAGAAGAATATCTGCACCTGTCCGCTGAGGACTCCGACCGGCCGCCCCTGCATTCCTTCATGGGCAGTGTTCCTGCGGTATATCAGGAATATCTGCACTCTCTGCTGACCCGGATGCTCACTGAGAATTCCCGGTTCGACCAATACTGTGAACATTTCGAGCGTTGTTATCTGGAAGAGCTTTTGCTCATGCTGATGCGGCATTCTGTCATGAATGAGAAGGAGCCGGATCTGCTGAACTCCCGGGATGCGGACATCCTGCTTGCCACAAAATACATTTACAACAATTTCCGCAAGCCACTGACACTGGAAGAGGTCTCCTCCGTGGCTTCCTTAAGCCCCACTTACTTCAGCAAGAAATTCAAATTGATCACCGGCATGGGCTTCAAGGAATATTTAAACTATGTACGGCTCAAGCACGCCCAGACGGCGCTTCTTACCACAGACAGCTCCATCACGGATATTGCTCTGGAATATGGCTTCAACGACAGCAATTATTTCAAGGATCTGTTCAAAAAAGTATACGGAAAATCTCCCCGGGAATATCGGAAAAATCCTGATTGACGCCAGATCTACCGTGCGTCTTCCTCAAGGAATCTTCTCCAGAAGTCCTCTTCCTCTGCATGCGGAACTTCTTCCCCCTCTGCGAAGCTCTGTAAATAATTTAACACCTTCTGGTACTGGGAAGGATCCGTAAATTCCATACGCCACAGATCCTCTCCTTCCTGTCCTTCGGTGAATTTCTTACACCAGATGCCATCTTCGCTAAAGCAGGTGATATACCAGGTCTTAGGGTCACTGCCCTCTTCCGTGGTTTTCACACTCTGGGCCAGGATACTATCCACCTCATCCGGCTCTTCTGCTGTCTCCGACATACCTGTCAGTTTCTCTTCCAGCCGTTCTACCTTTTCCTTTTCGATTTTTTCCTCCAGTGCCGCCCGGATGGCATCCTGCACACTGTCGAATTTCTCTAAGAAATGATCCCACTCCTTGATCGTAAATTCTTGATTGCCGATCTGGAACTTGGTATCCGTGTCTCCGTTCTGAAGCTTGTCGTAGATCTCCTGCATCTTCTCTTTGATCTGTGCCATGAGACTTAAATCCTCTTTTCCCGGCTCTCCGGCCGTCCCGGAAGGATCCGTTCCCGCTGCCTTGTCCGTGTCGGCGGTCTCCGATGCTTCCTCACTGTTATCCACATCATCGCCGTTCTCCATGTCATCCAGTTCTTTCTTCATCTGCTGGATCTTGTTATCCCTTGCCAGTGCCTCCAGGATCCGCTTCACATCCTCCGGACTGAACATGCCGATGGCCTTGGACAGGGCATCGATGTTATTCCGGTTCACCAGCAGGCTTCCACCGCCGGACAGCGGAATGTTGATACAATCTTTCTCATTAGAGGTATCTCCCAGCGTCAGACGGTTATGATCATAATCGCAGACGAAGACCACCCCATTATATTCAATAACACCGTCCTCCGCCATTTCCCCATAGGGCACTTTGTCTTTGCCTTCGATACGACGGTTCAACCGTACACCACGTGTCACCGGAGCCAGTGCCTTGTCATTTTCCTCCGCAGCCTCCAGATTTTCCGCAAAACGATTTTCCGCATCTGACGCGCTCTGCAAAACTCCCTCATTCACTCTCTTCTGTGTCTCATACACGAAAGTCCTTCCATAGCCGATTCCTGTAATTGCCATAATATCTCCCTCTCCGACAGCGATTACTGCCGCAAAAAGCGGATGGCTGCCTCTCTCAAGGCCGCCATCCGTAGCTTTTTCTCCATCCATGGTGTCTGTATTTTCCTATATGAATAATATCGACACAGCCCGGGGAAAACTTTATAGCATGATTCTCTTGTTTTTTGTACCTTAGCGCTTTATAATAGCAGTAGCAATACCTAAAGTCAGCTTTAGATAGTTTTATACAAGGAAAGGGATTATATATGTACAGTATCGGACAGGTTTCCGCAATGACGAATTTACCGATTTCTACGTTGAGATATTATGATAAAGAGGGCTTCTTCCCGAATCTGGAGAAGCAGTCCGGGATCCGGCGGTTCAGTCAGGCAGAACTGGATGCCATCCGTATGATCGAATGTCTGAAGCGCTCCGGTCTGGAGATCAAGGACATACGACAGTTTTTTGAATGGGTAGAGGAAGGGCCTTCCACTTATCCGAACCGCAAGGCGATGTTCGAAGCCAGAAAAGCGGCTGTGGAAGAAGAAATGAAGCAGTTGGAAAAAACTCTGGATATGCTGAAATTCAAATGCTGGTACTACGAGAAGGCCATGGAGGACGGCAATGAAGACGGAATCCATGCCATGCTGCCGGATAAGCTTCCTGCGGAGATCCAGGTACTGTATGACAACAGCCACGACCGGAACAACGCCTGAAACGAAGTCTTCTGCATAAATTTTCCCTCGGAAATGTATTTTCATATCGCGTAAAATATGGTACTATATTATCAGTTAGTGTATGCTAACCTTGTGTTTTCTACATAACACACACTGAATGACCATTCGGAGGGAGAATATTATGAGGGTAACAGATTTAGATGCACAGATACCTGATCAGATCGGTCATGCCTTTGGCTATTATGATTATGGAGAGGAAATCGGCATGGATTCCTTTTTCCGCAGTAAAGATGCGGTGGCAGACTATATCGCCGGATATGTGCGGATGGCATTTGCTGGCGGTATGCTTTATGGCATCCGTGAGCCTGGTAGTGGCTATATCGCCTATAAGCTGCCGGGACAGAAGCTGGGCTTTGGAGCGAGCATGGAACTTGTAAAGGCTCTTTTCCATTCTATGAGCCTGAAGGAGATCTTCCGTATGGGAGTTGCTATCTCGAAGGGCGGAACCTCTTTGGAGGATCGGATGAAAAAAGCGAAAAAGCCCTGCATCTTCGTCGGCATGGTCTGTGTACCGGAAGAATTTCAGGGACAGGGCTATATGAGGAGCGTGATGGAACTTGCCTATGCAGAAGGTAACCGTCTGAAGGTTCCGGTGATTCTGGAGACAGATGCAAAGTCAAAATGCGATAAATACATACACCTCGGGATGCATCTTGAAGGCATCAGGGATTTAGGAAACTACGGAAAATTATACGATTTGATCAAATATCCCGATTAAAATGGATTAAAATCCCATCTTTGACACTTTATAGAGCAAAAAACAGCCATAACCCCAGTATTTATCAGGGGTATGGCTGTTTCTTTTTTCGCATCGATATTGTACTATTTTTGAAATTGTGTTATTTTTTCTGCATTGTTTCTTTGATAAGTGCCCGTATATCTGCCTTTGATATAAATTCATAATCCGTTCTGAATCCAAAAGCACTGTGCAATGCATCGGTCAGTTTTGTACGTTTGTAGGAGGGAATGCAGCCACTGTCTTTGGAAAGCAGGATCATATTCATGTCCCGAAGGGTTTTTAAGATTTCGCTGCAGGCGAATTCTTCCCCCAGTTTCTTCTCCAACAGCCGGTATACCAGAAGGCGGATATAAGATGTTTCTGCAAATGTTGTCCAAACGTAGTTCGGTGCAGAGCTGTTGCAGGAACAGATAGCCCACATTAAAAAGGCTCTCTTCGTCTAAAGGAATACATGCGAGAGGTGAAAAAGAGACGGTAACTTTTTCCTTTTGGGCCCAGTCCATCATTTCCGCTTCGTTCCCGGAAAACTGAGTCAGAAGATCATTGTACTGCCCAGCTTTTTATAGATGCGGGAAGAAGTTTTACCGTTTTCCCTGCGGTAGGACTGGGTGATATAAACATCTTTGTTGTCTTTGCTGCCAGTAATATTGATATACATTAAGAAGTCCTCCAATTAAATCAATTACAATACAGTTAGTACAAAAAAACACATATAAATTCATAAAATTTGACAAAAAATAAGCCAAGAATGTCTTAAATAAAGGATTTATTTTCCGTATCGTTATTTCCGGTTTCTCTTGCGTTCTTTTTGTCTGTCCGGGCGTTTTTGGTGTCCTGTTATACCTGCTGGGCTTTCGCGATTTGACGCTCCAATCAATGGATGGTATAGTAGTGCTGTACGATCGCGTGTTGTTGGAGATTCCGCTGTGTACATTGGAAAACTGGTAGTCTGGAGTTAGGATGCCACCGGTGTATGCCGAGAAGCTGGTGGTTAAGAAATTGGTTTCTGTAAAGAGGGAAAGAGGTTAAAGGATGCAAAAAAGTGTGATCTATTTTAAACGTACTTTACCGGAAAAGGTGATACAGTTATTAGTGTCCATTTCAAATGATGCTTTTAACAATCGTGAGGGGAAGATTGTAGGTAATAGAGAATCCACATATTGTTTATCTTACGGTGGCGATGAAAGTATGTATGGCTGTCTGCAATTAGGGATGCTGGAGTTGGAGGACAACAAAGATTTTTTAAGGTTTGTATGTGATTGGAAGTGGATTGATGAAGAATATCCGGAGGAGAATTACAGTGTATGGAGAATAATGGAAAAATCCCTAAAAGAATAGAACCGGATAGATGTCGTAAACAGTTGACTTTTAATATACCAACAGAATTGAGTTTTTGTAGGTCTGGAGCAGAAAGAGTGATATTTTATTTTTATTGATGAAAATTATGTGATTAACAGGGAAGAATTGCCTAAAGTCCTTCAAAGGGATATTGAAGAACTGGAGAGCTATTATCATAGTGGAGATTTTGTAGGATATGATTGCTGTCTGGAAACACTGGAAGCGACTGTGAAGCAGTGTTGTATACATGGCAGCATCAGTGGAAAGCAGTTAGACACTATTTTCAGGAGGTATGGATTAAGGTGATAGAAATGATAAATTTTGAAGATTGTCCTATAAATGATCGTGTATATGGTGGAGCTGCTGGAAGAAAATTAGGTGTTGTTTACGAAGGACAGAATTATATTTTGAAATTTCCCGGTAATTTGAAGGATAAGCAACTTAAAAATATAAAAATGAGTTACAGTAATGCTCCTGTTTCTGAGTATATAGGATCTCATATATATGAATTGATAGAAATGCCTGTTCATGAAACAAAACTTGGAGTGTATAAAAACAGAGTAGTGGTAGGATGTAAGGATTTTTTATCAGAAGGAGAAAACCTAATAGAATTATTAGTGATGTACGGAAAAAGTTTTATACATCAATGATAAGTATGAGGTATGAAAAAGTTCTTTTGCCAACGTTTCAGGAATTAGTAAATATGCGGAGCAGAGGAATAGATATGATGTCACTTTAACTCACCCAAAACCCATGTTTTCTCCAAGCTTTTTTTCATATAATTAAGATATGGAGTGATATCACCGGTATTGTCATAATGATCTAAGGATTTATAATACTGGTCTTTTGTTTCTGAGTATACTACTAAAGGTGGATAGTTATTGATCATCAAATAATAGTTCATAAGGGTTCTCCCTACTCTTCCATTTCCATCGGCAAATGCATGAATATTTTCAAATTTACAATGAATATATGCGGCTGTTTTTAAAATGTTATCACCCTTGTCAGGGATATTTAAAATTTCGTCACATAATTCCGCTATTTCAGCCGGAACTTCTTCTGGTAGCGCACCCTGATTTGATTTGCCAATTACATAATCATGTATTTTATAATGTCCAGGACGTTCACCTTTTTGCCAACGGTGTTCGTCATAGACCCCTTGCATAAGTTGATAATGAATTTTTTTTATAAGATCAGAGGTAATGGGGTCTTTATTTATAATTTTAGGTACAAGAAAATTATAACATTTTTTTTGATTTTCAATTTCAAAGATGGTTTGAGTATCACCACAAAAATTGATTACCTTTCCATTTTCAAAGACTTCTCTTGTAGCATGATATGTTATCTGTGGATTTTCTATTGTTCCAGAGTTATAAGCAAAAGTGATACGAAAATTGCTGAGCTGTTGATCTAATTTTTCGATGCTATCTATTTTCTTCTCCTTCCACTTGCTTATGATGTCTGTATAGTTCACAAAAATACTCCTTTCATTATTTTGTTAAATTGTAAAGTGACATCATGTCACCTCCATAGAATCATGGTGGGATATCCTACCTGATGTTATACTTAATTTCAGTATGTGTCAACTCAAAACAACAGATAATTCCGTAAAAAGAAAAGCAGATACATAGCAACAGCCACGCATCTGCCATCGATTCCGGCTCCGCTCAACAGACTGATCTCATCAAGAAGTCCAGCTTCTAAAAATGCAGTATTAATTTTCGGTCCGCCTACAATACTCATGCGCTCTACGCCAAACTGCTCTGCAAGGATTTCTGTTGCACGCGCGAGGTCTACATGCTCTTTTACGCAGGCAATCCATGAAATATTCTGTCTGTCCAGATAATCGAGATATTCCTTTGAAACCTTCTCACTGGTTACAATCAGATATGGTTTTGCCATACCTGTTGCATCCGGTCAGAGAAGTTTTCCGTTTGTATTGATGACAACTTCATAACCTGCTGTTACACGTCCACTGACTGTTATTGGTACATTAATTTCATCAAGCGTTGTATAATAATCATCTACTCCATTCTTAAAACACTATTCGGATTCCTGTTATCATTACATCTTTCCGCCATATACAGGGAATCCACTGCTTGCTCCATAACTTTCAATCTTCTTGAAGTTCTTTAATACTTCCATATCCTGCGCACTGATTTCAAAATCAACCTCAGCATTTGTCTTCATATGCTCAGGATTAGCTGTCTTTGGAAGAGAAATTGCACCAAGCTGCAATGTATAGCGGATGCAAAGCTGTGGTACCGTTACTCCATACTTTTCTGCCATAGCTTTGATCTCTGGCTGATTTAAAATCTCACCGTGGGCGATGGGGGAATATGCCTCTACGGCAATCCCATTCTTCTGGCAGTACTCCATCAGTTCTAACGGTGTATTGCTGATGTGCAGCAGGATCTGGTTCACCATAGGCTTAATCTCTGCTGTCTGAAGCAGACTCTCGATGTCACCGATCTGGAAGTTGGAGATACCGATGACCTTTAATTTACCTGCTTTGTAAGCATCTTCCAGAGCTCTCCATGCGGCTCTGTTTCCCTCCACATAACGATCCTCACTCCGATTTACCTCAACCCAGGGCTGGGGAGAATGAATGATCATCATATCCAGATAGTCCAGTCCCATTTTGCTCAGTGTCTCATCAATACTCTTTGCAGCAGATTCGTAGGTCTTGTGCTCTGCTGCAACTTTTGATACAACAAAAAGTTCCTCTCTGGGTACACCACAGGTACGGATACCTTCCCCGATACCGCGCTCATTGCCATAAGCCTGGGCGGTATCAATATGTCTGTAACCAAGTTTTACCGCTGCCTTCACGACATCTGCCGCCTTGTCATCATCAATGAACCATGTTCCCAGTCCCAGCTGTGGAATCTTCACACCATTATTTAAAGTTAATTCATTCTGATACATTTCTTCTGCTCCTTCCATAATCTTTCTATTTGACGATCTTGCTCATTCTGCCCGAAATCTTGCATATGTCCTGTCTGCATAGTAATGTTTCATTTCGGACAGTTTTATCATAATACCTGGAGCTAACTTTAGGTCAATACTTTTTTGCTACGTCGGTAATATTTGTTCCTGCATAGTCATAAATTTTTAATTGCATCACAGAAAATGGTATGTTATACTATGAAAAATAAATCGAAACAAAAATCAGGTAGCAATGTCAGCGTGGACATCTTCGGATGCCCACGCTTTTTCTTTTGCCTGATAAGACAAAGGAGGAGAATGTTATGGTAGAGCTCATTACAAATGTGAACAGCGCCGTCAACGGTTTCGTATGGGGCGTTCCCATGCTGGTGCTTCTGGTGGGGACAGGTATTCTGATGACCGTGCTGACAAAATTTTTCCAGTTATCCCATATCGGGCACTGGTTCCAAAACACAGTCGGCGGTATCTTCCACGACAAACATGTAACGAAACATACCGAAGCCGGAGATCAGTCCATCTCCCAGTTCCAGTCTCTGTGTACCGCACTGGCCGCCACCATCGGTACCGGTAATATCGTCGGTGTGGCAAGTGCACTGGTCGCCGGCGGTCCCGGTGCTATCTTCTGGATGTGGGTCGTAGCCTTCTTCGGCATGATGACGAACTACTCGGAAAATGTACTTGGCATCTACTATCGCCGCAGGAATTCCAAGGGCGAATGGAGCGGCGGTGCCATGTATTATCTGAAGGATGGTCTCGGTTCCTATAAGGGATGTAAACAGATCGGCGCCGTACTGGCTGTTCTCTTCTCTGCCTTCTGTCTGTTAGCCTCTTTTGGTATCGGCAACATGAGTCAGGTCAATTCGATTGCGGCGAACATGACTTCTGCCTTTTCCATTCCCGCCACCGCCACCGGCATTGTTCTGGTGATCATCGGTGCTCTGGTCATTGTCGGCGGATTAAAAAGAATCGCAGCTGTCACTGAGAAGTTGGTTCCTTTCATGGCAATTGCTTATGTCATCGGTGCACTGGTGATCTTTTTTGCAAATATCAGTCACGTGGGTGCCGTATTCACCGCTATTTTTAAAGGTGCATTCGGTCTGCGCGCTGTAGGCGGCGGTATCGTAGGCTCCGGAGTGAAGCTAGCTCTGACCTGGGGCATGAAGCGTGGTGTGTTCTCTAACGAAGCCGGTCTTGGTTCTTCTGTTATGGTACATTCCAGCTCCAACGTAAAAGAACCCGTACGTCAGGGTATGTGGGGCATCTTCGAAGTCTTCGCCGACACCATGGTCGTATGTACACTGACTGCTTTCGCAGTTCTGTCCTCCGGACTGATCGACCTGGATACCGGTGCCGTACTGGTGGATGTGTCCGGTTCCGCTCTGGTGGGTCAGGCTTTTGCAACCGTATTCGGCAGCTTCGGTCCCGCCTTCATCGCCATTGCGATCCTGCTGTTCGCCTTCTCTACTGTACTGGGCTGGAGTCACTACGGATCCAAGGCATGTGAATATTTATTCGGTACGAAATCCACCATTGTCTACAAGATTGCATTCGTACTGATGATCTTCATCGGCTGCACCATGAACTTAGGTCTTGCCTGGGATCTGTCCGATACCTTTAACGGTCTGATGGCGATCCCCAACCTGATCGGTGTCATAGCCCTGTCTCCCGTAGTAATGAAGATCACAAAAAATTACGTGGCACGTATCATTAAAAAAGAAGACGTAAAGCCCATGTTATCTGTCTTCCCCGAGATTCAGGAAAAGCAGGAAAAGGCTATGTAATTAAATTCAGGATCATACTTCTTCTCTGGTAATATTCTTCGCCCATTTGCCCTCGCGGTAATGCTTAATGACCCAGGGCCATTTGACAAATTCATCGGTGCATAACAGGAAATAGACCCACAACACCGGGAGTTTCAGTACAAATGCGGCGAAGAATCCCAGAGGGATCGCATAACACCACATATCGATCGTATCGCAGATCAGTCCGAACTTCGTATCTCCGCCGGCACGGAATACTCCGGCGATCAGCGCCGTATTCACGGCAGCGCCCATAATATAATAAGTATTGATAAGCAGCATATATTTCAGATAATACATGGCAGTGTCATTCAATGTAGCAAAACGTAACACAAAGGGTGTAATTGCCAGTATGATCAGACCGCCTATGGCTCCGGCGATGACCGTCATCTTCAACATCCGGGAAGCGTAACTCTTCGACTTCTCCAGATTGCCTTGTCCCATAATATTTCCCAGCAATATACCACCTGCACTGGCAATAGCAAAACAGAATACCGTGCCGATATTGCGCACTACGACAACCAGTGAATTAGCGGCCACCGCATCTGTTCCCAGATGTCCCAGGATCACGGAATACATGGAAAACGCCACACTCCAGGACACATCATTGCCCAGTGCAGGCAGAGACAGACGCATGAAATCTTTTGTCAGCACCTTGCTGTGAACTAACAGGTACTTCGGATGCAGTTTTACATTTTTGCTCAAGAAAGATACAATGAAACATGCCACCAGTTCCACCAGTCGGGACAGGGCTGTGGCAATGGCGACACCGGTAGCTCCCAGCTTCGGCATGCCGAACAGTCCGAAGATAAATGTGGCATTCAGAATGACATTCAATACGAAAGCCAGCATATTCAACGCCATACTGACCGTCACACGACCTACGCTTCGCAGGATGGCAAGATACACTTCCGTGATGCCCCAGCACAGGTATGTGATGCCCATGATCCGCAGATAGGAAGCACCGATGGTGATCAGTTCCTGATCAGGAGTAAAGAGAATCATCATCTTCTGAGGGAGGAAAAATGCAATCAGCGCAACAATACCTGAAATTGTCATAGAGAAACGAAGTGTGATTCCCTCTACGGTATGAATTGCTTCCAGGTTCCCCTTTCCATAATATTGGGCGCACAAGAGAGTGGCTCCCGTCCCCAGTCCGTAATATACCATAAACAGGACATTTGAAAAATTTGACGCCAGGGATACTGCGGATATTGCGGACTGTCCCACATAGTTTAACATAATGACATCCGCGGAATTCACCGCTGCACTGAGCAGATTCTGTATAATGATTGGGATGGTCAGTTTGAACATCTGCCGGTAAAAATCATCTTTTTTCATTGCTTCTAATTTCATGGTATTCCTCGCAATTTTGTGTTTTTATTCTCGACATGCCTAATTTCGTTTTTCGCTTCCTACGCATGTGTTTTCCCTGCCGGCATACATACCTGATTTCGTTTTTCGTTTCCTACGCATGTGTTTCTTCTACTGGCATACATACCTGATTTCGTTTTTCGTTTCCTACGCATGTGTTTTCCCTGCCGGCACACATGCCTGATTTCGTTTTTCGTTTCCTACGCATGTGTTTTCTCTGCCGGCACACATGCCTAATTTCCTTTTTTGTTTCCTACGCATGTGTTTCTTTGACAATTATACATACTCAAATCTTTTTTTCAAGCTTTATGCATGTATTTCATAACATTATTATCTTAATTAATAATAAAAAATCCGGGAATTGAACTGTCCCGGATTTTTGAAGCTTTGTATTGTCTGCAAGCAGTCTCGCTGACTTTATGCTATGATTATTTCATATACGATTTTTTCCTGCTTCGCACTCTCAAATTACAACTTCCAGTCGGCAGCCTCCATCTGAGTGGCTTTCATATGCCGGTAAATGCCGTCTTTTGCTTCCAGTTCGGCAGGCGTTCCCTGCTCTGCCACCACGCCATCCTTCAATACGACGATCTTGTCCGCATCCGCCACGGTACGCATGCGGTGCGCAATGATCATAACAGTCTTGTTGCAGATCAGCTTCGACAGGGATTCCTGAATCATCGTCTCGTTATCCACATCCAGGGAAGCCGTCGCTTCATCCAACAGGATAATGGGCGCATCCTTCAGGAACGCTCTGGCTATGGAGATACGCTGTCTCTCACCGCCGGACAGTTCCGAACCGTTCTCGCCGATCATGGTCTGCCAGCCGTCCGGCAGTTTTTCCGCGAACTCATCACAATGTGCCAGCTTTGCGGCTGCCAGCACTTCTTCGTCTGTGGCATTCTGTTTACCGATACGGATATTTTCCATGATCGTATTGTTGAACAGCGTCACGTCCTGAAATACGATGGCATACAGGGACATCAACGTCTCCGGATCAATCGTGGAGATATCCATACCGCCTACCGTGATCTTACCCTTTTCAATATCCCAGAACCGGGAAGCCAGTCTCGATACGGTCGTCTTACCGCCGCCGGAAGGTCCGATCAGGGCCGTCCCCTCTCCCTGTTTTGCAGTAAAAGTCACATCTTTTAAGACCGTGTCCTGATTGTCATAAGAGAATCCCACATGAGAAAATTCGATATCATAGTCTGCCGGATGCATGGTATCCGCGCCGGTCTGAATCTGCGCTGACAGAATCTCGTCCAGGCGCTCACTCTGCACACCGGTACTGATAATGGCTGCCAGATTCTGCAATGCCACCTGCAGGGGATCGTACATTCTTGACACTAACAGCAGGAACACAAAAAAGGTTAATACATCAATTTCGCCTCTCACCAGCAAAATTCCACCTGTCAATGCCACCGTAGCGATTCCCAGCTTTAAGATCATCTGCGCCCCGCCAACAAAGACTGCTGTTCCAAGTTCCGTTGTCAGCGCATGCTTCTCCACCGTGCGAATCTTGCCCTCCAGGCCTTCCATGTATTCTGCCTGTGCATTGTTGGCTCTGAGGTCACGCACCGTTTCCAGGCACTCCTGAATCCCGTCCGCGCAATCCATTTTTAACTTCATCTGCTTCTTACTCAGGCTCTTCTGTACTTTTCTGGAACAGCCTACAATGAGAAAAGATACCGGCAGCACCCACAAAGCTGCGATTGCCATTTTCCAGTTCATGAAAAATGTTCCGATTGCGATTAATGTCGTGGAAATGCAGGAACCCACCAGCTCCGGTACATAATGGGAAGAGGCTGTCTCCATGGTGGCACAGTCCGACATAATGGCGCTGGTCAGATCAGACAGATCTTTTTTCCCGAAAAAGGACAACGGAATCTTGCGCAGCTGTTCCGCCAGGGCGATTCTCCGCACACCGCTCTCCACATAAGTTGCCAGGAATGTGGCACGATACTGGATCAATGTAGTAATGGCGATCAGTGCCAGACACAGGAGGCACCCGATCAGGTAGAATACACCCCTGCCTGCCATCGTCCCCTGCAGATAGTCTCTCACCAGAAAATATAACATCCACACCGGGAACATCAATACCAGATCTGAAATCGTAACGGATACGAATGCTTTCATCATATCCTGCGCACCTTTTTCCGAAAGTGCGTATCTATGTTGTAATTTTGCCTGTAAACTACTCATTTTAATCTCCATTCCGCAGGCGCCACAATATAGCCAAAGCCATATAGATAGGGCTTGTGAAAAAATATGCTATCGAGTATATTTTTCACATTTCTCCCGCATTTCTATATTAAATACACCTTGCAAACTCTGCGTCGTAAAGAGCTTCTGCATAACTCTTTTCTTCTGATTGTTCTACGTTATTCAAAGCCTGCAAAACTTTAAACTATCAGCCCCCTTAAGCGCCGACCTTCCAGCTCACGGACTTGTTGTATTCTTCCCACATATGGGCATACAGTCCGTTCTGTGCAAGCAGTTCTTCATGTGTTCCCTGTTCTGCGATCTCGCCGTTTTTCAGGACGCAGATGCGGTCTGCATCCACCACGGAAGACAATCTGTGGGCGATCATGATCACGGTCTTGCCTTTGGAAAGTCCGGTGAATGCTTTCTGCACTTTGGCTTCATTATCGGGATCGGCAAAAGCGGTCGCCTCGTCAAGGATCAGGATCGGTGCGTTTTTCAGCATTGCTCTGGCAATGGACAGGCGCTGTGCCTCACCGCCGGAGACATAAGTACCCTGACTGCCGATGACCGTATCCACACTGTCCGGCATTTTGGCAATGATGTCCTCGCACTGGGCATTTTTCAGAGCTTCCATCACTTCTTCCCTGGTGGCATCTTTTTTCCCCATGCGGACATTATCATAGATCGACATTTTCAACAGTTTGCTGTCCTGGAACACGAAAGATACCATATCCATCAGCTGTGCGGAAGGAATATCCTTTACGTCCACGCCGCCGATGCTGATCTTCCCTTCGGTGACATCATAGAAACGGGCAATCAGACTGGCTAGCGTCGTCTTACCGCCGCCGGAAGGTCCTACGAAAGCGACATGCTCTCCTTCTTTGATATCCAGATTGATCTGATGCAGGGCATCGCGTTCGGCATTTTCATAACGGAAGGATACGTTCTGCAACGCAACGGAATATTCCGGAATCTCCTGCTTCGGCGTTGCCTCCGGCAGAGGTTTTCTGTTTAAGATGCCGTCCGTTCTCTTCAGAGCATCCTCCACGATCATCTGATTCTCGCCGCCGTACATGATCTTACCGAGGGTCACAGTCAGCACGGGGGTAATGATGATGTAAAACAGCAGATTGATCAGTATTTCCGGATCACCGTTTGCTCCGCCGAACCAATAGGCAACGCCAATGAGAATCGCAAAAATGGCATTGATCAATGTAGTGAAACCGACCATGGGCCACATCAGATCTTTCGTATATGCGATGGTCCATTTTTCATATTTCTTAATCGAAGTCTGGAAACGCTTGAAGGAAAAGACCGACTGTCCGAAGGTCTTGACCACCGGGATACCGCGGACGTACTCCACCGCCTCGCTGGACATTTCTTCCAGCGCATTCTGGTACTCTTCCATTTTGATCTTCATGCGCTGACCGGTCATGGCTCCCATGATGAGAAATGCAAATACTACAGGCACCAGACTTAATAAGCCCAGTTTCCAGTCAAATACTACCAGCAAAAGCAACAGTCCCACAGGTGTTGCCACCGCTCCCGCTTTATCCGGCAGCTGATGCGCCAGGTAGGTCTCCGTGGCCGCGGTGGATTCGTTGACGATCTTGCGGATTTTGCCACTGCCTTCACTGTCCATGAACCCCATGGGAAGTGTCAGAATGTGCCGCATCAGGATGCTGCGCATGTTGGCCTGCACATGGAATGCCGCAATGTGGGAGCACAGCAGTCCGCAGATATAGATGAACATAGATAACAGTGCAAATCCCACCGCACGCCAGCCCAAGACGGTCAGATTCTGCGCTTTGCTGTAATCCGGTGCCGCCAGTACGACTTCCTGCATGATCCGCCAGATATCATAAAACGGCAGTAATGCAATCAGTGCACTGACCGCGGACAGAATCCATGACACGATAGTCAGGTACTTGTAGTTGCCCGCATAAGCGAACAGCTTCTGCATAGAGCTTTCTTTTTTCATGTGATCTTTTCCTCTTTTCCTTTGATTTTATTTGATTCTTCAATTTCTAAAATTTCTTTTCCTTTCGCCCGGATTTTCATCATTTCTCTTTTCCGGACATTTGAGGCTCTATTGTCTTTCCTATCTAACACTGCTTATTGAGAATTAGTTTCAACTAACCGTCGGTTTTTAAGATAGACTGCTACCGTAATCTTCCATAGCAGTCTTATCTTATGATTCACCCCAGCTTGATGATGGCTCCCCATCCGCCATAGTGATATTTCTCCAGCATATGCAGATATTTTCTGGCAGTATCCCTGTCCATGCGGTGTCTGACGACTTCGAACATGCTGTCAAACATGGCTCTCGCCATGATATGTAGGAACTCCTCGGTGATCATGCTGCCTTCCTGTAGGAATTGTGTGGCTTCCATATACTTGTAGGTATACTCCGTCTCAATGTCCACCAGATGTTCCACGAAATCCTGATACTTGGTACCGTAAGAGGCATCCAGCAGTAACCGGAAATCATCGAACCGATCATAGACATAGTCAAGCATTTCATCCATACCGCCTACCACATAATCCTCCATTACCTTCGGCTGTTCCTCTGCCTCTCTGGCATGAAACGCCTCCTGGGTCTTAAGGAATATCTGCGTCAGCCCTTCCGCAGCCGGTTCCACAATCGCACAAAACAATCCTTCCTTGTCCCCAAACCGGGAATAGATGGATCCGGTAGTAGTGTCTGCCTTGGCTGCGATCGTACGAAGCGACGCTTCGGAATAGCCCTTCTCCAGGAATTCTTCTCTGGCACAGACGAGAATTCTCTCTGAAACTCCTTCGATTGGTTTTGTCACTTTTTCCTCCAAAAAAATATTCATAACAGCGTTATATAACACTGTTATGAATATAAACACATTTCATTTTTTTGTCAAGAGGAAAAATCGTTTCTTACTACTGCGTGGTGAATTCTACCGGCTGCGCATCTTTTCTGTATTCCTCCCATGCCTGCAGATACTCCTCCTCGGTGCTTTCCACACGCTGTCCCCGGCTGTCCAGACGATAATAGGTTTCATTGCCGTTCTCGTCAAAGCTTTCTGTATTGGAAGTAGTCAGTACCAGCTGTCCGGTCGCAGTATCAAGATTATACACTTCGATGCTGTGTCCGGAGGTCACGTAGAACCCGGCAGTTCCGACGCAGATCGGATATGCGGTTCCCTCACTTAGGAGCTTGCCGATCTGCACCGGTGTTCTATCCTCTCCGATACCGTAGACATCACAGTACATGGCATAGGTATGCTCTCCGTCCTGATAAATTCCGTCCGATAATAACAACAGAGTCGTATCACCGACTTTTACCTGCGCATACGATGCATCTCCCTTTACCGCTACAAAGCCGGTGGTTGCACCATCCTGCATATTCATCAGTGCGGTAGCATTATCATTCTGTTGTATCGGAACCCAGCCGGCAGAATTCTCCGATGCCTGTTTCTCCTTCTCTGCAGCGATTGCTTCCTTCACCGCCTCTACCTGTTCTCTCTGTTTATCCAGTGCCTCCTGCAATGCGGCGTCCGTCTCCTGTTGTGCATTGACTTCGCCTACGCTTGCGACATTTCCGGTATCCACACCGTTTTCGCTCTTTCCGGCCTCGTTCGGCAGCAGGGGCGTCGTCCCCTGCTTTGGATTCGTCAGAAAACATACCGCTACGATCCCACAGACCGCCACAGCGGCAAGCACCACCCAAAAGGTCGGCTTCTTATAATTCAATATCTCTTTCACTCTCTTTTTCACCCCTACTTCCCCAAAGGCCAACGGGCATACCGTCACCAGCCGCCTTTGCATACTGCAGGAAAGCAGTGCATAGGAATAGTCTTTTCGCTCCTGAGGATTCAGCTTCTTCACCGCGCTCTCATCGCATGCCAGTTCCAGATCGTTGCAGAACAGGAGGTACGCCACCCAGACAAAAGGTTGGAACCAGTGAATCGCTAAAATCAGAAATCCGAGCGGCTTCCACCACTGGTCGCCCCGTTTCAGATGCGCCTGTTCATGAGCAATGACGTAAGGGTACAGCACTTCGTCCATACTGGAGGACAGATAGATCTTCGGCTTTCGCAGTCCCAGGATAAAGGGGAATTTTACCTCATCACAGATCCACAGGTTCTCCCGTAGCCACATAGCTTCCGCTACCTGCCTCCGTACCCGGGCGTAACTATATACCGCATAACCTGTAAAAAGGATCACACCTGCCAGCCAGAGAATCGAGAATGCAGATAATAGCCGTTCCGGTATTCTCCATACTCCTGCTCCAAATGCTCCGATGCCACTTCCGGTAATTCCGAAAGCTCCGCCCATGCCGGATCCGGCTGCGCCCATGCTGCCGTCTAAAGCTGCCTGGGAAATATTGTTGGAAAAATTAGTTCCGTTTTGCAGCGTATCAGCCCGGAACGCATTTCCTGCCGGATTGCCTATCATATTTCCGTACAAATAGCCCGACAATATCGGCAGCTTCGGCATCAGACTGAACCGGCTCTCCGGCACAAAAGGGCACACCAGCCGCAGTCCCACAAGCCCCCACAGCACAAGATTCACCCACTTCGGTGCCCGTTTCAGCAAGAGTCTGAGCACCATTACGACAGGGATCATCCATGCCGCGGCAATACTCATCTGTAATACACCCGAAAATATGCGGCTCATTCTTTTCCCCCTTCTGCCTCATCGATCATCCTACGGATCTTCGCAGCTTCTTCTGCGGTCAGCGCACGATCTTTCGTAAATGCGGCAAGGAACGCAGGCAATGACCCCTCAAAGGTGTCTTCCACAAACTGTCTGCTCTGCATCGCATAGAACTCATCCCTGGAGATCAGGGAAGTCACCGTTCCGTTGTCATTGCGAAACAGTCCCTTATCGCACAGTCTGCGCAGCACATTATGCGCCGTGGTGCGCTTCCAGTGAAATGCTTCCTCCGTCAGCTTCACCAGCTCCGAAGAAGACACCGGTTCGTGCTCCCAGATGATATCCGCATACCGCGCCTCGACCACACCTAACTGAATCTCTGCCATGTTGTTTCCTCCTACTACTGTTTTCCTGATGACACCAATTTTGATATTTCACGTTTACTTTTGCAAAAGTATAGAGACCATATGCTGTGGTCTAATTACAGACTACAGTATGTGGTCTCTATTGTCAAGTATCTTTTCTATTGCAAATAATATGTCTGTGGCCATCCTGCCCGTTTTCCGCACTCGATCTCCCGGCCGATCCTTTCAAAGATATATTGGTTTTTGTGCTCCAGATCGATCAGCTGCAGCATTTCCTCATCCGTCAGCTCACGCTCCGGCTCATAGAACCTCGCATCACTGATGCAATAGGCAAGCTCCTGTCCATCGTATTCTTCCGGATCAGTTATGACCTTAATTGGTGACTCTGTATAGGCATTTTCCACTTCATACTTTTCCGTCCATTGCTCATAGCGGCTCTGTTCCTCTACTGTCAGGTTACGGCTGTCTGTTCCCCATACATCTACTGGTGCAGAAGCCAGTAAGGCATATAATTCATCAATCTCCTCATCCGTCATCTGTTCATATCTGTCAAAATAGGAAACCTCGGAATACTTCTGCTGCCATAGTTTTTCCCGAAGGCTGTAGTCCAGTTTATGCAGATACTCTATAATCTCCAGCCACTCTTCCTCTGTGAGCACAGTATCCGGCAGATAGATCAGACAACCGTATTCTTCTCCGGGAGTACTTCGGACTGCCACACCAGTGCCGGAATAGTTCTCGTCTTCGGCTAGTTCCCGAATCTGTCCCACCGGATATTTGCCGTCCGCTTCGTATTCTCTTGTCAGCTGCTCATAAATGCTCCGTTCTCTGGCTGTCAACTCTCTACTGAATTCTGCTGTGACATTGCCCTGCTCCGCTACCATCTCCAAATGCCCCAATTCTTCCGTCCCGATGTCAGTCATGCGCTCTGCCAGATAGCGGCGGTATCCCATGATTCCGGCGGCGGTGGCGGATACTGCTGTGACAGAAAGTATCACCACAGCTAACAGGATGCCTGCTGCCCGGGGAAAGCTTCTGACTCTCCTGCCCGCAGGACTCTCCTGCGCTGCCTGTTGTCTGATCTGTGCATAGGCTGCATCCGCCCTATCCAGTATGATCTGTGGAAGTTCTATCTCTATTTCATTCATCGGTCTCATTTTCTTCCGCCTCCTTCCTCTGTCTCCGCATAATATCTCGCCAACTGCTCCCGCCCTCTGGCGAGCCTTGTGCGCACCGTACTGTCGGGCAGCTGCAGTAATTTTCCGATCTCTGCTGTCCGCAGTCCTTCTGCATAAAACAGTACCACGATCAGACGATATTTCTCATCCAGTCCCTGCAAAGCTTCCTTCCATTCCAGATTGGCCTCCGACTCTACTGTACTCCCCGTTTCCTGCTCCGTAAATTCCTCCACACATACGACACGCCTCCCGGAACGTAAAATGTCTTTACATTTGTTTATCAGGATGCGGACCATCCATGTCTTAAAATACCGGTTTTTCTGTAAAGTATCGATTTTTTCCCAACAAGTGAGAATGGTCTCCTGTATGGCATCCGCAATATCCGCATCCTGCGCAAGGATGGCACTGGCTGTCCGGTACATGTCCTTCTCATGAAGCTGCATCAGCTCTGTAAAAGCATCCGGATCCCGTTTTTTCGCCCTGCGCACCAGCTGTTCTATCTCTCCCATGCGTTCTCGTCCTTTCTTCCTCATAAGTATACGTCTTATGACTATTAGACGGAAGAGCCCCTGGAAATGTCCCGTCTTAAATAATAAAACCTAATTGTTTATTTAGAAAAAACTTTTCATCATCTTTCAAAGCGAAATAAATTATAGCTACATGTGGTTTACAAAGCTTTCTTTTTCTTCCTCTAACTACTAAATATTGTATTGTGCACTTTTTTGTTGGGAAATTATATCCGAAATATTAGAATTGAAACACCCTACTCTGCATGATACACTTCTTAAGAAGCAACCGTGTTGCAAGGTGGTAGCCTCCCGGCTTATAGCTCTAATTAAGAAGGGAGGGCGCACGAAGTCCGGGGGACTTCGGCCTTGCGCGGACCGAAGCGGAGCGGAGAAGGTGCTAATGGATATGTATGAAGTATTAAACCTGTTGTTTTTGGGTGGTACATTTCTCATTGCGCTGCTTGCCTACATAGACAGTAGGATAAACAAGCGAAAATAAATAAACCTACCTTGTCACTTGGCCAGTACAGGTAGGTTTACTATCACCACCGAGAGGCTAACCACTTTGTGGGCGGTTGCTTCTCTTTATGCTTCGATTATAATATCTTTCTTACTTTCTTTCAAGTATTAGTTTTAAAAAATATTTTTCAGCAGCTTACGGTCTCTGTCCCATAGCACCTTCCAAGGTCAATGTCTCACCGCTCATATACTTGAAGTCGGGAGAAGCCAGCTGTACGCAGACGCGGCCGATCTCCTTCTCCACGTCGCCGTAATGTCCCATAGGAGGCATCTTGACGTTTGCCTTGAAAGCATCGGGATATGCCTGCTCGAATTTCTCCAGCTGTGCGGTCCATGCCAGAGGACATACAACGTTGACATTGATGCCATCGGGACCCCACTCGGTAGCTGCGACTCTGGTCAGTCCGCGGATACCTTCCTTGGCCGCCGCATAAGCGCACTGCCCGAAGTTGCCGAAGAGACCTGCACCGGAGGCAAAGTTAATAACGGAGCCCTTGGTCTCCTTCAAGTAAGAATAGCAGGCTTTCATATAGTAGAATGCTGCATACAGACCGGAATATACCGCCAGGTCAAACTGCTCGGTGGTATGATCTGCGATGGTTACACCGGAAGCGGAAGCCTGCGCATTGTTGATCAGTACATCGATCCTTCCGAAAGTGTCAATCGCCTGCTTCACCACATTCTGTACGATCGCTTCGTTGTCTGAACCGGCGCTGACATCTGCCTGTACGGGAAGTACCTTGATACCGTACTTTGCCTCCAGTTCTTCCTTTGCATCCGTCAGCTTCTGTACATTGCGTCCGGTTAGCACCAGATTGGCACCTTCTTTTGCATAAGCGGTGGCAATACCGTAACCGATGGATCCGCACTCTCCGTTACTCAATACCGCTCTTCCTCCGCCAGTGATGATTGCTGTCTTTCCTGTTAAAAATCCCATAAAATACCCTACCTTTCTTTTATATGTTTTACTCCCATGTTCACCTGCTTATAGCATAAGCTCATTGTACCATAGTTATATCTCTTTTAGCTGAGAAAAATACTCACCAATATTCCTATGATTCCGCCAATAATGAAAGTAGCAGGAATGCCGTACGCATCCTTTTTTGTCATCCGATCCCACTCAATCCGCGAAGGTGTCATCTTCGTATGGCACATGCTCTGATAACAGAGATAAATATGTCTCCAACGACACAGATACCCCACCAGATTATAGATTCCATCCAATAATATTCCCACTGCCAGTACAAACAGCATTGTAATTCTCCCCCGGTAGAAGTCTGCCAGCGCTCCTGCTATCAGAATCAATACCGGATAGCCATAACGATCCAAATATGCCAGAATGTACATTACTGTCGTAGAATAACTGCGCTCCGGCTTCTTCTCAACGATCACTGCCGTGCACCCCCAATCGCTCTGCCTCTTGTAAGAACCTGACTTCGATCTCTCCGGGCGTATGCTCCGCCAGATCCGGCACGGAAAAAAGCTGCGGCACCGCTCTGTTCTCTTCGCCGTGAAGCAATGTCTTCAGTTCCAGTTCCAGAATCTCATCGTCGATCTGTTTCCAGCGGAGGTTCTCCTCTTCCGTCAGATCATCCAGTCCGAAATGTGTGAGAATCGTTCCCATAATCTTACTTTCGATCTCCAGATAATTGGTCAGATAAATTTTCACCGGGCGAATGATATCCGAAATATATCCCTCGCTGGCATCATGGAGCAGGCAGGCCAGCTGATGCCTCTCCGACCACCCTCTTGCTTTCGCTTCCGCAGCACAGTTGAGCGAATGCTGTCCCACCGAATAAAAATAGGTCAGCTGTCCACCGCCCCGGCACAGTAAGCTCAGCGCATGTGCGATATCTTCGATACAGACATCTCCCGGTGTCATCTGCATGGGATCGAATTTTCTGCCGGAATACGTTGTCATGGTGTTCATTGTGTTTTCTCCGTTCTGTTAGCGTTACTTCTGTTTCAAAATTTCATTGCAAGTCATTTCTTAAATAAAAAGCTATTTCTGTCTTACTTTTCCGCACGGATCAGATTCTTATAAAACCGCACCGCACCGGGCAGGCAGTTATACTCAATATTTTCATTCAGTCCATGCATTCCCTTCATCTGTTCCGGTCCATAGACTACCGGTGCAAAACGAATGCAGCTCTTGCAGATAGGCTGATAGAACTGTGCATCGGTCGCGCCCGTCATGACATAAGGGCTGGAAGGCAGTCCAGGGAATGTCTCTGCAATCGTATTTTCCACTAAGCGAAATGCTTCGCCGTGGATATCTACCGGCGGTGTAAAGTCATTGGCATGCAGCACTTCGGTCTCCAAACCGTATTTATCTGCTACTTTTTTGATGATCTCCAGGCTTTCTTTCTCTCCCTGATGAGGAATGAATCGCATGTTCGCACCGACATAAGCTTCCTGGGGCAGCACATTATAGGCATCAGAACCCTTCTGTACCGTGAAAGCGATCGTCGTCTTAAGCATTGCACCTGCCTGGGCACTGATCGCAGGCATGACCGCTTTTAATACCGGTCCGAACAGCCATACATTGCCGAATACCAGTTTCATTCCAAATCCGGCGTAGGGCGCCAGTTCTGTGAACATCGCCGATACCTCCGGCAGCAGTTTTTTCCGGAACGGGGAATGTGTCTCCACCTCATTGACAAAAGCGGACAATCTGGCAATCGGCGTTCCTTTGGACGGTGCGCTGGCGTGTCCGCCGTTGCTCCTTGCGGTGAATTTTACGTCTGCTTTTCCTTTTTCAAAGACACCTACCATGGCAAAATTGCCATGAATGCCGCCGATGGGTTCGGTGATGATTGCACCGCCCTCATCGCATACCAGGAACAGCTCGATCCCTCTGCGCTGCAATTCTGCCACAATCTTCGGTGCACCGTCACCGCCCCACTCTTCCGTGCAGGAGCTTGCCAGATAGACATCGGTGGGCGGAACGAACCCTTCCGCCAGGAGCTCCTCCACCGCCTGGAAAAATGCCATGACAGAGGCCTTGGTATCGGATGCACCTCTGCCCCATACTTTTCCGTCCGCAATATCTCCGGAAAAAGGTGCGTGAATCCACTCGCCCTCCGCAGGCACCACATCCTGGTGGCTCATGAGCAGGATCGGCTTCTCGGAAGATTTTCCTTTCCAGTAAAATAACAGATTCCCATCGATTTCTGTCTTCTCCAGCTTCTCATGTACCAGTGGGAAGAGTTCCTCCAGCACCTTATGGAAGCCTAAGAATTTCTCCACCTCTGCCACGTTGGCATAGGAGGTGGTGTCATATTGGATCATTTTCGACAGCTTCTGTGCCAGTGCCAGTGCTTCCTCCTCCGGTTCGTCTGCCACATAAGTCGAAGTCTTCGACGGCATCAGCAGGGTGCGGAGCACCGCGATCAACAGCAGTAATATAATAACCGCAACCACTGCAAGAAGTATCAAACCTATGTATTTCATATCTGTCCTCTTTTCTTAATTATTCTTCTGTCGTTTTCTGTGTATTCTTTTTCCGGAACAGCAGATATGCCACACCGATGGCAATCGCACCGGAGGGAACGATCATAAAGCTGGTGGAGCCGATCAGGGACGGTACCAGAATGAATAACAGGCTCATGAGGATCAGCGGCAATGCAGCGATCTTCATATTTTTCCGATAATATTTGTACGCCATGGCACCGAACAGCGCCGGAACCACATTCTCAAAAGCCGGCTGCAATACTTCACTCTGCAGCACGGGCTGCAGCGGCACCATCAATAACACGCCCAGCGCCAGGACGAGGATTGTCACCAGAGAAGATGTAGCGATGGAGATCGTGGAGATGATCTCATTTTCCGGGGTTCCGGTCTTCGCTCCTACCATGTCTCTCGCATTGACCGCGCAGGGGATCTTCATATTGATCAGGTTACCGGTGATAAATGCCAGGTATCCGCCGCCGGCTCCCAGCATCGGTGTGTAGATCAAAAACTCCGCGATGCTGCTGACCAGCCATACGATTCCCACAGAGAGGAAACCCTTGCCGACAGCCCCCAGATCCGGATACGCACCTAAAAGCTTACCGATAAGAAACGGTGCTCCCACTAACATCACCAGCGTAATGATGCTCACAGTCCGCCCGATGACATGTGTTTTCTTCGTATAAATATCCCAGGCAGACTTGTCACCCTGTGTTTGCTGTGTATTTGCATCGGCACCGACTGTGCCGGGGGTATTTACACCTGTATTATCTAGTTTGATATTATTTAATTCTACATTATTTTCCATAATTTTTATTCCTTTCATCTTGGAATATATTGCTCTTCCTAAGGATTCAGCTTTCAGCTTCGGACTCTCCATCCTGAATATCTGTTTCAGATTTCAGCTTTTCTGTTTTCAACACAATGTCTTTCTTTCAACTATTTCATTTGCTTTCCAACATTTCATAGATACTTAAAACTTTTTCAGAAGAATACTTTACAGCAACCCCACCAGTACGGCTGCCGTCATGCCGATGATCATGCTTCCGGCAATGGAAAAGCTGTCCACCCAGGCTTTTCCTTTTTTCTCAATGAGGTATACAAACCCTGCCATCACCAGTGCCGATACCGCCATTACCACTAACGGAATGTAATCGCCGTTTAACGTAAACAATCCGTTCTCCGACACAAAACCGCCGAGATATCTTCCGATGTAAGTGCTGACCAGTCCGATGAACATGGCAGTCATTGCCATATCTCCGAAGACCGGCTTACCGGATTTCTTATTCGAGGTCAGCTTTTGTGTATATTTTTTATTCAGGAAAATGGACAATGCCATGCCCCAGATAATGCAGATGCTCATGAGCAGTGCGATCGTGGAAAATGCCTGCGGTGTCATTTCCGCAGCAGACAATGTGCTCATTCCCACCTGCTCCGCTGCTGCCTGCGCCACCTGGGTCTCATAATGCAGTGCACCGATCACGGACAATCGAAGCCACGGCCAGGGTGTTCCCAGACTTCCCGACAGGGCGATGACACCCAGCAGAATCCCCACACTGGGCAACAGGGAAAAGGTCGCACTGGAGATGATCGTACGCTTCATTTTCGTAGTATCCATACCGAGTGCCTGCCCGGCGCGGTATGCCCTCACCAGAAAAATCACACAGACCACCGCCACAAAAGCAATGATCCCTCCACAAATCAGGTACATCGGTACACTGTTTAACTGGCTTAAGATTGACATGTCTCTTCCTCCTTCAGAATCTCTCTGATTTTATCTTCCTGTAAATGCTCTCCGATGATGATCAGCACCTCCTGCCCCACCGCGACAGGCTGCATCGAGCGACTGTCCTGTGTAGCATTCAATTCCATCCATTGTCCTGCTCCGTTTTTCACATAACCCTTGATCCGGAATACTTCTCCGCAGGACTTGTCGGCAAACAGTCTGGGCACCGCCCGTTCCAGAGCCTCCGGTTTAATCTTCTCTTCCATGAAAAATAAAGAGTCAAAGCTCTGCCCATTCTCTAAATCCATCTTGCGGTAACTTTCCAGACGATAACCGCATTTGGATACTTCCTCTAAATCTTCTTTTGTCAGATCCGTGAGATTTTTCTGTAAAATATCCTTCTTGGGGTCGATTCTCCGGTCACAGCGGATCTGTTCCAGTGCCCGGTTGAGATGTGTCACCGTGTCCTCACACTGTTCCCTGGTGGCTGCATCCGCATGGCTCAGAATCACTTTTCCGGCATTGGCAGCCTCCGATGCCAGCAGATAGTCCGCCTGCTCTGATAGATTATCCTCCAGTCTTGCATCCAGTATGGCGATGACATTGCCGATCTCATACCACTGGTCCAGCGGCTCCTCCCGAAGTACATCAAAAAACTCATCTACATCATAGATTCCCGACGGCTCCACCAGCACCCTGTCATAACCGCACATTCGCATGGAGATCAGTTTCGTACGGAAACGCCTCCTGTGGCTCTCCGCATCGCATCCTCCGGCGATCATCTCCAGTTCGCACTGATCTCCCCTGAGTTCGTGAAGCATCAGCATATCCACGTTGATAGCACCGAAATCATTTTCCAGAATACCGATATGCAGTCCCTGATCCATAAGATATTCCGCATATTTTTTCAGAAAAGTAGTCTTTCCGGATCCCAGGAAGCCTGTGATCAGATCGATCGTTACCATATATCGTCTTTCCTCTCTGTTTCATTGATTTGCATAGTGATCACTTCTATAATTCTTTCTCATAACACCAGTAGGAATGCCCGAAAAGCTCACATTCCCCTGCTGTGGAAAAATGTAATTTTTCATAGGAACGCAAGGCTTTCACATTGTCCTTTGCCACTAAAATATGTACCGCCTTATAACCCTGTGATTTCAATTCCGCCATAGCCTCCTGCAACAGGATCCTTGCAATGCCGCGGTTCTGATATTCTACCGCCACTCCCAGCCTGGACAGTTCTGCCACCGGGGTAAGGTCCTCTGACCAACAGGACAGTGCCTCCACTTCCGGGTCATCGTCTATGGAGATTGTGCCCATCAATCGTCCTCTCGTAACCGGCAGCGGTTCCGCTGTCTGCCCTACCGACAGCCTCGCCCCCTGTTCTCTCTCATCAGGTTCCGGCATTTTCTCATACAGGCAAAACAATGCATTTCTCGACAGGTCAAATTCCACTTCCCGTTCTGTTGGATAATTTTCTGTCCAGACACAATATTCGGTTCCGATCAGGGAACGGTATAATTGCAGGATCTCTTCTGCTTCTTCTCTGCGTGCCCTGCGAAATTCCATGTTGCCGTTCATGCTGTCTTATCCTCTCTCATCTTTTTCATAATCTGCAATTTTGCATCCTTTTTTGTTTCCTGTATTTTCGTGCTTCCATATGTTGTGCAGATATCATTCTATTTACATCTTCAACGTCTTCAGATATTCCTTCTGTTCCGGTGTTATACGGTAGCTTTCCCGTGCTTTCTGAATCGTCTTATTGTGTGTCCAGGTATCCAACCGTTGATCCTCTATATAACCGATTGTGGCATCCCATTGTTTTGCCAGTGCCGTGGCATAGAACCACGCGATCATCATGTTCACATAATATTCCTCGGAATGTACCGCTGCCGGGATCTCCAGATATTCCACCCGGAAATCCTCATCCAAGAAATGCGTCATCAGCATTTCCATTCCAAAGC
>ERZ773155.261-NODE-261-length-46275-cov-20.553354_pt1 | contig 46275 bp, 38 predicted proteins | sample MGYA00511262_ERZ773155 | MGnify/ENA primary metagenome ERZ773155 (study PRJEB29015, sample SAMEA2737828) | human gut metagenome | biome: human gut; feature: human-associated habitat; material: faeces | place: China | collected 2012 ... | reverse complement strand
ACGAGTTAGCTTCGAAATATAAAGGTGAAACACAGGATTGTTTGATTGGACAGCCGTATTACAGTTTATATGTGTATGTATTGAAAATTGTGACAGTATGCATCAGTGGAGGAATGTTACTTGCTCAAATCATGGCAGCATTAACATCGCATACAATCTGGTATACAGCTATCTATAGAACCATCGGTGGGATTTTTGGTGGTATATTGACAGGATTTGCATTTGTGACATTATTATTTGCATTCTTTTATAAAAAAGGAATTAAGGTGGATGGGTTAAATGATGGAATAGATAATTTGCCTCCTGTTCCACAAAAGTCTAATAGAATTTCAAAAGCAGATGCGATTATAGGAATTGTTTTTTCGGTTATCTTCACTCTTGTATTTCTTGTATGCCCACAGATTTTATGTATTGCATTTGTAAAAAATGGGGTAGGTGTGTATGAACCACTTTTTAATTTAGAATATATCAGACAAACATGGTATTTTATTCTTGCAGTTGGAATTTTGGGTGTTACAAAGGACAGTGTGAGACTTATTGATGGTAGCTATACCAAAAGGGTGATGCTTGTTACCATTATCACCAATATTATTGATGGAGCATTAACAAGCATTTGGCTGTTAAATGATAGGATTATGAATAGTGAATTTTTTGATGGTATTGAGCAGTTATTTGGAACGGATGCAGAAGTTATTTCACATGTTTTTATACACTTTAATAAGGTATTTCTCTCAATCATTATTTTGGCATTAACAATTAATGGCATTGAGACAGTCGTGAAAGCAGTAAAATACAGTCGACAATAAAATAATTTTAGATGAATCAATCTCCATTTACAAATAACAGTGCGAATTTCTAAATTTTAGAAATAATAAAATGTAAATGGAGATATGAGTAGAAGCATTTCAATCAGTTCACCATGTCGTTTTTATTTTGTGTTATACTGTTTTATAGGTCTTTCTTTCCCTTGTTTTGCCCTTATCAGAGTTCGTAAACACTCATGGGACAATATAATACAAGGGAAATAATAAGGGAAAGCTCACCTGCGATAAACTTAGTGTTTTCAAGGACTTGAGAGATATTTGATAACAAAATATAACAGTTATTAAATTGCTTAGAATATGTGAAATCTCAATTCTAGTTTGTAGGGATGACATGAAAAATGAAGTTTAAGGAACAGAGCTTTACCCTGTTTGCCTATACAAATTATAGGACAATTCAAGGTTCTCACAGGCTCGAACCACTGGATTTCAAGGGAAAAGGTGCGTTCCGCCATTCCCGTGTACAATAGGGGGTGAGTATGTTTTTCGTTGAACAACCGAGCCATATTGAAACCATAGTATTGATGTCAAGGAAATAATTAAGCAATATAAAATTCGGCTTGTTAGCTGACTTATTCAGAAGTCTAAATTATGCACGCAACTACTGTAAATGCTTGGCTATATCTTACGGAAACATATATATTTCAAAAGCCATAAAAACTCCGCAACGCCACACATTTAAGGTTTTATGCATACCGCAATATAAGGCAACTACTATGACGATAACAAAAAATCTAAACACTATTAGGAAAAATACAGTTTTAAATATCATAATACGGAAGAAAACAAGCTTGTATCATAAGGTACAATGTATTTATTGCAAAAAAAATTAAAATATACAATAATTTTCAGGAAGGTAAAGAATGTATCAAGTAACAGTTACACCTCAATTTCTAAGCGGCAAAGATACTTTTCGACAGACAGTGCCTGCATTGTCATGGGCAGTTTTAATTTTTGCCACATTTATTTTGATGTGCGTATTTGATTTATATATTCTTGTGATAACGTTTCTGCTTGAATTTATAAGTGTAATACCTATGGGAATATGGTCGGTAAAAAGGTCGAAAAAAATCAGAAAAGAATCCGCCAAACCAACAATAATAACACTCACAGCAAAAAACGGAGAAATATACAAAGACAATATAAAACTCAACTTATCGTATAGTGTGCCGAAAAACATAGTTTATATAGATAACGGACACAGAGCGGGAAAATTTAAATTTTATACTCTCTCTTTTTCTGCGATAATTACAGGAAATGAAGTCAACGGATTTATTGACTTTTGTCTTAAAAATAATGTTAGATTCTTAGTCTAACTTTTTGGGGTCGGCTCATTCATAGCTACATTTCCAAATATTTTTTCTGTTTATATTATAAGAAAAACAAGACCTCATGAGAAGTCTTGTTTTTGTTCATCTGTATATACTTAAAGGTTATAACTGCTTTTTAGTTTTAACTGCTTCTTCCGCCGATTTATTAAAACTGCCTGCGTCTGTTGCTCTTATAAAAGTTTCAATTTGCGGATTGTACATCAAATCACCACCGATAAACTTTGATATATTTGATATTATAATTTATACGCTATTCTTTTGTCAAACCGACAAAAAGTGTAAATTTTTCGCAGCTTATCTCCAATTGAAAGTTATCAAACCGTAAACATAAATAAATCCTATAAACAGAGGTACAACATATTTAAAAATCGGTTTCATCCACGACTTAATCTTAAGTCCTTTGCCCTCGTTAGCCTCTTTGATAAAGTTATCCCAGCCCCAGCCGAATTTATTGCAACAGAAAAGAGCAAGAACAAGCGAACCCAGCGGAAGAATATTTGTAGATACTATGAAATCCCAGAAATCAAGCCATGTTGTTCCTTCGGAAAACGGTTGAAAATGAAGCACACTAAAACCGAGCGCTGTTGTAAGCGCAAGGACAAATACAACAATTCCGCAAATCAAACTTCCTTTGCGGCGTGACCAACCTGTTAAATCTCTAATCATTGCAAGGATATTTTCACACACACCGAGAACGGTTGACAAAGCTGCAAAAACCATAAACAGGAAAAAGAGAGTTCCCCATATGCGGCCGCCTGCCATATTATTAAACACAGTTGCCATAGTGTCAAATAAAAGACTCGGGCCTGAATTTACTTCAACACCATAAGTAAAGCATGCAGGGAAAATTATTACACCTGCAAGAATGGCAACAAGAGTATCCAAAGAAATTATATTAACAGCCTCGCCCATAAGGGAATGGTCTTTGCCTATGTAACTTCCGAAAATAGCCATTCCGCCCATACCTGTTGACAAGGTAAAAAACGCCTGATTCATTGCCGCCACTATAACCGAGCCGTCAATCTTTGAAAAATCGGGTTTGAGGTAAAACGACATTCCCTCTCCTGCGCCTTTCAGCAACAGACTGTTTACCGCCAAAACTACCATCAGCACAAGCAATGCGCACATCATATATTTTGTTACTTTTTCAAGTCCGTTCTGAATATTGAACGAAAGAATTACAAAAGCAATAACTACCGTAACCAGCAGAAAAATAACATTTACAGACGGCTGAGAAATCATAGAATTAAAGCCGAGGTCGGCATTATTCCCTATAAGAAAATTGACAAAATAGTAGATAATCCATCCGCACACAACTGTGTAAAACGCCATCAGCGCAAGGTTGCCCAAAAGGCAAACCCAACCGAATCCGCCCCATTTCTGCCCCGGCTTTTCTAATTTTTTATACATATGAATAGGACTTGTCTGCGCCGCTCTTCCGACGGCAAATTCCATAATCAAAGACGGAATACCGAGTACAATTAAGCAAATTATATATACCAGCATAAAACTTCCGCCGCCGTTTTGCCCGCACATCCACGGAAATTTCCAAACATTTCCGCATCCGATTGCACACCCTGCCGAAAGCATAATAAAGCCAAGTCTGCTTCCAAGTTGTTCACGCTTCATTATAGTAAATCTCCTTTAAAATTAAACACAATATAATTTATAGTATAGCAAAAATTGTATTATTTGTAAAATTGATAATATTATGTTATAATAACGAAAATATCGTTTATAAAGGATAAATAATATGGATACCAATGTATTAAAAACTTTTGTTGCCGTATGCGAATACTCGGGTTTTTCAGCGGCTGCCGATAAACTCGGTTATACACAATCTACGGTTTCTTCACAAATAAAGCAATTGGAAAATGAGCTTGACACTGTTCTTTTTGACAGGTTTTATCACAGAATAAACCTTACAGAGGACGGGCTGATCGTTTTGCAGCACGCAAGAAATATACTCGAATCTCACGAAAAAATGCTTGAAGAACTTAAAACTCCCGAAATAATAAAAGGAAATATCAGACTTGCAATGTCAAGTTCGGTATGTAATCGTTATTTTAAAGATGATTTTCTGAAATTTCGCAAACAGTTTCCCGATATTCATTTGGTTGTATTGGAGAGCGGTACCGAGCAAATGTTTGATATGCTACGGAAAAACGAAGTTGACTTAATATTTACTTTGGACAGCCATATTTACGATTCGGAGTTTATTATCTGTGCCGAACATAAAGAGGAAGTCCACTTTATAGCCGCCGCAGATCATCCGCTTTTACAGCGAAACGAACTATTGTTAAAAGAAATATGCTCCGAAGATTTTGTGCTTACAGAAAGCAATATGAGCTACCGAAAACTTCTGAATCATGAGCTTGCCACGCAATCGTTGGAAATTCTCCCGATTCTTGAAATCGGCAATCCTCTGCAAATCTGCTCACTCATAGAAAACAGCAAAATGATTTCCTTTCTACCTGATTTTATTACGGAAGACGCATACCGCAACGGATATATTAAACATCTGCCGATTGCTGATTGTGATGTTTCTGTATGGACTCAATTATTAATACACAAAAACAAATGGCGCTCCCCTGCCCTAAACGCATTTATAGATTTTTACAGAGAGGTTATCGGTAAATAAAAACTTCTGATATATTACACAATACAGCTCCCCTATCATTATTATCGTGACAGGAGAGCTGTTGTTTAATTATAATTAAATTTTATTTTTCTCAACAAACTCGCATTTTTCAACATCAAATACACCTTTTGTGGTTATTCGCAGTGACGGGATTACAGGCAGGCTTAAAAATGACAGCGTCATAAACGGGTCTATGCCTTTATCCGCACCGAGGCGGTATGCCTCGGTTTTGGCTTTTTCGAGTTTTTCGTTTACCTTTTCTAAAGGTTCTTCCGACATAAGTCCTGCAACCGGGAGTTCAAGCAATGCCTTAATTTTTCCGTTATCGACAACCGCTATACCGCCTTTGCTGTTTCTGACCGCATTAACGGCAACGGATATATCACTGTCGGTACAGCCTACCGCAATAATATTATGTGAGTCGTGCGCAACGGAAGTTGCAACCGCTCCCGATTTTAAAGAATATCCCTTTACATAGCCGACACCGATGTGGTTCGTATTTTTATGGCGCTCAATGCAGGCGATTTTTAAAATATCGTTTTCCACATCAATTTTATCGGCTGTTCCGAGATTATGCGTGAGAAGTTCTCCGCTGACAAGTCCGATAAGACCGAGTTTTCCGTCAACTTTAAAACTGTCTGGCATAACTTCGTTTAGGCAGAATGTGTTATGACATTTTTCGATAAGCCTGTCATCTGCGGCAGGGATTTCAAACTCCTTTACCTCACCGTCAAAAATCACTTTACCTCGCTTGAAAACAGTTTCCACATTAAAATCCGTCAAATTATCTACAACAACCATATCGGCAAGATAACCGGGTGCAATTGCTCCCTTATTGTTAAGCGCAAAATATCTTGCGGCATGGTGAGTTGCTGCTTTTAATGTGATTATCGGGTCTGCTCCGTTTTTCAGCGCCTGTTTTACTATGTAATCAATATGTCCTCCATACAGCAAATCACTCGGATGTTTGTCATCAGTGGCAAACATACAGCGTGCATAATATTGCTGATTCAGCAACGGCATAAGCGCCTTTAGATTGTGAGCGGCAGTACCCTCTCTTATCATAATAAACTGACCTTTTCTAAGCTTTTCAAGTGCATTTTCAAATGTTGAACATTCGTGGTCGGAGTAAACACCTGCGGCTATGTAAGCGTTAAGGTCATTTCCCGAAAGTTCGGGAGCGTGTCCGTCTATCTTTTTATGGTGAGCCTGCGAGGCAACTATTTTTGAAACCACATCATCGTCACCGTTTATCACTCCGACATAGTTCATCATTTCGGCAAGACCGAGGACTTTTTTATGCTCAAAATACGAATCAATATCCTTGTAGCCAAGCTCTGCACCGCTCTCGTCAAACTCGGTAGCAGGTACACAGGACGGCAACATAAAATGCACATCAACAGGCAGGTTCTGCGAGCTTTGTATCATATATTCAATACCGTCAGTTCCCATTACATTTGCTATTTCGTGGGGATCGGTAATAACGGTTGTTGTTCCGTGAGAAACAACCGCTTTTGCAAACTCACTCGGAGTTACCATTGAGCTTTCAAGGTGAATGTGTGCATCTATAAAACCGGGTAAGACAAGTTTGCCGTTTACATTGATTTCGTTTTCTCCCTCATACTCTCCGATACCGGCTATAAGACCGTTTGCTACGGCTATGTCGCCCTGCAAAAATTCATTTGAAAAGACATTGAGATACATTGCGTTTTTCAGTACAAGGTCAGCCTTTTCTCTGCCCGAAGCAACCGCAATGATTCTCTGCTTAACCTTTAATCTTCTGTTTATTTTTTCCTCATAAGTTTCTTTCATAAAAGCACCACCTTTTTTAATCGTTTATAGTTAATCTTCCAAACTTTATTTTTTCGAGTCAACACTTTATTTTCTATCAAGGTTTCTAAATACATTTCGAGTTCATCCTTTTTATCGCCTAAATTAATTAGTTCTATATATGTTATACTTGCATTTTCTTCGACTACTTTAATTAATAAATTCATCATATCATCAAACAATTTTCGATTATTAATGTTTTTTAATCTTTCTATATTTATATTCTTATAATAAATAATTAATGAAATTACAGCTATTGTTTCAAGACAAAATAAATATAAAAAATCCGCAGATGGGAAAAACTCTATTGTATTGGAATTATTTATATTTGTACTTGCTTTTAAATGTAAAAGTTCTTTATCCTCTTCTAACTTCTTATTAAAAAGTTCTTCTTGTGTTAAATACAAATATTTTTCTTTATTCTCGTCTATAATTGAAAGAATATCAATACTACCACAACAATTACGCATATTAGCACCTCATTATTTTTAGGTAAATATTTACGGCAACATTCTTTTAAAAGAGTATTTGTAGCTTATTTAAAGCAATAATTATACATTTATTATAGTAAACCATAAATGAAAAATCAACATAATATTTTAAGATGAATTTTACAAAAAAGCCATAATATCTGTAATATCCTTGAAAATTTCAAAATCAGAGGTATAATAGTAGTTATGTAAAATGAAAAATATGAAAATGTGTGGGGAAATATGATGGAAAACAGCAAAACCGAACGATTGGCTTATATAGATGTGGCAAGGGGATTTGTAATTATTTTAATGCTGATAGGTCACGCAAATGCACCTGACCCGCTTGTGAAAGCAATATTCGGCTTTCATATGCCATTCTTCTTTATACTTTCCGGATTTTTATATAATAAAACAAAATGGTCCGAACTCGGTTTCAAAAAATTCACAGTATCCAAATTTAAAGCTTACATAGTGCCTTACTTTATTTTGGCTTTTTTCAATTTACTCATAAATATACCGATTGAACAAATTAAAGGTCTGAAAGGTCAGGAATTATTTGACTCAACAATGAATCATTTGCAATGGATATTTTACTCTTGGGGCGCAATAGACAAAATGCCTAACTGCACTCCGTTATGGTTTTTGCCGTGTATTTTCATTTGTTGTATTTTCTTTTATTTCCTCAATAAAATAAACAACACAGCCGTACAGACAGTTATCTGTATATTGTCTGTAACACTTGACTATATCTTGTACTTATTTATAAATATTCAATTACCTTGGCACATCAATGTTGCTCTAATCGGTATGGCATTTATGTTCATAGGACTTAAAATCAAAGAATCAAATCTGCTGAAAAATATCACCCACGGTATATCTTTTATATTTTCTATGATAGCTCTCGGTGCATTATGCATAGTAACTAACCCAAGAGTTGACCTCTGCAACAATACACTTAACAACACTTTCCTTACATTTACGGGTTCAATTACAGTTTCTGTTGCCATACTTTTTATTTGCTATAAATATGTGAATAATTTTAAATTTTTAGCATTCTTAGGCAAAAACACCATAATTATTATGGCTTTAAATTACGCAGTAAACAGTTATTCAAACCAAATTTGGAGCAATACTCCTGTACTGCAAAGTATAAGCTATTGTTGGTGGATTATGACAATAGTTGATATTCTTGCCTGCTCGGCGCTGATATTACTCTGGAACGCACTAAAGAAGGGATTTCCCGTATTAAGATCATTGCATATATAATCACAATTAAAATAAACAAAGCTGACATTGCTAATTTACATTGCAATGTCAGCTTTGTATTTTATGACAACAAAATAATTTATAAAATCACAGCACATCTTTTATCTCAAAAGCCAAAATGAGTTTAAAGCGTTCCTCAAAGGTCTTAAGGTTATTGCCGAGAATTTTTTTGATTTTAGCAAGCTGATAATTTATTGTATTGCGGTGCACAAATGTTTCTTCCGCCACCTTCTGCACACTGCCGTCATACTTAAGATACAACCGTAAAAAATTCAGATAATCGGTTCCGTTATCTCTGTCGTAAATCTCAAGTTTCCTGAGGTTTTCATTGTATATGCTCTCAAGCAGCGAATTATCGTCTACGGCAAGAATGAGTTTTTTGATTTCAAGTTTTTCATAAAACATCGGACTGATATTTCTGCGTTGAGAAAGTTTGAGCATCTTAAGCACAATCTGATATGTTTTTGACAGCGACTTTATATTACAATCGGTTTTACTGACCGCAATATAAAGTTTATTAACGCTCATAAACTTCTCCTGCTCTGCCTGCAACTTTTCAACCAGACTTTCGATTTCCGCATTTGTAAAATTGCTTAGCACATAAAACAGCATATTATCTACCTTAAAGCCGCCCCAATGCTTTTTGTATGAATAAATTATTCTTTCAAATGCAGTTTCGGGTTTCAGAGTAGAAATATTATCTGCCATATCGGCTTTTATTCCGATTATTGCATAATCGGCATCGACAGAAAAATCGTTGCACTCAAGCACGGGAATATATTTATCATATTCATTCGGGAAAAATATAAAATTCTTGAGCGCATCGCCAATGCTTTCTTCCTTGCGTTCGTTTAAAATAATTCTGTTACAAAAATCTCTTGAAATATCAACAATTCTTGTTTTCCACGGAATATCAAGGAGAGGAAAATGCTTTTCGTTGCAATAACTTATCACTTCCTGCGGTATGCTCTTTATATAAGGTCCTATATTCAGAACCAGACCGCTGACCTGATTTTCTATGAGATTCTTAACAAAGGGCAGCATCCAGTCCTGCCCTTTGTTGGCAATGCCAGTTGAAAATATCAGCTCACCGCCGTGCAGAAAATCACTTACCTCCGTATCTTCAACCGAATGAACCCATTGTACGATGTTTGTCATTCCGTCTTTTCCGGCAATTACCCTCATACCGTAAAGATAACCTGATTTTTCACACAGTGACGCAAGTGTTACTGCCATTTTCTTCACCTCCGCAGATTTTATTCTCCGAACTTCTGCTTAACTGCATCTGCAATTATCTCTGCACAAGCCTTTGTTGAAACTCTTGATGTGTTAAGAAACATATCGTAATTTAATGGGTCTTTCCAATTTTCACCTCTTGTGTAGTATTTATAGTACGCTGTACGATATTTGTCGGTACGCTTTTTCATATCCTTTGCTCTTTCGTCAGATACATAAATTCTTGAACGAATTTTTGAAACGCAGTCATCGTAATATGCGTCGACAAAAACGCTGAATACATTTGATTTTTCTTTTAATATGTAATCCGCACACTTGCCGACAATTATACATGACTGCGTATGCGACAGTTCTTTTATGATTTCTGCCTGAATGTTGTATAAATTTAAATCCGATACAAAATCTCTTGATTCCGGTCGTAAAACATTGGCTGTCGGAAGTTTTGTAAGCGATTTTATGAGATAGCTGCCGTGTAATCTTTCGTCAACCTCTACAAACTCGCTTTCATCTATTCCGCTTGCCTGTGACGCCATCGTCAGTATCTGCCTTTCATACCACGGAATACCAAGTTTTTCTGACAGCAGGGAGGCAATCTCTTTGCCTCCGCTGCCAAAGCTGCGGGCTATGGTAATAATATAATTGTCCATAGAAACCTCCGATTGTTTTAGTCTGCTGCATCACATTTAAGCACTGCATTGAGGAGAACCGACGCACCCTTTGTACAAAGCTCTGTAGAAGTAAACTCCGGCTCACAATGTGAATGACCGTCCTTTGACGGAACAAATACCATTGTTGTCGGAAGCATATATGATGCAAACTGTGCGTCATGACCTGCACCCGAATTAATCTTCTGGTTAGAATAACCAAGTTCGTTCACCGACTCCTGTACAAAATCAACAAGCTGCTTGTCATAATATACGGTATCTCTTGTCCAAGCAATTTCATAACCTGTCTTGCACTTCTCAATTTCCTTAGGCATATTTTCAATAATCGAAACTACCTGCTCGATTACCTTAGGATCTTCGTGACGGGCATCGAGTGAAAATTCAACATAATCGGGAATTACCGTATGAACATCAGGGTGGCAAAGAATTTCACCTGTTGTGTACACAAGCTCCGAATCGAGTTTATCAAACTCTGTGTGGAGGTATTCAAGCAACTTTGCAGCGCCGAAAAGTGCGTCGTGACGGTACTTCATAGGAGTTGTGCCTGCATGGTCTGCCTGACCGAAAACTTTAATACGATAGTTTACCATACCGAGTACACAGGTAACTACACCGATGTCATTGCCTGCCGCCTCAAGGATCGGACCCTGCTCAATATGAAGTTCAAACATTGCCTTGTAATCCTTCGGATTAAGTCTGTTTGCCTCATCGCCCTTGTAACCCGATGCGTCAAGAGCCATTTTAAAAGTCTTTGTTGGGTCAAGGATTGACTTTGATGCAAGCATATTTTCTTTCTTAAAATTCTTTGCAATATCAGCAGGGAGATAATCGTAGCAAACAATACCCGAACACATCATAGCCGGCGGATAAAGCGAGCCTTCCTCGTTTGTCCAAATCATAGCCACCAAATCGTGTTTATGAGGAATGTTCTCTGCCGCAACTGTTTCAAGCACTTCCATAGCACCCATTACACCGAGGATACCGTCATAGTTGCCGCCGTTCTTAACCGAGTCACAATGAGAAGCCATTACGATTGCAGGCAATGTAGGGTCTGAACCTTTAAGTGTAGCGTAAACATTTGCCACATCATCCGTTTTGATTTCAGCACCGATTGCTTTCATTCTCTTTACAAATTCACCTCTTGCCTGTAAAGCCTCCGGAGATAAAGAATATCTTGTAATTCCGCCGTGACCCGCATCACCGAATTTGCTGAATGTTGAAATCTTATCCTGCATTCTTTCAATACTACACTTATACATAACACAAAACTCCTTCTTGATAATTTTCTTTCTATGACTTAATGTTTCTTTAATGCTGATTTTCTTACTTTTTTGCCTGCGGAAATTGCGCCTACAGGGCAAACGACCTTACACAAATGGCAGCCGACACATTTTTTACCCAAAAGTACGGGTTTGTTTTTATCGTTCATCTTAATTGCCTGATGTCCGCCGTCAAAACACGATACATAACATCTGCCGCAACCAACGCATTTTTCACGGTCAAAACTCGGAAAACATATGTAACTTCTGTCAAGATCATCGGCGGGAATAATATTGTACTCCGCCTTGCCTAAAAAATCGTTAATTGAATTAAAGCCGTGCTCCGACATATATCTTTTAAGTCCGTCAAGCATATCGTCTATAATTCTGTAACCGTACTGCATAACCGAAGTTGTAACCTGTACCGTTGAACAACCGAGTGATATAAATTCCGCCGCATCATACCATGTTTCTATTCCGCCCATACCGCTGATTGGAATATCTTTTAGTCTTTCATCAGACTTCATTTCATTTATAAATCTCAGTGCAATCGGCTTTACAGCCTTGCCCGAATAACCGCCGACCGAGGACTTTCCGCTTACATTAGGAGAAGTGGAAAAACTGTTTAAATCAACATTCATAATACTTTTTATTGTGTTGATTGCCGCAAGTCCGTCTGCTCCTGCCTCTACCGCTTTTAAAGCCGGAGGAAGCATTGATGTGATGTTCGGAGTCATTTTTGCAAGAATCGGAAGTTTAGTTCCTTTTCTTACAGCTTTTGTGTAAGCATACACAAGCTCCGGATTGATTCCTACATCACTGCCAAGTCCCTCGCCTACCATTTGCGGGCAACTGAAATTACACTCGATTACATCTGCTCCCGCCTTTTCACAAAGAGATGCAAGTTTTGTCCACTCCTCTTCGTTACTGCCCATAATTGAGGCAATAATTACTTTGGCAGGATAATTTTCCTTTAGCTTTCTGAAAAATTCAAGGTTTTCTTCAAGAGAATAGGTTGATATCTGTTCAATATTTTTAAAACCGACAAAAGCTGTATCTTCCTTATCAAGTTCAGCAAATCTCGGTGAAACCTCGTTTGGAGTAAACATACCGATTGTTTTAAATGCAACTCCTGCCCATCCCTCGTCAAAAGCCTTGGCAACCATTTCGTAATTACTGCCGACTACCGACGAAGAAAGGAAAAACGGATTTTCACACTTTACTCCGCAAAGGTCTGTGCTTAGGTCAATTTCTTTAGGAGCAACGGGCTTTTTCTTTGCAACAAGTTCTGTTATTTTATCAATCCTGACAGGTGCGTCAAATTTTGCTCTGTTGCACTTTTGCATACAACTGCCGTCTATGCAACTTACGCAAGGATTGTCTGCAAGAAGATACCTTGCACCCTCCTGATTTTCAAAATTAATTGAACGGATAATTCTGTCAATTCTTACTCCGTGTTCACAAGCATTGGCACAAGGAGCGTTTTCACAAAGAAGACATCTGCTGCTTTCACTTTTTAAAACTACCTCTCTGTATCCCATAATATCAACCACTTTCAAAACTATTTTGAGGTACTGCGCTTAATATACATACCGCTGCCGGGTGTACCTGTAAAGTTGCCGTTGTCATAAACAAGGCTGCCTCTTAAATATGTCTGAACAGGATAGCCGTGGAGCTTTTTGCCCTCCCATATTGTATGGTCGCAATCCGAATGCATATTATTTACGCTGACAGTAAAATCTTTGTCCTTATCGTAAATTACAATGTCTGCATCCTTACCGACTTCGATTGCACCCTTTGAATCACAGCCGAAGATTTTTGCAGGATTTGTCGAACAAACCTCAACTGCTCTTTCAAATGTAATCTTACCGCTGTTTGCTGCGTCAAGCATATACGGATAAAGGTTTTCAATACCCGCACAACCGTTTGGAATCTTTGTAAAATCATCCTTACCCCAATCCTTTTCGTAACTTTGGAACGGGCAATGGTCGGTTGCAACCGTATCAATAAGTCCTGCCTTGAGTGCAGTCCACAAAGCATCCTGACTTTCCTTACCTTTCATAGGAGGTGAACAAACAAAGTTTCTGCCGTCCTCACGCTTGTAAACATCGCAGGTAAATTCAAGGTACTGCGGACAGGTTTCAATGTAAATTTCATGGCCCTCTGTCTTTGCCTTAATGCATTCTTCAAGTCCTTCCTTGTCTGCCATATGAACAATGTAAAGAGGTGTTTCAAGGTGCTTTGCCCAATGCACTGCTCGTTTATCTGCCTCTGCCTCAACAAATTCAGGTCTGCTAAGATAATGATACCATGCGCTTGTTTTTCCCTCTTTTAAGAACTGCTCCGTTCTCATATCAATAAGATCGGGATTTTCTGCATGGAGATTGATTTTTGCGCCAAGCTCCTTTGCTCTTAATAGAAGTCTTACAAATGTTGCGTCATCAACCATCATCTTTTCTTTTTTATAAACAAAGAAACACTTAAAGCTTGTAATACCCTCTTTCACGGCTGTTTCCATTTCGTCAAGAATTTCTCCGCCGTTTAAATCAGTTATACAGCAATGGAATGCGTAGTCTACACAAGCCTCTTTTTCAAGCACAGCTTTTTTTGAATTGATAAGTCCCATAATAGTTTCGCCGCTGTGCTGAACAGGATAATCAAAAACTGTTGTCACACCGCCGCACGCTGCTGCACGAGTACCCGAAAGATAACTGTCGGCAGATACTGTTCCGCCAAACGGCATTGCCAGATGTGTGTGAACATCAATAGCACCCGGCAATACAAGTTTGCCTTTTGCGTCAACAACTTTAGTAGCAGATACTTCAAGGTCTTTTCCGATTGCTGCAATTTTACCGTCCTTAACGGCTACATCTGCCTTATAGCTGCCCTTTGCGGTAACTATTGTTCCGTTTTTAATTAATAAATCCATAATGTTCCTTTCCTTTCTTTTTTACCGTGCGGCGGAAAACTTACCGCCGCACGGTTTTTATTATCTTACTTTGTAAAGAGGTCTTTTTTGTAAACAAGTTCAAGACCCGATCTCTGATATACCTGTGCGATTTCAAGGAGATCCATACCGCCTGCATTTGCAGAAGTAAGGTTTGCCACCCATGTTACACCAAAATCAACCGTACCGTTGTTTACTGCTGTTGTTTCCGAAATATCGCCGCCACCCGGTGTGATAGTAACCTTAAGACCGACTTCGTCATAATAACCCTTAGCCTGTGCTACATAGTAGCCCATAAACTGAGCCTGTGGCAACCACTTAAGCTGAATTGTTACATCTGTCTTTTCAAGTGTACCGAACTTACCGTCTGCAGATGCGTTTGCTGCCTCAATGTACTGTGTATCACGAATATCATCAAGTGTAAAACTTTCGAGTTTAGAAGATGCCGACGAATCATCAAGCTGTACATACTTCTTACAAAGGTCAAGAGTCTGCTGCATTGCCTCTTCGTCCATATTACCGTAGTCGCTTACCGCATTGCCCTTTGTATCTGTAGATACAAGTTTTGCAACCTGCTGTGCCATATAGAGCTGGTGATCGGAAGACACCGAAGAACCTGCGTCAAATACAATCTGCGCTGCCTCCTCCGGATTTTCTACTGCGTATTTCCAGCCTTTCATTGATGCATAAACAAATGCCTTTACTGTATTAGGATTATTCTTCGCAAACTCCTTTGTACAGAAAATATTATCTTCAAGCATTGCAACACCCTCGTCATTCATATCAATGGTGCCTACTGTATCGCCGTACTTGTAACCGCCGTCATAATCGTTAATTACAAGACCGAGTTCGTTAAATGACATTGCCGATGCAAGTGTAATATCGTCCTGGTCAAAACCGTCCATTGTAAAGTCCTGCGAAAGATAGGTTGTAGGAAGATCATATTTCTGCAAAAGTGCGAGAATTTCGTATTCGTTACCAAGTCCCCAGTTACCGATTTTGCCCTCTGCTGCGGCCTTTTTGATAATCTCTTCGTTTGTCATTGGTGTACCTGTTGAAGCTGAATCCGCTTTGGAATCAGATGATGAACCACCTGAATTACCGCAACCGGCAAAAGCTGTTGCAGTCATCATTGCTGCAAGCGAAACGGCAAGCAATCTTTTGACATTCATTTTTGTTTTCATTTGAAATTCCCCCAATATACTTGATTTTATGTAAACCGTTTTTCGGTAAACAACTGTAAATTATTTTATTCTGCGTTTTTTAAGTACAATTGATTCCACGAGCATAAGCACGCCGTACATTAAAAGTCCTATAAGACAAGCAACAACTATATATGCCCACGCTGTAGGATACTGTCCCAATACAATGTTCTCTCTGATTTCTCTGCCGACACCGACTATGTATTCCGCAAAGTATTCAGAAACAACTGCGCTGATAATACTGATAGGAACGCTTACTCTAAGTGCTGTAAATATATACGGAACAGAATTCGGAAGTCTTAGCTTAAAGAAAACCGTACTTTTCTTTGCCGCATACGATGACATAAGATCGAGTGCAAACGGCTTTAATTCCGTTAAACCTCTGTAAGCGTTAATACTCATACTTGCAATGCAAACAATCACAACAACAAAAGTTTTTGCAAACATACTTCTTATGTTCGGGTCACTGCTGATGTCTTTTGTCCAGTTTGTCATTACAGGAGCAAGTGCTACAATCGGAATAGCATTAAATGCACCTACTATTGTAAGTCCGCCTTTACCCCATTTTTGAAAGGTTGCGGCAAATACGGCAATTAAATATCCGATAATCGAGCCTATCAGAAGTCCCGCAACGGCAACTATAATCGTATAAAGTGCATTTTGTGAAAAAGCGGGAATATTATCTAAAATAATGTGATATATTCTTGATGGAAGCGGAAGTGTGTTTGTGTCGGTATTAAAAAATTTGTGCAAGATTTGTCCCTGCCACAAAACAATAATCAGAACACCGAACAATACCGGAAGGAGTATGCTGCTGATTGTCTGAGCAGCTCGGTTTTCTTTGAGTTTTTGCCATAAGCTCTTTCTTCTTCTGATCAATTAAACCGCCTCCTTTTTCTTTTTTGATTTGCGTTCAATACGCTTTAGCGGTGAAACTCCGTTTTCAATCCAGCCCATAAGTGAACAGCTAAGTACACCGATTACCGCACTGAATACTACAATATCCCAGAATACATATATTGACATTGCGTGTTTAAGCGACTGTGAGAGCATACAACCGAGTCCGCCGTCACCCTGCAAGGTATCTACAAGGATTGAAGCTGTAATTGCCATCGGTGCCGCTATCTTCAATCCTGTAAAGAAATACGGAATACAGGACGGGATAAGCATCTTGAAATAAACTGTGGATTTCTTTGCCGCATATGAATACATTAGTTCATACTTTTGTTTTTCCACCGAGTTAAGTCCTGCAAGTGTATTTGTAGCCACAGGATAGAATGTAAGGATTGCCGCAATGATAATTCGGCTTGAACCGATGTCGTGAGTCATTGCAAGAATAATTGGTGCCATACCGAGAATAGGTATAAGCTGTATAAGCATTAGGTACGGAGCGGCAATTTTATTGACTGTATTTGAAAGTTTCATTAAAATTGCAAGTCCGAATCCGATTAATGTACCAATCAAAAAGCCCTGTCCTGCTCTTGAAAGCGTTTGCCCTGCGTTTACAAGCACAACCTGCAAGCAGCTCATACCGTTTGCTACAGGTTTAGGGTCAATAAACGAATAAGCTATCTGCCATATATGCGGCATAATGTTTTCGGGAGTTCGTTTTGTGGCGGCTACCACAAAAGCAAATATCTCCCATATTACAAGTATTCCAAGCACCCAAACCAAAGTTACCAAGGCTTTGGAGCTTTTTATCTTTTTAATTATCTTCATCATAAGCTACCACCCTCAAAGCTGTTTCTTACCTTTGAAACGAGTTCGCCAAAATGAGGAGTATCTCTCATATCAATCGTTCTCGGATAAGGCAAATCAGCGTCAACGACAGCCGAAAGTCTGCCCGGATGTGGAGAAAGAACGCAAATTCTTGTTGAAAGGAAAACAGCCTCCTGAATATTGTGAGTTACAAATACAATTGTTTTGTTTGTTTTTTCCCAAATATTTAAAAGATCAAGGTGTAACTTTTCCTTAGTGAACTCATCAAGTGCCGAAAAAGGCTCGTCCATCAAAAGTATTTCCGGTCTTATGCCAAAAGCTCTCGCAATGCCTACTCTCTGCTGCATACCGCCCGAAAGCTGCTGCGGATAATGGTCTGCAAACTTTGTAAGTCCTACCATCTCAAGCATTTCGTCTGCTCTGTCGGACCTGTCTTTTTTAGAGTAGCCCATAATTTCAAGCGGAAGTTCAATGTTTTTCTTAACTGTTCTCCATTCAAAAAGTACGGGATTCTGAAATACAATTCCGAATTTCTGCATAAGTCTTATTTCCTTAGGAGTCATATTACTTACTCTGACATTGCCCGATGTAGGTTCAAGCAAATCGGCAATTGTTCTTAAAAGGGTTGTTTTACCGCAGCCGGAAGGTCCGAGAAGTGAAATGAATTCTCCCTTGTGAATATCAAAATCCACATTGTCGAGTGCCTTAACATCGTTGCCCTGATTATCCTTAAACACCACCGACACATTATTTATAGCGATTTCAACATCATTTTTCATAATTGCTTCGCTGTTCAAATTCATATATCTTACCTCCCGAATAATAAAAAAGCACAGCAAAGTTGAGTTTTCACTGCGCCTTTGCTGTGCCTGTAATCTTAAATTTTACCGAATGCTTTAAGCATACAGTTTTTTGTAAATTTCTATGCAGTCGTCCTCGGTTACCGTCTTAACCGTATTGCCGGGACTTCCGCTGGCTACCGCATCAATAGCCATTTTAGGTATTCTTGAATAATACTCATCTCTGTCTATGCCGTATTTTTCAAGAGTGGGAATTTCGCATACATCACAGATATTCTGCAATGAATCAATAAACTTTTCGGCTGCTGCCGAATCCGAATCATCATTGTCTGCAATACCTGTTGCTCTGCCCAAATTTGCAAATTTTTCATATGCACCCGATACCGCAAAACTTAAACATTCCTTTAAAAGCATTGCGTTTGACATACCGTGCGGCACATGGAAGAATGCACCGATAGGGCGGCTCATTCCGTGAACAATGGTTACGCTTGAATTATTTATACAAATGCCTGCCTCCAAAGCCGCAATGCTCATCTGCTCCCTTGCCTCTGCATTGTCGGGTTCTTTATAAGCTATCGGCAAATATTTCATAATTCTTTTTACTGCGGAAACCGCAAGCGTATCTGTCATAGAAAAAGCTTTTTTAGAGGTATAAGCCTCTACTGCGTGTGTAAGAGCGTCAAGTCCTGTTGCGGCTGTAACACTTTTGGGTGCATCGACAGTAAATTCACTGTCTACAATTGCAAGTTTCGGAACAAGCACATCACCTTTCAAAAGCATTTTTATCTGCTTTTTGGAATCGGTAATTACCGTAAATTTAGTTGCCTCACTGCCTGTACCTGCGGTAGTCGGAATTGCAGCAAGCGGCAAAATTTCGCCTGTAATTTCTTTTCCGCTGAAATCCGCAATACTGCCATCGTTTACTGCCATTGCTGCGATTGCCTTAGCCGAGTCAAGAGGACTTCCGCCGCCGATTCCGATAATAAAATCACAATCGGACTCTTTAAGCATCTTTACACCGTTATTTATCATAACATCGTCAGGCTCACCTGTAATGCCGTTAAAAATGACATATCCTATACCCTCTTCGTCAAGCAATGCCGTTAGTTTTTTCATCATATCCGAAACCGCAATGTGTCTGCCTGTTACGATAAAAGCCTTTCTGCCCATTTCTTTTAAAAGCGGTGCAGCCTCGTTAAGCACGCCTTTGCCGACTACTATGTGATTTGGAACTACAAAATGTGACATTTTAATATCTCCCCGTTATTTTAGAATTTTACTATTATAGTATCAAATCAATTCATTGTCAACATATGTAAGAACTTCGTCCATCTTTACCATTTCTTCCCTGATCTGTTCTTCTGTAATGATAAGCGGCGGATTTACAAAGAGCATATTTTCGTGTGAATAAGTCATAAACTTTTTCTTCTTTAACATTCCTACAAGACTGCCCATAATGCCTTTTTCATCCTTGCCGTACGGAACTAACGGTTCTTTTGTTTTCTTGTCCTTTACAAGTTCAATAGCAGAGAACAAACCGATATATCTTACATCGCCTACACAAGGATGTTTCTCTTTCATTTCTTCAAGAATTTCACCGAGCACCTTGCCAACCTTGTTTACATTGTCAAGAATGTTAGCCTCGCTGTAGTAGTTTACACAGGCAACACCTGCCGCACAAGCAAGCGGATGACCGCTGTATGTAAGGCCGCAGGAAAGAAGATGATCGTCAAAGTAATCTGCGATTTTCTGCGATACCGCAACGCCGCCGAGCGGAACATAGCCGCAGGTAACGCCCTTTGCAAATGATACAATATCGGGAACTACATCAAAATTCTGGAATGCAAACATTTTACCTGTTCTGCACCAACCTGCCATAACCTCATCGCAAATCATCAGAATACCGAACTCATCACAAATCCTTCTTACTCCCGGTAAGTAACCCTTAGGAGGAATAATTACACCATTTGAACCTGTAATTGTTTCCATAACGATTGCGGCTACACTGTCAGGGCCTTCGTAAATAATCTGCTCTCTCAATTTAGTGAGATAATATTTTGTAGCTGCCTCTTCGGATTCAAATTCAACAGCCTCTCTGTAAACATACGGATCAAAAAATTTTACAAATCCCGGAATACCCGGCTCAAGCGGATATCTTCTCGGCTCGCCCGTAAGGTTGCCTGCGCCGAATGAAGAACCGTGATAACTTCTGTAACGGCTGAATACCTTGTTTCTGCCCGTAAACATTCTTGCAATCTTTACTGCGTTTTCGTTTGCGTCTGCACCTGCATTTGTAAAGAATACTTTGCCAAAACTGTCCGGAAGAAGATTAATAATCATTTCCGCAAGTGTTGACTTTGCCTCTGTTGCGTATGACGGACCTACAAAACAAAACTTATCAACCTGTTCTTTAATTGCATCTCCGATAGCTTTGTTACCGTAACCTAAGTTAAGGTTTACAAGCTGTGAAGACATATCTGTATATTTATTACCGTCAAAATCGTAGAAGTAAATTCCCTCTGCCTTTGCAACAGGAATAGGATTTAAGTTACCCTGCTTGCTCCATGACTGAAGTACATATTTCTTATGGTTTTCAACAATTTTTTCAGGTGTCATAATTATCATCCTTTCAAATCATACCCTATCAAATCACAAATGGGACTTCGTGTTCAACGAAGCCCCATTGCTTTGAAATCTCTTTTGTTTATGCCATTATTATACCACGATATTTTATGAGCGCAACACTTTTATGCACAAATTTCTTTGTGCTGCGGCACAAATTGCAAATATAAAGCATCACTTTTTATAGAGAAATCTGTCATAATTCATAATATTTTATAACTTGCAAACAACTTGTGCATAATATTGTTATCGGATTGTAAATTTTAAATCTAAATTCTTATACTTACTTGACATAAATATATTTAGGTGATAAATTAATATATGATGAAGTTTAATCGGAGGTGAGATTTAATGGACAGTTGCAGTAGTTTTGGTCGAAGTATTCAAACAGGTGTTACGGAAATACTCAATGTAAGGCTGTCTGTTAAATTCTGACTGATGTTTAGCCTTTTGTAAACATAATATTACTTTCTGTTCCACCGAATATTATCCTATACTGCTCAACAATCAATTGTTAAACTGCTGTGGGAATAGCGGTGGTATTTTTATGCCCTTTTGAGGCAAATGGGAGGTAATGATATGACAGAGAAAGTATTAAACAAACCAATGTATGCAGACGAAATCGTAAAGATTTTCAGGAGCGGACTTTCAAAAGACGAGCTTATAGAAAAAATTTCCGACTACCATACAAGCGATATTGCCGACGCTCTTGAAAAAATGACTGCCGACGAAAGAAAAGCGCTCTACCCTGTTCTCGGTGTGGAACTTGTTGCGGAAATATTTTCTTACATTGAAGATTCGGAAGAGTATCTGAAAGAAATTAATTCCGATAAAGTTGCTAATCTGCTTTCGGAAATGGACTCCGACGATGCGGTAGATATTCTTGAAAAGCTCGGCGATGACGACAGAAAAAGAATAGTCGCCTTGCTTGACAACGATGCAAAACAAGATGTACGAATGATTTTATCTTATGACGATGATGAAATCGGCAGTGAAATGACTACCAACTACATCGTTATAAGCAAAAATCTTTCTATAAAAGAAGCCAGACACGAACTTATCTCGCAGGCAGGTGAAAATGATAACATCAATACGATTTACGCTGTTGACGACAACAACTGTTTTTTCGGCGCTATTGATTTGAAAGATTTAATTGTTGCAAGGAATTATCAAAATCTTGATGACATCATAGTAAAGTCATATCCTTTTGTAACGGCACACGAAAAAATTACGGATTGTATTGAACAATTAAAAGACTATGCAGAGGATTCTATCCCTGTGCTTGATGACGAAAAACATATTCTCGGCGTTATTACCGCCCATGATATTGTTCAGGTTGTGGACGAGGAACTCGGTGAGGATTACGCAAAACTCGGTGGTTTGACCGCAGAAGAAGATTTAAACGAAACCACTTTTCAAAGCACAAAGAAAAGATTGCCTTGGCTAATTATTCTGCTTTTTCTCGGTATGGGAGTATCTTCGGTGGTAGGCATTTTTGAATCGGTGGTAGCCGTTATTCCGATAGTTATATGCTTTCAGTCGCTCATACTTGATATGGCGGGAAATGTAGGCACTCAATCGCTTGCGGTTACAATCCGTGTACTTATGGATGAAAATCTGACAGCGTCAGACAAATTAAAACTCACCGTCAAAGAAATGAAAGTCGGATTTTCAAACGGAATTCTCCTCGGTGTAATGGCAGTGATTTTTGTCGGTCTGTATATTTTCCTTATTAAAGGAAACGATATTGCCTACTCGTTTATTGTATCGGGCTGCGTAGGATTTTCGCTTTTGGCGTCTATGGTAATTTCAAGCCTTATCGGCACACTTGTTCCTATGTTCTTCAACAAAATGAAAATCGACCCTGCCGTAGCGTCAGGCCCATTGATTACAACCATAAACGACCTTGTTGCAGTTGTGACATATTACGGTATGGTATGGCTGCTTTTGATTAACATTTTACATTTAACCTAAATATTTTTACGATAAACAGGCGTAATTTTTTCGCCTGTTTTTGTTTGCGTAAATATTTCACACTACAACTAAACATCTTGTAATTTTACTTTTCTCTTATAAACACAACTGTGCATTTTGCAAAAATTTTTTAAGTAAACATCAGTGTATTTTTCAAAATTTTAGGATTTACTTTTTTATTCTGCTATGCTATAATTCATACGAATTTAAGGATATTGTAGTCCATAATTATTCTTTACAATAAATTTTAACAAAGAAGTGTGAATTCTTATGACCGGTTCAAAATCCGTACGAAATCTGACGCAGGGTAAAATATTCAGTCAGATTTTATTTTTTGCCATTCCCGTAATTATAGGAAACCTTTTACAAGAATTATATAATGTAGTTGATACCTTGATAGTGGGGCAAACGCTTGGCGAAATCAAACTTGCGGCGGTAGGCTCTACAAGCTCTCTTAACTTTTTTGCGCTCGGCTTTTTCATAGGATTGTCGGCAGGCTGTTCGGTAATAACCTCTCAGCACTTTGGCGCAGGAAATATTAAGCAAATCAAAAAAAGTGTTGCCGCACATATATTAATCGGAATTATATCATCTGCCGTACTTACAGTTGCTTTTGTATTTTTAGTAAATCCGTTTTTAACAATGCTCGGCACTACAAAAGAAACTTTTGATTACGCAAGCCGGTATCTTACAATAATCTACCTCGGCATACCGGCAACTATGCTTTATAATCTTACAGCATCATTGCTCAGATCGGTCGGTGACAGCAAAACTCCGTTGTATTTACTGTTGTTCTCTTCTGTTCTGAATGTCGGACTTGACCTGCTGTTTATAGTAGTATTCAAATGGGATGTTGCAGGTGCGGCAATAGCAACTGTAGTTTCACAATTAATTTCCGCAGTGCTTTGCTGTATTTACATATGTTTTAAAGTTAAACTTCTTTTGCCGACCAAAGAAAGTTTTACAAGTATAGGCAGAATGGTTGCTGACGAACTTAAAGTCGGCTGTCCTATGGGACTTCAAAACTCTGTAATTTCTATAGGTATGATGGTTTTGCAGTATTTTGTAAATCAGTTCGGCTCATATGCGGTTGCAGGATATACTATCGGCAACAGAGTGCAGATGCTTGTTCAAAATCCGATGAACTCAATGAGCATGGTAATCGCTACCTTTGCGGGACAAAATGAGGGCGCAGGAAAATATGACAGAATACGAAAAGGCGTAAACTACTGCCTTATTCTCTGCATAACATACGCAATAGCAGTTGGCGCATTAACAATGTTGTTTGCCACACCGATTACGGGAATATTCACAAGCAACAGCTCTCAGCAAACAATAGATTATTCCGTACAATTCATATTCTGGAACTGCCCGTTTGAATTTACTCTCGGAATGTTGTTCATTTACAGAGGCACAATACAGGGTCTTAAAAACGGCATTATTCCGATGATCGGCTCGCTTATCGAGGTACTTATGAGAATATGTGCACCGGTTATTTTAAACTCAATAATCGGTTATATATCAATCTGCGTTGCAGGTCCTGCCGCATGGACGGCAAGTATGCTGTTAATGCTTGCGGTTTACTATATAAAAATGAAAGGCTTTAAAAATAAAAAAGCACTTGCATGAAATTAAGGGAACTTTTCAACCGAGAAGTTCCCTTTGATTTTTGTTGACTTTTACATATATAAAAACTAAAATTATTGATGGTAATTTTATGATTACGGAAACAGAACGATTATTTCTTCGTGAGCTAACAAAAGATGATTTCAGTGCACTATATTTTGGCAGATTCGGATATAACGCAACACTATCCATATACATTTGTAAAACAAGAGTAATGAATTGGATTGACAAAAGCATTGAGCGATACAATATTTTCGGCTTTGGCTTGTGGGCAGTTTGCTTAAAAGATAACGGCGAAATGATTGGCGACTGCGGACTTACTCAATAATCAAATTAAGCCTGAAATCGGGTATCATTTTAGAAAAGATATGCAGCATAAAGGCTATGCCAAAAAGGCAAGCATTGCGGTAAGAGATTGGACTTTTATTAACACGCCTTTCAATACCGTGTATTCCTATATGAAAAAAGATAACATTCCCTCCGCCGCTGTCGCTGTGTCATACGGTTGTAAAAAACTTGATGAATTTATTGACAGTGAAAATGAAACAACTGTTGTGTACGGAATCACAAGGACAGAGTGGGAAAAAATTAAAATATAATTTTATACAAAAATTCACTTGATGTATATTGAAAAATATTTTATATGTTGATATAATAAAAATACCGATTGTTGACTAAGCCTTGGCTTTTTCATAAATATTTTAATAAGGAGATTAGTGTTTGACAAAGACTAATACAACTGTAATAGTAGCATAATCGGGAGGTTTGCTGCTTTTACCCACAAACCTCCCAAAAGGTTTTTGATTTTACTTTTTGGAGGATTATGCTCTATGAATAGAGAAAACAAGAAAAAATCATATAAAAAAGGTTATTATAAATCACACGCTTGCAACGAAAGTTTTACCTGCAAGGTATGCGGCAGACTTGTTGTACCTAACGGTGCGGGAAGCGACCATCGCAATCATTGCCCTTACTGCCTGTCAAGTCAACATCTTGATATTGAGCCCGGTGATCGTGAGGCAGATTGCGGAGGAACTATGGAACCTGTCGCAGTATGGGTTCGCAAAAACGGCGAATGGGCGATTATTCACCGCTGCAAAATCTGCGGAACATTAAGCTCAAACAGAATTGCCGCTGACGATAACCCGATGAAACTTATGTCTATTGCAATGAAACCCGTATCATCTCCCCCGTTTCCGCTTGAAAAAATTGAGAAAATGACAAAACTTATGGGCGGTGACGGCGAACTTAAGTGGTAATAATCCGATTAAAAAACAAAAGACTCCTTGTCAGCAGGCATGGAGTCTGATGTTATTTTTGAACATTTACATATTAAATTATTTTTTGAAAATAATAACACAAGGAGGTATATATATGTGTACTGCCGCAACATACAAAACAAAAGATTTTTATTTTGGAAGAACTCTTGATTACGAATTTTCTTACGGTGATGAAATTACAATTACACCGAGAAACTATGCCTTTGATTTTCGTCATACAAGCACTTGCAGCTCCCATTATGCAATAATCGGAATGGCTCATATTGCAGGTAATTATCCGCTCTACTATGATGCAATCAACGAAAAAGGGCTTGGAATGGCAGGACTTAACTTTGTCGGAAATGCCGTTTATGCCGAACCTGACGACAGTAAGGAAAATGTGGCGCAATTTGAATTTATACCGTATATCTTAAGCAAATGTGCGAGTGTAAGCGATGCAAAAAACTTGCTTGCAAAAATTAATCTTACAGGCACTCCGTTCAGCGATAAACTTCCGACCGCCGGGCTTCACTGGATAATTGCAGATAAAAACGAATCTATAACCGTTGAATCCGTTGCGGACGGACTTCATATTTACGATAATCCTGTCGGTGTACTCACTAACAATCCACCGTTTGAAACACAGATGTTTCTGCTGAATAATTATATGTCGCTCTCCTCTAAACAACCGCAGAACACATTTGCAAACGGACTTAAACTTAATTCGTACAGCCGTGGTATGGGGGCAATCGGATTGCCGGGTGATCTTTCATCTGCATCACGATTTGTGAGAGTTGCATTTACTAAAATGAATTCAATTTCAGGTGAAAGCGAAAACGAAAGTGTAAGCCAATTTTTCCATATTCTCGGCTCTGTAGATCAGCAACGAGGTTGTTGTGAAGTCAGCGAAGGAAAGTATGAAATTACAATTTATACTTCCTGCTGTAATGCCGCAAAGGGAATTTATTACTACACAACCTATAATAATCATCAGATTTCCGCCGTAGATATGCACAGAGAAAATCTTGACGGTACAGAACTTATACGCTATCCGTTAATTACGGAACAACAAATCAATTTTCAAAACTAAAGCAACAGACCGACACATCAAAATGTATCGGTCTGTACTTTTATTCTGCGTTTTTAAGAGCCTCTTCCATAGGAATTTTTTTAATTTTTCTGAACTGCAGCGCACCTACAACAGCATATGCAAGTATGCCTAAAACAAGCATTTGAACATAAACCATAGGGTCAATGTAGAAAGTAAGCCAGCCTGAAAAACTCCTGATAATTTCGGAATATATAGCTTTCATAAACAAATACGAAATCGGCAAGCTGATTATTACCGAAAGAATGGCTACAATCGCTGTTGACATAATATAAAGTCTTGTGATTTCTCCGTTCTGATAGCCGAGTATTTTTACTATCGAAACGGAATTTGCATTCTTTTCGATTATAACTTTAGAAAGCAGGTAAACAAGCAACATATAAAGGACAACGGAAAATACTACAATTATAGGAATCATTCCGCCCATTGAATCTGTCATTTGGTCGGAAACAACAGTCAAATCCTTTTGAGTAATTTTGCTTGCAATGTACTTATCATCAATATCGGTTATTTCATTATCCGAAAAATATCCGCTGAAATAATCATCGCTTTTTTCAAATTCGTTTCTGAAATTTTCTATATCTGTAAAGACTGCAAGTGATGCGGGATATTTATATGTACCGCTTATTGTGAGGCGATAAGTTTTATCATCATACTTTGTCTTTAAGTCAAGATTATCTCCGACTTTTAATCCGAATTTTTCCAATATACCCTCGGATACAAAAACAGAATTTCTGTCAACAAAACCTGCTTTTACATAGTCCGAATCCTTATCCACACCATACACGGTAATTTCATCCGAATTGTCTGAATTTTCAAAATCGGTTTCGAGTGTGGTTACAGCGTACTTTTCCGCTCCCTTAGTATCTGTTTCAACAGGAACTTTTAAAACATACTGATAATTACAAATCATATTATCGATTACTTCTGTCTTAAAATTATTTACCAATGGTGTCAATAAAAGACTGAACATTAAAATAAAGTTCGAGAATAAAATACCTATAAACATAACAATGTAGCCGGATTTATTTTGAAAAATCACACGAAGTCTGAATTTTGTCATAAATTTAAAATCAGGTAACTTCACAACCTTTTTCTTCTCTTTTTTGCTAAGGTCATGACGCAAAAATTTAAGAGGCGAAAGCGAGAGCTTTTTGCTGAGAATAAATATATTGACAAGTACCATAATTATACAAGGCACAACGGTTGTTATAAAGAAAGCATATGCATTCCACAATGTAACATACGGGCCAAGGCTGTAACTTCCGTAATAAATATCTGCTATAACATTTTTAAATACCGAATATCCGAGAATATTACCGAGTACCGCACCGATAAGAGTAACAATTACAGGCAAAACAAGATAATGTCTTAATAATTCGCCTCTTGTATAGCCTGATGCTCTGAGTGTACCGATAACAGCTGACTCTTTTTCAATAGTATTTGAAGTAGTAACTGCAAATACAAATGCCATAATAGCAATAACGATATATAAAAGAGTTATCATCATAGATGTATCAGAACCGATATCATCACCCGAAAAATGGATTGCCTGATTATCGGGTTCGGCAATAAAGTTTTTGAGCTCTGCATTTTTTGCAATCAATTCTCTTATATCGGTATTTTTATCGTGCTTTTCCTGTTCTGAATATGAAGCATCGTTAAAAGTGTAGGAATAGCAATAGTTTAAATTTTTATCGGAAATTTTGTCAAAAGCATTATCTGTTACAGTTGCAACAGTAAAGTTTTGAGCGTCAAACATCATATCCGTATTACTTTTAAACAATGATGTGTAATCGGAAAAAGCAACATAACCGCTGACTTTGTATTCCTTGCCGTCAAGCGTTACTTTATCGCCGATTTTTATATCATTATTTTCGCTGAATAATCTGTCAAGTGCAATTTCATTGTCTGTCTTTGGAAATTCTCCGTCAAAAAGTTCTATCTTATCTACATCATTTCTCATTTTATAAATTCTGTATGTAGAGCTTTTATAGGTTTCTTCTTTATAAAAATTATCATAAAGCGTTAAATCTTCATCTTCAAGTTTTGTTTTAAGGTCATCGGTCATCTTGCTTTCAAGAACAAAATTACCATCCTCTATATTATTTTTATCAAAACTTTCGTCAAAAGCGGTTTTCATACTTGTACCGGCAACCAAAAATCCTGATACAACTCCGATTGTAGCCACTAAGAATATAAAAATAACAATATACTTTCCAATATCTCCCTTAAGTTCTCGTGGCAGTCGCTTATTAAGCGGATTCTTCATAAATTCATCTCCTTACCAGTCAAGCTCTTCGGCATTAACTTTTTCGGTATTTTCATATTCTTTACGAATATTTCCGTCTCTGAGTTTGATAACCTTATCTGCCATCAATTTGATAGCGTCGTTATGAGTTACGATAATTACGGTGTTTCCGTACTTTTGATTAATGGTTTCGATAAGTTTTAAAATATCCTTTGAAGTTTTATAATCAAGCGCACCTGTCGGCTCATCACAGAGTAAAATATCGGGATTCTTTACAATTGCTCTGCCTATTGATGTTCTCTGCTGCTGACCGCCCGAAAGCTGACTCGGAACTTTATCCTTGTGTTCCCACAAACCGAGAGTATGCAAAAGTTCATCTGTATCAAGAGGATTTTTGCTTAAAAATGCTCCTACCTCTATATTTTCTTTTACAGTAAGATTCGGAATTAAATTATAGAACTGAAATACATAACCGAGATGATTTCTTCTGTAAAGCGAAAGCTGCTTTTCGTTCATATCTTCGATTTTACTGCCGTCAATGGAAATGCTGCCGCCATCGGCTTTTTCTATACCGCCGATAATGTTGAGCAAGGTTGACTTACCCGAACCTGACGGGCCGAGCAAAACGCAGATCTTGCCTTTCTCAACTCCGGTGGTAATACCTTTTAATACCTTTGTACGATTTTCCCCTGTACCGTAATACTTTTCTATACTCTTAATTTCAAGAAACATAAACTACCTCCTGCTATTTATATGAATATATGTTTATTTGTTCATATGTTCAATAATAAGAATTTAACATACAAAGCAAATATTGTCAAGTAAAAAATAAATAAAAGTTATTTTAAAAATTCATTTGGTTAGTTTTAACTAACCTAAGTCGTTAAAATTATCTGCTGTGTATGCATTTTGCCGACGCAGCAGACTGTTTTAGATTTTCTCTGTCGTCATAGGAATATATCCTGCGTTTATTACAATATCTCTCAATTCTTTTTCGGCAATTTCCTGCTTTGTTCTCACATAAGCGGAATTTTCCGAAAGTTTTACCTTTGCAAGATAATTTTCTTTTGAGTTAAAAGCATTTTCCACTCGCATTGCGCAGTTTTTACAAGTCATACCGTCGATTTTTATTTTGTATTCAAAGCTGTAATTATTCACATTACTGTCCTGCGGCTTAACTTTTTTTATGCTGTCGCCGCCTGTACCACAGCAACCGCTTTTAAGGCTTTTGATGTATTTTAAAACACCAATTACACATATAACAGCGATAACCGCACAAACAATAATTGTAGAAATAATAGATTCCATAATAACAGCCCCTTGTAAGTTAGTTTCTTCTAACCTTAGTATATCACTCTGCTTTTTCCTTGTCAAATAAAAATATTGTCTTAAAACAGTTCTGTTTTTGTTAAATATAAAAAACTCTTATTTAAGATTTCGAGTAAAGTTTTGCAGAGTAGAGGTAACAAAATTCTTCCCGAAGAAATTATAAAATTCAACTTAAATTATGTGCTAAACCACAAATTCCCCCAACTATTTATAAAAAACCTTATCAAAAAAAACTGCACCCTGTCATATGACAAGATGCAGTTTCTGTTAAAATCAGATAGTAATAATTCCGCATTGAGTAAGAATTGATGTTACAAGAATAATGATAAGGCAAATCGGAGCGACATATTTAATTATTACATTAAACAAACCTTTTCTTTTGAAAGCTTCGCCGTTGCGTGTAACTTCATCTGTAATAGCCTTTGGTTTGATAACCCAACCTATAAGAATACAGGTGAAGAACGCTACAATCGGCATAAGAATACTGTTGCTGAAGAAATCGAAGAATGTCAGAATATCCATTCCGAAAATTTTAAAATCAGACCAGATTCCGTTTCCGAGTGATGACGGAATACCCATCAACAAGCAAAGTCCGATTACGATAAGACAGCCAACACATCTGTTTACATGGAATTTGTCCATAAGTGAGGAAACTATAGCTTCCATAATTGAAATGGCACTTGTGATTGCCGCAAAGAATACAAGAATAAAGAACAACAGAGCAACAACATCGCCGCCGGGCATTTGGTCAAATACTTTTGGAAGAGTCATAAACATAAGACCCGGGCCGCTTTTTGAAAGACCTGCCTCACCGCTGAATACATAAACGGCAGGAATAATCATAAGACCTGCAAGAAGTGCAACGGCAGAGTCAAAAATTTCAATTTGGTTTACAGATTTGGTAAGGTTGATTTCATTCTTTGTGTATGAACCGTAGGTAACCATAATACCCATTGCAAGGCTCATTGAGTAGAAAAGCTGTCCCAAAGCACCTGCAACCGTCATTAAGGAGAATTTGCTGAAATCCGGTACAAGGTAGTAGGCAACGCCGTCAAGCGCACCCGGAAGTGTCAGTGCATAAACCGAAATTCCGATTGTAAGAATAATGAGCATAGGCATCAGAAATTTACTGATTTTTTCAATGCCGTTTTTAACACCTATCAAAATTACGCATACGCTTAATCCCATAAATATAAGAAAGAATACAAGCGGTGACCACGGATTACCGATAAAGTCGGAAAAATAATTATCTCCTGCCGCTTGTGTAGCAAGACCTTGTGCATATACTGTAACATACTTTGTTACCCAACCGCCGATTACACAGTAGTAAGGGCAGATTATGATAGGAACTATAACTGCAAGTACGCCCAAAAAGCCGAATTTGCTGTTGAGCTTTTTATAGGCAAGTACAGGGCTTAACTTTGTTTTTCTTCCGATAGCAATTTCAGCGGTAAGCATTGCAAAACCGAAGGTTACGGCTAATATAAGGTAAACCAAAATAAAAATACCGCCGCCGTACTGTGCGGCAAGATAGGGGAATCGCCAGATGTTTCCGAGGCCTACTGCACTGCCTGCCGCAGCAAATACAAATCCCAGGCCACCGGAAAAGTTACTTCTTTTCTTTTCCATAATAATATATCCCTCATTTAAGAAATTTTTAATTGATTATACCATAATTTTATAAATAAAACAATACATAATGAATATTAATTTTTTTAAAAACAAAATATAAAAAAATTGACAGGCAAAGACTATGGTAAATCTGTTGTCTGTCGGTTAAAGTCAGCTGTTTAATTTTTGTTTGTAATTTTTATATCGTACAATAAAGCATATAATACACTCTATGCATACAAAGACAGTAAATATAATTGAAAGATATGCAATTATACCGAATGTGGCAATTGCAAATACTGCTCCATAGTTTTTAACTGATTCTTTTACCATTGTAATTTGGTTTTGTACCCATATCCATATAAAAATACTGCTTAGTATATTTGATAAAGTCAGACCGGCTATACAAATACAAAAGTTTTTATATTCCTTTATCAGCACTCCGAAAATAATTGGTATGATAATTTGAACAAACCACATTATTATTGTAAAATATCCGCCTGTATTAATAGGAATATATATGCTGAAAATTGATAATGAAAGTATAATACATATGATGAGTTTTATTTTGTTATCTTTAATTATTTCCGTATCCATTGTTTTAATTATTCCTTTATTTCCGTAAAAGGTATGTCATGTTTGTTTGCATACTGTTCTGCATAACTACCCTTTATTCCATAGATTGTGAGTTTGTCACAACCGTCAAAAGCTGTGTCATCTATTTCTACACAATTGTTATAAATCACGATTTTTTCTAAAGACTCGCATCCTTCAAATGCATAAGAAGCAATTTTTTCAATACTTTTTGGCAAAGAAATCTCTCCCAGTGCTGTACAATGCGAAAACATACCCATAGAAATTGTTTTTAGTCCCTCGCCAAACTTTGCATCAGTTAAGTAAACACAGCTTGACAATGCAAATTGCCCAACATTGCAAAGCGTATTTGGAAACTCAATACATTGAATTGAAGACCAATTAAAAACCTGTGAATCTAGCATTTCCAATTTTGATGGCAATACGACCGTTTTGATACTTTCATTATTCTCAAACATTCCTCTTGTTGTTTCTCCGTAAATAAAAGTATAATGATACCTGCCTATCCCTATAACAGGATATCCGTCTATTTCATCAGGTAGATTAATAATCTCATCATCTTTATTAACCGTTTTTTCAATAAGTACCGCTTTTCCATCTTTTAATGTATAATTATATCCGCTTGTTATATAATATTCAAAACCTTGTTTTGTTGTTTCTTTTCTCGTACAGCCACAAAGTAGTAACAGAAAGGATATCTGAATACATATAAGGGAATAAAATATTTTTCTCATAATATCTCACCTTAGGTCAAATAAAATTTATCTGTTGTACAGCTATTTACTAGTTTGTAGGCTCATATGTTGTATCTAATTCTCCAAAAGGTATATTGTGTTCATTTGCATATTGTTCTGCATATGAGCCTTTTATTCCATAGATTGTGAGCTTATCACAGCCTTCAAAGGCATTATCAGCAATATACTCAATTTTATCATAGATAGTAATTTTCTCCAACAAAGTGCAATTTTCAAAAGCTCTCGAATAAATATGTGAAATATTTCTGGACAAAAACAATTGTTTTAAGGATGTACAATCACTAAATGTATAATCTTCTATAATTCTAATATTATCAGGAATATTTATGCTATTTAAAGATGTGCATCCATCAAAAGCACCGGACGCGATACCTCTAATAGTAATATTATCCGGAATTACAAGAGTCTCTAATGAAGAACAGCCTTCAAATGATAAACTTTCAATTTTTTTCACATCACCATTAAAATTAACATTTTTCAGGCTTTCACAATTAATAATAGAGAATTGTTTTATGGTACTTGGAAGTTGAATGCTTTCTAATGAAATACAATTAGTAAAGCAACGGTCACCTATATACTCTATCCCTTCAGAAACGACAATCTCTTTTACTATATCGTTGTCCTCAAACATTCCTTTTCTTTCCGCACCCCACAAATTATGTCCTGTAATATATCCGCCTAAAGCATTTACTTTATGGAAAAATATTGTTGAAGGAATTACAACTTTCTCTGATGGGTAGTTTATCTTTACAATTGTTGCCGAATTATTTGTATATCCATCGGTTTCATATGTGTACCCAAACCACCAATGTTCACTTGAACAACTTTGCAACAATATAAATATCACTAACACTACACAAAATATACCGATAGGTAGTCTATATTTTTTTATTTTCTCCATCATATCACCTTGGTAAAATATAATAATATCAGCGAAATAAGCAAGATATTGCATATTCCGCTGACCTTTAACAAACTGCTACTTGCTAATTTGTAGGCTCATATGTTGTATCTAATTCTTCAAAAGGTATATTGTGTTCGGTTGCATATTGTTCTGCATATGAACCTTTTATTCCGTATATGGTTAACTTGCAGCACCCGTCAAATGCATTGTCTGCTATTGAGGTGCATTTTTCGTAAATATATATTTTTTCTAAACCGGAGCATTTGCTAAAAGCACATTTAGATATTTCTGTAATATTTTTTGATAAATCAATTTGTTTTAGCGAAACACAATTATAAAATGTCCAATTATTGATACGGGTTACTGAATCGGGTATGTTTATTTCTTGTAAAGATGTGCAGTTGTAAAAAGCATAATTGGATATACCGTCGTAAGCGATATTTTCAGGGAGAGTAATCTTTTCCAATGAAGAGCAATCCTGAAATGATAAATCTTCTATTTCAACTGTATTTTCTGAAAATTTTACACTTGTCAGATTTTTGCAATCAGTAACGGATATATCTTTTATTGTGCTTGGAAATTCCAAACTTTTTAAGGCAATCGCATTATGAAAACATCCGTCAACGATTGATTCAATACCTTCTGATATTATGACTTCTTCGACAACTTTATCATTTTCAAACATTCCGGTTCTGTCAACACCCCATAGTGAGCGACTTGAAACATAACCGCCCAAAGCCCGAACTTTATAAAAACAGATTGTAGAGGGAATAACCATTTGTTTTTTAGGATAGTATGCTTTTGTTATGGTAGCGGTATTGTTATTATAATATTTGTCGTTTTCGTACTGAAAACCGCCCCATCTGTGAGTACCCGAAAAACCTTGAGTGATAAAAATAAATATGCAACAGGATACCAGCATAATGGCAGCAAGACCTAACAGTAATTTTTTATTTTGCTTTTTCATAACATCACCTACACTTCTTTTATATGCCATTAATATAGCATATAAAAGAATATAATGATAGATGACATTTGTCACTGTTTTTAAGATAAAACGGCTCATTTCAATAAATTTAAAATGAGCCGTTAAGATTTTTAAATATAATCATTTTTTACTGCATAAACAGCAAGTTGAGTTCTGTCTTTTAAATTAAGTTTTAAAAGAAGTGCAGAAATATTGTTTCGCACAGTTCCATCCGATAAAAACATAGTTTTAGCAATTTCTTTGTTGCTAAGTCCTTTTGCCACATTGACAAGCAATTCGGTTTCTCTGTTTGTAAGTTTTACTGTGTGAGTATTATTTTTAACAAGTTTTTCTTTCATGCTGTCAAAAACAGTTTTTCCAAAAACATTTATATCGAGCATTGTGCTTTTTATAGCATTAACTATTTTTGTTTCGTCTACATTTTTGAGCACATATCCGTCTGCTCCGCTTGTCAACGCTTTGCTTACTGTGGCTTTATCGTCAAATGTGGTTAGTACAAGCACTTTAATATTCGGAAAGTCCTGCTTTATTTTATAAGTAGCACTTGAGCCGTCACAATAAGGCATTTGCATATCCATAAGTACAATGTCGGGCTTTTCTGTTTTGCATAAATCATATGCCGAATTTCCGTTACTTGCAAGACCGCATACTTTTATATCTTTGTCCTGTTCAATAATTATCTTTAAACCGTTTCTGAAAATTTCATCATCGTCTGCAATTATAACATTAATCATAATTTATCACCTCCACGGGAATATATGCCTTTACGGAAAATCCGTTACCGGGTAATGAAGAAAACTCAATATTTCCGCCGATAGAATTAATCTTTTCTTTCATTCCTTTAAGTCCGAAATCAGGAACAATTTTATCACAGCCTGTACCGTCGTCAATTATATAAAGTCTGATACAATTCTCTGAAAATTTAAGTATAACTTCAATTTTGTTTGCATTTCCGTGTCTGATTGAATTGGTGACAGCCTCACGAACAACGCTGAAAATTGTGTCGGATGCAAAACCGTGATATGGTTTTTCTTCGCCCATTTCAGTAAATTCAATACAACTGTTTCCTGAATTGTAATTACATATAAAATCTTGTATTCTGGCAGAAATGCTTGATTTTGTATCTGTTTTAATGCCGACAACGCATTTTCTTACATCATTAAGTAATAATTCGGAGGCTTGCAAAGCCTTTTTTGTATTTTCATTAGAATTGTTTTTGTCAATCAGCGACAGCTTTAGCAATGTCATAATTGAAACAAGTCCGTGACCGACAGAATCGTGAAGTTCCTGTGCAATCCTTGTCTGTTCTTTTTCAACGGCAAGTCGCTTTTCTATTACATTCATCTTAGCAAGTTGTGTATTTGCTTTTGTAAGTTCTTGATTTTTTTCTGACAGTTTTTTATTCAGCATATAATATGTACTTACATCATAAAAAACAAATATTTCGGATACGGTTCTTTTTTCGTTGCAAACGGGCATTTTGCTGATTTCAAAGTATTTGTTTTCCGAAACGGAAACATCTAATGAACCTGAGTTTTTATTCAGTAAATCGCTGAATTTTGAAATATCGCTGTTTGTGATTTCCGCAATACGCATAAATGCTGTAATACAATCTTTATGTAAAATACTGTCATCAAAATTAAAGGCTTTTTTTACTGCGTCATTAATATAGGTAATTTTATGTTTTTGATTTGTAACAATTATTCCTTCGTTTATTGAGCTCATAAGATATTTTACGGTAAGCGGAGGAATGGTAATAAATTCGTATTTATAAACAGCTAAAAATATCAGTAAAGAAGTTATTGAAAAAGATACAGGAGTAAAATCATATCTTATTGAAAAAATATCAAGCAAAGAAATTAAGTTGAAAGTAACGGGAATTATTGCCGAAAGCGAAATCAAAAGTATCTGCGGGAAATTCTCTTTAAAAGATTTAATGTTTTTTCCGGCCATTAAACAAACGGATATTATCAGCAACAAGTAATTATATGCAACCGTTATGTAAAATCCGTTTCCGCCGATTACTTCGTTGCTCTGATAACTTTTAAAAAATAAATGAAAAATAGGATCTGTTATTTTTAGTAAAAAGAGAATTGTTGACGGAAGAAATACGGCTGATTTAAAAATTTTACTTTTTACTGTAGCGGCTTTTGTGTAATGCAAAGCAAAAATTAAAAACACAGTTCCTATAGTGCATACAGAGAAGTAGCCGATATTGCTGAGAATTATTTTTACCGAAAGGTTTGTGGTGAAAATGTCAAAAATATGGCATACTATCCAGTTTATAATTAAAATCTGACAGGCGGTAAAATATCGTGACATCTTTTGACTGTATGAATTTTGTATAAATACAACGGTACTTATAATCGTAAGGCTTAAAGAAACAAGGTTTAAACCAAGGGTAAGTAATGTGTCCATAATAACTCCCTGATACTCTGTAATTTTTTTAATTATAACACGCATAAAATTGAATGGCAACAAGAATTAACCGAATAAAAACAAGCGACAGCATAAACTAACTGTCGCTTAAAAATTTGATTTATATTATGAATGTTGATACTAATCAATAAATTTGATTCTTACACAACATTAAAAATCCCAGTCGGGAACATATTTACGGTCGGCTGAGTCAAGCTCTTGAGTAAAGCCGTCAAAGCCGAGCATCATATAGTAATCTTTTACTTTCTGATATTCCCGCCTTGTAATTTTACGGTTAATCTTTTCATATTTATCAGCATTGCCCATAGGTATGTACTGCCCCATAAGGCTGACAAGTATTTGATTGCCGTAGTTTTTCTTGAGTATATCAAGAACGCCCATACTGTTTTTTGTGTGTGACGGCAGAATAAGATGTCTTACTATTATGCCTTTCTGCATCATCTGTCGGTCATCAAACTGTGGAAACCCAACCTGAAACAGCATTTCTTTAATTGCTACGGTTGCAGTTTCTACATAGTTTGGTGCGAGTGAATACTTAAGTGCAAGCTCATTATTGCTGTATTTGAAATCAGGAAGATAGATGTCAACTATTCCGTCAAACATATTTAAGATTTTAGGACTTGTATAACCACTGCAATTATACACAATCGGAATTTTCGGTTTGTAAATTTCAAAACTTTTTACAACTGCAGGCGCAAAATGATCTGCTGTAACAAGATTAATGTTATGAACATTCTGCTCTTCAAGTCGTTTATAACAGTCGGCAAGCTCCTGCGGTGTAATTTCTCTGCCTCTGTGTAAAGAAGAAATTTCGTAATTTTGGCAATAAACACAACCGAGAGTACAACCGCTGAAAAAAATTGTACCGCTGCCGTTTGCTCCGCTGATGCAAGGCTCTTCGCCAAAATGAGGTGCAACTCTCGCTATTACGGGATTTGTTCCCATTCGGCAAAAGCCGCCGCCGCTTGATTCACTTCTTTGTGCATTGCATTTTCTTGGACATAAATTGCATATCACTGATATCACCCTAATAAGTTATGATATAAGTATAGCACATCTGCAAGAAAATAGCTATATTAATATGTTTTGAAATCAGTTAAAAAATCTTCTACTATATCGTCAATGTGACATTCCTCAATATCAAGAGAATTGCAAAGAATAACAAGTTTCTTTATCTCTTCCGCATTATCGGACAGATTGGCATATTGCCTGACAGTTCGCTCTTTGTCAATTACATCAATACCGTAGGTAATATTAGCATTGTTAGAATAAGTATTAATTCTGAACAGTAACATAAAATAAAAGTAACCTTTCTTTGTGAATACCAATCACCCTTAAGCAAGATAATACATCGTTTTGAGATAAAAGTCAAGGCGAATACGCACAAAAGTATAGGTATATATTTATCTTTGTATATTTTAACAAAATACAATTTTGTTTTTTATGTAGATTTATTGTAAATTTTTTGTCATTTTTCAGATACAGAAATAAACAAAAAAGTATAGATTTGTAACCACAAAAAATATCATTGACGATTATTATAGTTAAAATGCTATACAAATTTGTTAATTACATAAATAATATTCGGAACAAATGTTTGAAGTGTGTTGACTTTGTGAAAATGATATTATATAATAAAATCAGTTCTGTATTTATTGTTGCTGTGCCGTGTTAAATGCAATGATATTTCTTGCGTATAGAACAAGAAAATACTTATTCTCGTTAAATTTGTGTTTTCGGCTGATATGCAGCTTATTACTGATTTTGAAATCCTTTGTGCAACCGTATAAAAATTATTCGATTGCCGAATTTCGTGTCTGTTCATGGGATTTTACAATCAAATGGAGATGACAAATTTGGAAAATATGATTACAGTAAAAAATCTTCGCAAGGAATTTAAGAAAACTATTAAGGAACCGGGAATTAAAGGCAGTATAAAGTCCTTTTTTAACCCAAAATCTGAAATCGTAGAGGCTGTAAAGGATATTTCGTTTACGGCTGAAAAAGGCGAAATACTCGGTTTTATCGGACCTAACGGAGCGGGAAAGTCAACTGTAATAAAAATGCTTACGGGTATTCTTACTCCAACCTCGGGTACTTGTGTTATTAACGGACAGAACCCGCAGGATAACAGGAAAAAATATGTAAAAGAAATCGGTGTGGTATTCGGACAACGCACCCAGCTTTGGTGGGATTTACCGCTTACGGAAACTTATACGGTATTAAAAGAAATTTACGAGGTTGACGACGCTTCGTTTAAAAAGCGAATGGAGTTTTTTAACGAGGTACTCGATTTACAGGATTTTATAAAAAGTCCTGTTCGTACATTATCGCTCGGTCAGCGAATGAGAGCCGATATTGCGGCATCACTGTTGCACAATCCAAAGGTGCTTTTTCTTGACGAGCCGACAATCGGACTTGATGTGGTAGTAAAGGATAACATACGCAAGGCTATTGAAAAAATCAATGCCGAAGAGCATACAACGGTAATTCTTACCACTCATGACCTTGAGGACATTGAGCTGCTTGCAAAAAGAATTGTTATGATAGACAAGGGCAGTAAAGTATTTGACGGCAAGATTACCGAATTAAAAGAAAAGTTCGGACAAATGAGAGAGCTTGCTTTTGTATCCGAAAACCCGAATGTGCTTGAAATGCTTGATTATGCGAACAGTCTTAACCTTACAGGCGATGACCTTGTTGCTGAAAATGACGGCAGTTCTTATAAGATAAGATTTAATTCTTCAGTTGTACCAGTCGGCGATATGCTTTCTTACACACTTTCAAAAGTAAATGTTAAGGACATAAGCGTAAAAGACGCCGATATTGAGGAAATTATCCGTCGCCTTTACAAAAAGGAGGTGGAGGTTGATGCTTAAAAAACTAAGAATGTATCTGCCGTTTGTAAACGCAGGGCTTCAAGAGGCATCTACCTACCGTGCTAACTGGCTTTTTTACATACTTGGTGATGTAATCGGCTGTTTTGTGTCTTTCTTTGTATGGGAGGCAGTGTTTATTTCAAACGGCGGAGAGTCTTTTATGGAATTTGATAAGGGAGATATGATTGTGTATATTTTCCTTACATTTCTTACAGGTCAGATTATAGGCAGCGGTGGTACTTATGACATAGGACAGGAGATTAAAGACGGCACTATCGCTATGAGAATGATAAAGCCGATAAGTTATAATTCAACTTTCCTTTTTCAGGAGCTTGGCAATAAGCTTATGGAAATTGGCATAATTTTTATTCCGCTGGTGGCAGGCGTTGAAATTTACCGTTTTTTCCTTACAGGCTCATTGCAGTTTGATATTGCACAATTTTTGCTTTATTTAGTCTGTTGTGTGTTTGCTTATCTTATTAACTTTTTCTTTAATATCAGTTTTGGTTTTACAGCATTTGTATTTAAAAATCTTTGGGGCTCAAATCTGCTAAAAAATTGTATAGTCGGCTTTTTATCGGGCAGTACGATTCCGCTTGCATTTTTCCCCGAAGTTTTCAGAAATGTTCTTTCTGTACTCCCTTTCGCCTCGCTTTCATACACACCTGTTATGATATATATGGGTATGTATACAGGTTGGGATATAGTTTTTTATCTCGGTTTGCAGATATTTTGGTGCATCGCATTCTGGGGTATGTCAAAACTTATATGGAAAGCGGTTGTAAAGCACCTCTGTGTACAGGGAGGTTGATGTTATGAAAGAATTAAGAAGAGCTATGAAAATGCACCGTATTTTTATTGTTCAGGAACTTAAAAGAATGATGGAATACAAAGGTGACTTTCTTACAGGTGTAATCGGCTTTTTGATAGTACAGGTATTTAATATTCTTTTTCTGAATATTATTTTCAGTCAAATTCCAAATCTTAAGGGCTGGAGTTTCTATGAAATTCTGTTTATTTACGGTTTTTCACTTATCCCTAAGGGAATAGATCATATGTTTTTTGATAACCTTTGGGCAATGGGGCATTGGCTTGTGAGAAAAGGAGATTTTGACAAGTACCTTACTCGTCCGATTAATCCTATGTTTCATGTGATGGCAGAGAAATTTCAGGTTGACGCATTTGGCGAGCTTGTAGTCGGCATAGGACTTATAGTTACAGCTGTGCCTCATATTGCGATTGAATGGAGTTTTTTGAGGGTGTTGCTTACGCTTATCGCAATGTTTTTTGCCTCGTTTATTTATACGGGAATAAAAATTGGTACTGCTGCAATTTCTTTCTGGACCAAGCGCAGCGGAAACATTACATATATGTTCTATATGATGAATGATTTTGTAAAATATCCGGTTGACATCTACAATAATTTTATCCGTAATCTTATAACATATATAATTCCGTTTGCATTCACTTCTTATTTTCCTGCCATGTATTTTATGACAGGAGAAAATCCACTCTTAAACATCGGACTGACTGTTTTTGTTTCCGTTATCGTTATGGCGATTGGTATAGTTATTTGGAATATAGGCATAAAAAATTACGAATCGGCAGGCAGTTGATTTTAACTTATTTTGTCGTAAAAAATCTGATTTTGACTGATTTTTTGGGCAGAAAACAATTTTGTTAATTATACACAATAAGCACAGTAAAACTTTGGTTTAATGTGCTTATTTATTTTCTGTAAAAGAAATTAAAACTTTGCAAAATTTGCTAAAATCTAATTACTGATACATAAAGTAAATTGAAAAAAGGAGAGAAAGAAATGTTTTTAAAAAGGACGCTTGCAGTCTTACTTAGCGCTACAATGCTCTTTGGTATGACATCGTTGTCAACAACAGCGGCAACCACAGATACCGAAGCAGTGTCGGCAGGTAATTACTACAATGCAAGCTATCTTGAAAACTATGCGAGCAATGCTTACAACGAGAAAAATCTTGGTGCAAATTACACAAAAAGCTCAACAGAGTTTAAGGTATGGTCACCGGAGGCATCTGCTGTAAAGGTTAAACTCTATGCAACAGGTTCCGATTCCGAATCAGGCGCAGCTGTTCTCGGCACTTATGACCTCAAAAAGAACAGTTCAACAGGTGTATGGTCGGTTACAGTAAGCGGTGACCTCAAGAACACTTACTACACCTACCTTGTAACCGTAAACGGTACAACAAACGAAACACAGGATGTTTACTCAAAGGCAACAGGTGTAAACGGTAACCGTTCGATGGTTGTTGACCTTGATTCAACCGACCCTGACGGTTGGGATAACGATAACCATGTGCTTTTCAACAATGCACAGGAGGCAGTTGTATGGGAAGTTCATGTTCGTGACTTCTCAATTTCGGACACTTCGGGCGTCAGTGATGACAACAAGGGCAAGTACCTTGCTTTCACAGAGGGCGGCACAAAAATCAGCTCAGACACAAGTGCAAACGCTGTATCTACTTGCGCCGATTACCTTGTAAAATCAGGCATTAACTGCGTTCAGCTTATGCCTGTATATGATTACGGCTCTGTTGACGAAACAATTACAGGTTCTTCAACAAACAGAAACTGGGGTTATGACCCTGTAAACTACAATGTTCCCGAGGGTTCATATTCTTCTAACCCATATGACGGTAATGTTAGAATCACTGAATTTAAGCAGATGATTCAGGCACTTCATGACAGAGGTATTTCCGTTGTAATGGATGTTGTTTACAACCATACATATGTAACAGAGGGTTCATGTTTTACAGATACAGTTCCTAACTACTATTACAGAAAAACAAGTTCAAGCGTTTATTCAAACGGTTCAGGCTGCGGTAACGAAACTGCATCCGATAAACTTATGTACAAAAAGTATATGATCGACTCAATTCTCTATTGGGCAAGCGAGTACCACATTGACGGTTTCCGTTTTGACCTTATGGGACTTCACGACATTACTACTATGAATCAGATTCGTTCAAGTCTTGATAACCTTTATTCGGACGGTTCGGGTAAGAAGATTCTTATGTACGGTGAGCCTTGGACAGGCGGTTCATCCGCAATCAGCGACGGTTGTTTTCAGAGCAAAGCTTCTCAGCTTGATGCAAGAGTAGGTATGTTCTGCGACTCATACCGTGATGCTATTAAGGGTGGTACAAACGATGCATCAACCGGTTTTATTCAGGGTAATAATGGTAAAACTTACACAGTTGTAAACGGTGTAAAGGGTCAGTGCTTCGGTGCAAAAGCTCCTTCACAGACAATTGCTTATGCCGATGCCCACGATAACCTTATTATGTGGGATAAGATGGTGCTTAGTAACGGCAGTAAGGATTGGAACTCTACTTCCTCTTCGCTTACAGATCAGATGAAAGCCACAATGGGACTTCTCATGACTTCACAGGGCATAGTATTTATGACAGCGGGTTCGGAATTCTGCCGTACAAAGCAGGGCGACCACAACAGTTATAAATCAGCCGATTCAATCAATGCCATTGATTGGACTCGTTTAAAGACATATTCTGAAACAGCCGATTATTATAAGGGCCTTCTTAAAATCAGAGAGAATTACACACCGCTCAAGGGAGGTAACTTCTCAACTCCTACATTCCAGTCATCATACGGCTATGTTGTTGCTTATACATATTCCAATAACACAGCCGGCGAGTGGGGCAAGGTTTGCGTACTCGTAAACAGCGGTACACAGGCTTGCACAATCGATCTTGACGGCAGCGGCTGGACAGTTGTTGCAAACGGCACAAAGGCAGGACTTGAAAGTCTTGGCACAGTTTCAGGCAACTCATATTCTGTCCCTGCAAGAAGTACTTGCGTACTTGTTCAGTCATCTACATTCGGTAATCTTCAGAATGCAGAGCCTACATACGGTACACTTAAGGTAAACCATGTTGATGAAAACGGCAATGTTTTAAAGAGCACATCAGCTACTTATAAGACAGGTACAACATACCGTGCTTTACCTGATACAACACTTCTTTATGACTATAATCTTGTTAATACAACAGGCACAACAACAGGTAAAGTTGAAAGCGGCAAGACATACACTGTAACATTTACATACAAATCTTCGGGTATTTCCTCAGGTTACCTTACAGTAAACTATGTAAATGCAAGCGGCACAAAGGTTAAAGACTCTGTTAAGAACAAAATGAGAAGCGGAGATGAATACTCTGTAAGTCCTGCAACAATTCAAGGTTATCAGCTTGATACAGATAGTTTCCCTGCAAACACAAGCGGTACTTTCTCGGGTACTGACACAACTATTACATTTAAGTACAAAAAGCTTAATTCTACAAGCACAGTAGTTCACTACAAAAAGCCGTCAAGCTGGTCAGATGTTCGTTGCTATTCATATACAGACGACGGCAAAAATCCGACAGGCGAATGGAATACCGCTACAGTAATGACAAGCGAGGGCGACGGTTGGTACAAATGTACAGTTCCTGCAACTGCTTGCTATGTAATGTTCCACCCAACTTCAAATATCGCTCAGGAGCCGGGGCAGGGTGCAAGCGGTTATGCCGCATCCGGCGAAGTATGGATTAATAACGGCGCTATCACATTTGCCGCTACAGTAATTACAAGCCATATTGATATTGCAACAGGCAAAAAGATTGCCTCTGATGTTGTAAGCGAGAAAACAAAGGTTACTTCAAGCGACACATACACAACTTCTGCCGTTGCAGGTAAAAATGTAATTACTCCTTTAAATGCAACAGGCAATTATTCCGCAGGCGTAATCAATGTTGTATATCTTTACGATTCAGGTGAAGTTCCTACAACAGCACCGACTACACAACCTACCACAGCACAGCCGTCAACATCTGCAACAGAAATTCCTTCAACACCTTCTGATAAAGTATTGATAGGCGATGTTGATACAGACGGCAACATTTCAATCAATGATGTATCTGTTATACAGTTATTTATCAGTGAGCAGTCAACATTGACAGATAAACAGCTTATTGCGGCAGATGCAAATGATGACGGCAGTGTTGATGTAATTGACGCTACATTTGTTCAGATGTACTTGGTTCATAATATTGCAGACGGCAGTTTAGTAGGTCAGTATAAGTATATTGTACAGCCTACACAGCCAACAACACAAGCAAGTACAGCGGCACCGACAACACAGCCAACTACAGCACAGCCTACAACTGCAGAACCGACAACAGAGCCTACAACAACTCCAAGCGGTGCATACACAGTAACATTTGCAAACTCACTTAACTGGGACGGTACAATTTACTGTTATTATTGGACAAGCGGCAGTCAGGGTGAAGTTGCTTGGCCGGGAACAAAAATGAATTTCGTAGAGAATAATGACCACGGTCAGGCAGTTTATACATTGACTGTTCCGACTTCTTGCGACAGCGTAATCTTTACTAACGGTTCTTCACAGACTGTTGATATTAACACAGGTTCAAAAGACACCAATTACTATGCTAAAACAACAAAGACAGATAAAGGCTATAATGTAGGTACTTGGTGATAATTAAGATATTAATTAAATATTCGATAGTCACGCAGCGGTCCCTCCGATATTTTCGGAGGGATTGCTTTTGGCTTTTTATCGAAAAATTGGAATAAATTATGGTTTAGCGGAGTGTCGGTCAGGCATTGAAATTCAGCTAACGCTAAATTATCCTCCCAAAAAGCAAAAAAGTTTACTCAATTTTTTCAAAAATTGCGGGTTTGGGCAGCGCCC
>ERZ773155.259-NODE-259-length-46502-cov-15.393567_pt1 | contig 46502 bp, 28 predicted proteins | sample MGYA00511262_ERZ773155 | MGnify/ENA primary metagenome ERZ773155 (study PRJEB29015, sample SAMEA2737828) | human gut metagenome | biome: human gut; feature: human-associated habitat; material: faeces | place: China | collected 2012 ... | reverse complement strand
TGACACATTCAAGCGACGGGCAAGGCAAATCCAATTTGTATCGCTTACCTGTTTGTCGATTTTCCCTTTCTTCAGCACATTGTAAACACTGGCAGAAATACCAAGCGCGGCCGCGTGTTTGTTGTCAGAAGGGTAGTTTTCCCGGTTTGCCGTAATGGCTTCGAGAATGTGCTGTTTAATTTCATTCGTTACTTCCATGTTATAATGATGTTTTAATGTTATTCTAATACTGTTATATACTTGCTACGCCCCGGCCTTTGTAGTCGCTAAATTGAGCTATCAGGGTATCGGCGTCTGTTTCTGTATTTTCAACCTGTATCGGCTTTGCCGTTGCCTTCGCTATCTTTTTGGCGGTTTCTGTTTTTAGAACTACTACCGGGGTGATGGCCTCTTTCTTAGTCATTGCGTCGAACTGGCTGATTAACTTATTTTGGTTTGTCATTATCAGTTTATCCGCTTCTGTCTGTTCAGCTTCGGCCGTATTGAAAGTTCCGACGTTACTTAACTTATCAAGCAATACGCCATTTTGGTAGATATAAACATCCCCCATGTTTCCTTCTTCATCAGGAAGGTAGTAGGCATCCACTTGATTATTATTCGGGGCAAGGCGGTCGAGAACTTCCGGGCTACTTAACCAAAGATCGGTGTAGTTTACGCGGCAATAACTGTTTCGTTTAATGCTCGTTTCTACATGTTCTCCAATGAAGCGGTATAAAATAGCCTTATCAACCGGTTGCAAGGTCGGGTTCATGTTACTTTCAAGAACTTGCCAGCGCGTCATTCCGGGATATTTCTTTTGATTGGGGTGCAAAGAGTGGTTGAACTCGTGAACGTCGTTTACATCTTCCTGTATAAGTTGTTCCCATGTGTAATACTGTTTTTCCTCATAAGTGTCGTTATATTCGTCACTTATCTTTTTGCTTTCAGCGCGGTATTTCTCATTCTTTGCGTAGAAGCGACCTATTCCAAGATGGTTTTTGTGTTCAACGCTGCGTTTCTTTGCACCGTTCAAAGGCTCGGCGTACTTTTCTTGTGAGTTCAACGGAGCGCAAAAGCGTACAAAGGGAAACATCGTACCGGCTTTCAAAAAGCTGTCTTTCCATTGGCTCATAAGATGGTTTTCCACTTCCACTTGCGCCGGGCAATTCCAGCCGTTGCGCTCCATCAGGCGGAACATATCGCGAAAACAGTCTACAACCAAATCCACGTTCTTGTTACGGTTATAAGCAAAGCCTACTACACACTGGCTTGTTACATCATAGGCGTAATAAGCCTTTGGCCGTTGTTTGGTATCTTTAAGTTTGCGCGGCAAATCGCGGTCGTCGAATGAAATCTTACTAAAAGAAAATTCCGGGGCGTGACGGTGTACGTGTGGGCGTTCATTGTGCATAAACGTACTCCAACTCATAAGTTTATTATTTATTAATACCTGATTTTTAGGCTGGTTCAGATAGTTGTTTATCGTGGATTGGCTAAGTTTAATCGGGTTGCCCTTCTTATCCACAAAATCGGCAGGGTTGAATATTTCGCCTGTTCCCGGATCGCAAACCTGTAATTCGCCATCTATAAACATATTGTACATTCCCCAAACATCCTTATTCCACGGCTTATTCGGTAATGTAGCCAAGCCAAGCAATAAATTTTCTATTTGTACATTAACAAGTCTTGTGTTCTGATTACCGAACTTCTTACTTATCAAACTTATATAGCTATTTTCTTGAAAGTCCTTAACCTTTGCCTTAAAGCGGTTTACCGAAAGCGGCAAACTGTGCCCGAACTCTTTTTGAAAGAAGCTAATCGCACCGGCCATTTCTTCCCAGCGTATTTTACTGCCTTGCATAACCGCCCGTTTCATCTTAACGTCATTCATTAAGCGGATAACTGACTGTAAAGCAGAAGCATTCAAAGTATATTCCTGTTGTTGTTCCGGTTCTAAAGGCTTGCCTGAGGCAAGGCGGTAACGGGAATAAAAGCTACGGGCCGCGTCGTCTACTTCCCAATGCGAAGCAAACCAATTTCTTAATATCTCAACGTCCATACTTCCGTATTTTTGTTCAACTAACTTTTTGTATTTATCCGGTAGACTATCCACGGAAACAAGGGCGTACACGCCACGACCTACACCTTTTTGAATAACCTGTATTTGTTTACGGCGGCGAAGAGATTTATAACATTCCTCGCTCATTATTGGGGCAAGTTCTTCGCGGCTTTTCATAGAAGGATGTACCCCATCAATGCTACCGCACTGGCTGTAATCGGCTACACCATCCACGCATATAGGTCGGTCGTCACGTGTTAGGTCGTCCTTAGAAATGCACAATATTTTTCCGTAGTATTCCATAGTGGTAATTTAAAGCTGGAGATCGGAAGCTATCTTAAAAACTTCCCGTTGCAGGTTCATAAACTCGGGGATTGTTAAACCGTCTTCTATCTTCTTAACTTCACCATCAACTAATACAGCCGTTCGGTTTGTATTCATATATACAATGATTTTAACACGGTTACTAAAGGTTTGCGTCATTGTATTCTGTGAAGTCTCAAAGGTGGTTTCCATGCTTGAATATACACCATCCCCCATCAACACACCGCCAAATTCTTTAATTGCTGTATGGCGTATCTTGCGAGCAAGCTCGCTGTCACTTTCAAATGTAAGTGCCTTCCAAACCATCACATCGGTACAACTAAACACCTGCTGTAATTTGCCTTTACTTGCCTTGTCTAAATAAACATGCTTTTTCATTACTATATTATTTTATGGTTTCGATACTACAATCGTTAAACTTTGCCTTCACAACCGCCATCGCATAAGCCATAGCACATTCACCGGTAGTGGCTATTACAAATTCACCTAAGGCTACGGCTACCATTGCAATATCTTCGTTACTATTCAGTTTTTCCACAAGATTAGGTATCTTGTAATTTTCTTCCTCATCGGTAAAAACCCTAATTGCTTTCATAATTCATTCGTTTATTATTGAACTGTCGAGCGTTTTTCTTATATTTACCGCCCGTTAATAACTTTAACACGCTGCAAATGTAATACGCATTTGCGAATAAAACAAATAATATAGAGATAAAATGTTCGCAAATGATAATATAGTACGCTTATGAATATAAATGATCGCTTTGAGGCAATTATACAGGTGCTATTCGGAGGAAACAAAAGGGCTTTCGCAAATGCCGTAGGGATAAGTCCTACTGTTGTAGAAAACGTCGTCGGAACAAGAAAGGGCAAACCCTCCTACGACGTACTTGAAAAAGTATGCGCAAACGCGAATATATCTTCTGAATGGTTGATTTTGGGAAAAGGAAAGATGATTTCTGATATGATAAACATACGCAAAGATTCAAAACTCTCATCTACATTACCAAATGATGTGGATAATACAAGTGATGAACCCGAAGCTATACCGTTTGCAGAAGCAGCACTCAACGGATTACGACCTATACCATTAGTTGACGCTTTTGCAGCCGCAGGTTTTGGCAATAGTGATTTTTCTATCGCTGAACAGGATGTAAAGGAATACTATGTCGTTCCCAAGTTTAAACATTGCAAAGTTGATTTTATGATTGAGGTACATGGTTCATCCATGTGGCCGAAATATAATTCTGGTGATGTTGTGGCTTGCTCCATCTTGCATGAAAGCAAGTTTATTCAGTGGAATAAGTGCCATGTAATTGCTACAAGGGAACAAGGCATATTAGTTAAGAGGATAAAGCAAGCAGATGATCCTAACTGTTTGTTGGCTATATCGGATAACAAAGATTATGATCCTTTTCTTATTCCGCTTGACGAAATAACTGGGGTTGCACTTGTGGTTGGTGTTATACGCCTCGAATAGCTATATTATAGTACACGCACGCAATAATACACTGCAAACCCATAGAGAAAACATATAATATGCTGATTGACAAATGTTTATTTATAGAAAAGCGAGCAGGATATACATTTAAGTAGTGGTAGTTTCTACCTTTTTAAAAGGTCTTTTATGTCAAAAGCTGGATTTTTATGTATGTTTCATATATTCTACAATACAGTAAATACATACATTTGACCCCCTTTTGACCCCCTTTTAACTTTTATAAAGACCCCCTTTTAGCTCACTCTTTTTGCCCCACTACAACAGGAACTCATTTCAAAAATAAAAGCCGTTAGAACCTCCTTTGGGGTATTCTAACGGCTTTCAAATATCAATATAACAGTATTTTAGCTTCCACCTCTTATCAAATGCGATTGCTTTATTATAGCCTTCCGCGTCGGTAACGAACTACCATCACTTAACCCAGCGTGTAAAAGAGTGCTTTTCTTAATACCCACACGTTCTTCGTCCAGCGTATTAAAGACGGCTGATATACTACCAAAATAGAAATCTCTTTTTTCAAATATCAGATGCACATGTATCACCTTTGTTTCTGTCTTTCTCATGCGTATTTGGAATTTTGTTTTTGCAAAACTACCAAATAATAAGCATTTGGAAGTATTTTATTCGTTAAACATCCAAAAGAGATAAAAGGAAAGATGCAAAAAGCAAAGCCGCCGGACGCCTCGTTTTGGGGCGTTTTGGCGGCTTCTATTTCTATTTCGGGGGAATATAAGCAAAGTAAAGAGAAAAGTAAATGGCGGCCGGCGTTTGCTTTAATTAGGTAACTTCAGGTGTTAAGCTAAAGCTAAGCAAGTGTAAAGCAAAAACCGTTTCGTTTTAAAGCGGCGTTCGTGTCTTATCCTTCTGAAACGCCTATGAATAAAGGCTTTCCGTGTAGTTATTCAGTATTCAGAATTAAACCGCTTCGTTCTGTGCCCTATATATCAGAACCTACTAAATCACAGAGAAGAAATATATTGAATTACCTGGATAATACCCTCGTTATCATTCTTCAACTTATTTTTTTTCTGAAAGCTCATGATTTCTTTCTTTCGTTCAGGGAATATTTTTATAACTTCTTTTATTCTCCTAAAACGCTCACGTTTTCCATTTATTTCTATGGTGTATATAGTATATGGTTCCACTTTATAATTTTCTGGTAATTTCAACTGATACATTTCTCCACCCGTATTAAGAGAGGAAATATTATCAATAGCCGTTGTAGAAGAACTACCATAACCAATATTTTGAGCACCAATACTCAAACGACAGCGATAGGATGCATACAAAGGGTACTTTCCTGACAATAAAACTTCTTCAAAACTATTCCCTGAAGGAATAAAACTCCTCTTCCCGAAATTGATAGTATCAATTTGGTCAATAGGATGAAGAGCCATTTTCTTACCGTCAGAACCAGTATAGATCATTTCTTCAGTTGCCTTATTATAATTCAACTCTACTTTGTTAACTTTCTTATTTTTATAAACAATCTGCCCTTCTTGATATTCGGGAAAAACAAAATGTTTACCATTTTGCCCCCATGCCAAAGTAGTGCTTACAAAACAACAGCACAATACAATTATCTTATTAGAAATAGACGCCATACTATTATTATTTTAAAATGATTTTTTGTTGATACGTCGTATCATTAGCTAAAGTAACAGAAACAATATAAACTCCAGAGGAAAGCTGTTGCAATGATATGGGTTGAGTTACATTATCCCATTTCATAACACCTTTTCCAGAGAGATCTGTAACAACGATATCCTTAATTAACTCATTGGAATGAATTATTAATGTTTTGCTTTCCAGATATATTTTGAAAGAACTGGTTTCCTGTTCTGATTCAACGCCTGTAGTAGTGATATTAATATCAAAACTAAGTTTATCATTCTCTACAACTAAGTTTGTGATACGTAATCCTCCATCACTATCATCAGATAAGAAAGGTTTCGGATAGGTTTTATCCGTCATTACTGCTCCAGCGTTTGTTTGATAAGCAGCCTCGTCTAGAAAACCATTTTCAACTAAGGAACCATAAGGGCGATAGATATAGACCTCATCAGGAGGACCATTCCGGTTACCATTAGATACAGTTGTATTGATTCTATAAATTAATAAACCGGATCTTGGAATGTTCTTTTCGTATTTTCCTTCTTTCTTTCTATATTCCAAAACATAGTATTCATTCGCATTGGATGAATTTATTTTGTAACAAGAGTTATCTGGACCTTGAGAAAGGGGTACTAATGAATATCTACCGGTAGTCGTAATTTCCGGAATTTCAGTAATCCAACTTTTACCTGCATACATCCACTTCATGTAGGCTCCCATATGACACCAGCCACTATTCATTAAATCCCAAGCACCAACAGGGTCTAGAGTTTTACTTTCTTCACTGTAATGATATAAGTCCGGAGCTCCTAAAGCATGAAACATTTCATGGCAGAGGGTATTAACAGTTACTTGGTTTTCCGGTTGAAAAACATAATCCATTACACGCTTGCCATGTATATAGCATTCTTTTGTATAAAGTGACCAACGATGTGCCCATAATAAATCACTCCATCCGTCACTATTTCCTTGAACAACAAAACAGATATTATCAACATATCCGTCATTATCATTATCTATTTCATCTGGAGTAAACTCTTGTTCAATAATACTTCTCATTGCATCAACTGCATTCTGAACAAGATTATGTTCTCTCATTGTAGATTCTTCACTGGTTTTATATCCATCCGGATTAGTCGTTGCATTATAAGCCCGGTAGAAACCTCTGTTATGAAAATCTACATAACCCACATTATTAGCTTCTAAATCAGCATGAGGAAAGAAATGAGACTGGATAGTCAAATTATCATAAGAAACTTCTAAGTAATAATCCTTAAGGGAACCTGTAGAAGAGGTAGTACTATTAAAGCGGCTGTCGTATACACTTCTCTTTTTTGAGAAAGTAGTAGCATCTTGGAAAGATATAAATATTACAATATTATTCAAAGGCTTTTTATGAGAAGCATATTGAGGTTGAAACATTCCCCTTGTCCGCGATAAAGGTTGCAAACGTTCACGACGAACATCATATTTTTCTTTGGAAATTTTTAACCAAGGTTTGAGCTTTGTATCAGCTATCGATGTTTTTCCTACTAAAAATGGTGAAGGAACCAATTCTCCCATATCATTTTTCTCAGCATAATAGCAGTAACCATCTTCTCCTTGCAATACTGTATAACCATCTTTGTCATGCACCCAATGGTAAAACTCATCCCCTGAAGCATACAGCGTTAATTGACTTCCATCAGGTTGGGTAACTGTTGTTTCAAGAAAGCTAAAAGGAGCAGCATACATCCAGCAGAAAATGTTGCACCAAAAACAAATCAAAAGTAATCTTTTCTTTATCATATTATTGATTTTAAACAAAATAAGGTCACCCCATCAAATAGGTGACCTTATTCTTAAATGACTATAAGGAAGGAATTATTTTGCTTTCGTAGCTACAACGCCATCCATAACTAAGGTAAAGAAGCCACCAGATGCGCCTGTAGATGGATGAATTGCTTGGAATCCAAATCCATATTCAAACGTAATTACTCCATTCTCAAAAATTCCAGCTAAAGCACTCACTGTATATAAATCTTCTCCCTCTACATGAGTGGCCCTGAAGTAACGGTTCCATGCATCTGTAGGTTTCGGCATAGGACCTATATATTGATTATCTTTCATTGCAACCACAATTTCCCCATCTACTTCTTCCACACTCATTTTGGCAAGAGTTCCATAACCAAAATTCACATTTAATACGTTCGTATCTTCATCAGAAGCGCTAATTACTGCTGGAACGCTTACCGGAGTAACTTCATCGAAAGCAGAAATACCAGTTATATTATAAGTTCCGATTATAGCTGCCCACGGATGTTCGTCGTCTACAATCGTAACGAGAACACTATTTTGTTCAGATTCTAGTAATTTAGGAGATGTCGCTGAGATAATAATTTTAAAAGTCTTTTTTCCGGTAAAGACATCATTATCTATCGGTCTTACAATTACATTTTGTACTCCACAACCATCTTCAAAAACAATCTCTTTGTTTTCAATAACAAAGTCTGTTCCTTCAATGGCCGGACTACTTTCTCCTTCGGAAGAAGCTGTAAGGGTTACCGTTACTTTTCCACTCCCTTTAATCCCTGCTAAAGCAAGAGGGATTTGAAGGGGCTCGGTAGCATTTTCATCTACTGAAGCTGTCGTTGTCGGAAAACTTGCGTTAGAATCTGCCGCTCTGAATGATTGTGGTTCGTTATCATCACATGCAGCAAAAGTAAACAACAACCCGACAGCCAATATTAAATATGTCAATTTTTTCATTTGTTTCCGTTTTTAGAAATTAATACTTGTTTTGAATCATATTCTCATTAGCATCTATTTCGCTTTGTGGAATAGGCAGGAGATAGTAAGGACTGTCTGCAGATACTTCTTGAGCACCGGCAGGAGCACCTGTACCATCAGCTAAGAAACCTAAACCATCACGCTCCAAATCTTCATGTCTGCGCTTTAAGTCAAAGAAACGGTGCCCTTCAAATGCCAGTTCCAAACGTCTTTGTAACTGAATGGCTTTTTCCAAACTCTCACCACTTTCATTACCTGCTTCATAATCTGAATAACGTTTTGAGCGTACAATATTCAAGTCTGCCAAAGCAGGAGTATACTGCTTCAAATTGTAATTAGCTTCTGCACGAGTCAAGTACATTTCTGCAGTACGTATAAGAGGAATATCAACCAGACCGGCAGAGGCACCACCATTAGCCCATTTCCATACCATATTGCAATCACCACTTTCGCTGGTAACCATTTTGATAACAGAATTACGGCAGTCAGTGGTTGTATACAGTTCTCTTAATCCGCAAGAAACAGAATAATTACCTACATAGCTGGTTGTAGCACCCTGTCCCCAGCTGTTGCCAGGTAGAATTCCATCATCTGATTTAAGTGCTATGCGGAATAAAACCTCAGGAACTGCCATACTGGTAGTATATACTTTGCTGAAACCTTGAGTATCCGCCATATCAGAGCCATCACCTGTAATAGCAGCTGTTGCATTTGTTACAGCTAATTGATTTTCACCCATTGTTAGATACACGCGTGCCAAAATAGCACAAACAGATTTCTTATTTAAGCGATAATTGATTTTAGCATTGTAATCATCGCTCATCAATCCTTTCGCTCTTTCCAAATCTTCTACCAACCATGTATATACCTCTTTCACAGTATTACGTGCCGGAAAATCAGTTTCCGTATCTTTTTTATAAGTAACTCCTAAATCACCGTCAGAAGCCTGCTGATAGTTTCTACCATATAAACGTACCAGATCAAAATGTATCATGCCACGTAAAGCCAGACATTCAGCAAGTAGGTTGGCACCTAACTTTTTATCTGCTTCAGCTATTTCCATACCATCCAAACGGGTAATAACCTCATTAGCACCTAAAATACCATTATAAGCAGCAGACCACATACCAGTTACACCATATGTATCAGCGTAAAACTTGAAATCGGCAAATTCATTGTAAATCAAACGGCCGTCACGATTCAATGTTAGATTATCGGACATAACGTCTGGAACCATCAACATAAACTCGGTGGTATAAGATGCCGAACGAATTGATTCATATACACTATTGGTTGTATTATCAAAGTCTTGCATAGACTCTAGTGCATTGTCACTATTCAGAGAGTCATGAGGAGTGGTATCCAGAAAACCAGAACATCCGGTCAGTGACAAACTAAAAAGAGCAACTGCTGGTATTATTGTTTTTTTAATTAATTTCATACGAGTGTCTTTTTTGAAATTCATAAATAATAATTAGAAACCTATTTCAATACCGAACATGATCGTTCTGGAAGCCGGGTAGCTAAAGTCAAGAACACCACCTGTAGCACCTGCACCTGTACCTGCAGGTGAATCACCTACCTCAGGGTCAAGTCCTTTAAATCCTGTTACAGTAAACAGATTCAAACCTTGTGCAAAAAGTCGTAACTTCTCTACATGGGCTACCTTTAGCCATTGCTTCGGGAAAGTATATGCCAAGGTTAAGTTTCTCAAACGTAAGTATGAAGCATCTTCCAGATATCTGGTAGACTGATAAGAACTATTGTTGATACTTTGTTTGGGCACATTAGTTATATCTCCCGGATTTTTCCATTGGTCATACAGCATACTCTTATCTTGGTTATTACCATACTGTGCACCATCACTTTCCGTAAAGAAACGAATATGATTATAGATATAATTTCCACCAGAGAAGTAGAAATCTGCAGCTAATTCCCATCCTTTATATGACAGATTTGCACCAAAAGAACCAAAATATTTGGGGTCAGGAGTCTTACCATCTAAAACTACAGCGTCATTTGAATTGTAAGTATTGGTAATTCTGCCATCTGCAGTATAGTACAAAGCGTCACCATTGGCAGGATTTACTCCAGCCCAACGAACCATCTTATAGACATTGATAGGATAGCCTTCCTTAATCAGGTTATTCCAACCAACAGAAATATCATTTCCCTTATATAATTTTTTGATTTCATTCTTATTTTGAGAAATCATTCCATTCAATGTCAGTTTCCAGTCATTGGTTCTGATAAGATCACCACTGATAGAGAGTTCATACCCTTTGTTCATCAATTCACCAACATTATCAATACGACTTGAGAACCCTGAAGTCATAGACAAACGAGTTGAAAGTAACAAATCGGTTGTTTTACGTTGGTAGACATCAAATGTAACATTTAAACGTGAATCGAACAAAGAAGCATCCAAACCCACAGATGCCTGCATACTCTTTTCCCAAGATAAGTCAGGGTTCGGTAAACGTGCAGGATAAGCAGTTGATGCACCATTATAGCTACCATAACCATATACACCTTGTGCAGCATAATCACCAATGTTATTATTACCACTGGTACCTACACTACCACGAACTTTCAAACGAGTAAGCCAGCTTACATCTTGCAAGAATGATTCACGTTCCATGTTCCAGCCTAAACCTACAGCCCAGAACATACCATATTGGTTATCTGCTCCAAAACGTGAAGAACCATCCCAACGAATCGCTGCATCAATAATGTATTTACTATCATAAGTATAACCAGCAGTTGCCAGATATGAAAGCATTCTCCAATCAGTAGTATTTCCTGCTACATCTTTATCTGTTGCTCCAACTGAAATAGCATCCAATTTACCAGTTGCAAAACCACTAACAGAAGCTGTCAGTGTACGGTAATGGCTGGATTGAGCTTCCATTGCAGCTGCAGCTTTTACTTCATGAACATCATTAAAAGTTTTGTCATAACTCAACATATTGGTCCATACCCAAGTAGAACGTTGTTGAATACGATCGTTACGATAACCATAAGGTGAACCTAAAATCTGTGATAATTGAGATTCCGGTTTATTAAATTGGTAGTTTTGATATTGAGTAAAATCTACACCTGCTACCGTTGTATATTTGAGCTGATCCCAAATTCTCCATTCCAAATTGAAAGCTGCAATAATTTTAAGTTTACTTAAGCTTGCAGGATTATTTGCAATATTCTCAAAAATATTAATTTGATTACCAGCAACCTTCATGTCAGTATTATAGCTACCATCTTCGTTATAAGGAGCATCATAAGGATTAGCGTTAAAGATATAGTTGAACGGATTCAAAGCATTACGGTCTGTTCTTAGCAAACCTTCCTTGGAAATACCTGCAGAAGAATTAAAGCCAATTTTCACTACATCTTTAATTTTATGCTCAAGATTAGCACGCAATGTACTTCTTCTAAGGTAAGAACCAGGTACTATAGCATCCTGATCAAAATATTGGCCTGATAAATAGAAACGAGTAGCGTCAGTACCTCCTGCCACATTCAATTCATAAGACTGTGTAGTACCGGTACGGAAAATTTCATCAGCCCAATTTGTATTTTTAGCAGCAGCAATTTCAGCATCAGTCATTGCTCCACCATTAGCTCCGCCAGATGAACCGCGGCCAATACCTAGCTGACGTTCATAAGTAAGCTTTTCTTGTGCATTCATCATTGTAAAATCACTATCAGATAAGGTTCTGGTAGAAATTCCAAAGATGGCTTTTAAGTCAATTGTAGTTTTACCACTTTGACCTTTCTTGGTTGTGATAAGAATAACACCATTAGAGCCCCTGGAACCATATATTGCGGTTGCAGATGCATCTTTCAATACAGACATATATTCAATATCATTCGAGTTTAGTGCTGCAAAATCTGCAGAAGAAACAGGTACACCATCGATTACGAATAGTGGATCACTACCAGCAGATATAGAACTTGTACCACGAATCTTAATATTAGCACTTGCTCCCGGACGTCCAGTTGCAGCAGTTACTTGCACACCTGCTGCTTTACCTTGCAATGCTTGGTCTACACTGTTTACCGGTACTTTTGACAACTGATCAGCTTTTACTATTTCAACAGAACCAGTTAACGAACTCTTTTTTGCAGCACCATAAGCCACTACTACTACTTCATCAAGCATAGCAGCATCTGCCTTAAGCACGATCTTTAGATTGCGTTTAATTGCCACTTCTTGTGTCTGCATACCAATGTACGAAACCTGCAAAGTCTTCGCAGAACTACCACTTAAATAACATACTGTACATCAACGATATATATACTTGACAGGAACTCTCTATTAGGAAAGGTATATTTATATATTACGCTGATAATTAGATGCATATATATCCACTCATTACATTCATACTTATATAACGATCTACCCAATATTGCACTGTAACAAGATATAATCAGCTGATTAACAAATGCATACCTATTAACTATTCTATTTCTGAGGCATTTATAATTAGTCTCAAGTTACTATATTGTCATTTTATGCAAGATAATTTACTTGCATCCACAATATATCTATACAAAAATGCGAAGAACATCCTATAAAAGTATTCTTCGCATTTTACGTATAGATTATTTATCAATAAAACAATCTTAAGATCAAAAAACTTACCTTTTTAAAAGTCTCAGATTTATCTTCATTACATATTCAATCATTAGTTGTACCTCAAAAAGTAGACACAGATATAATAAAAGATGCCGGAAGCGAATATTATTTTTATAAACAAAGAGCTAGTAGGCTTTGTAGACATCAAGAACTATATAGATCTTTATCAGTACATCACTATGCCCCCCTGTTATTGGATCCCCACTATTAGGGTTCATTCGAGACTTGTACTCCTATAGTGTACGCTCATGCTGGTGTACCCAAAAAGAAGGCACCTTCACAGGCACCTTCTTAAAAACACTTTAATTAAAACACTTTGGGTAAACATACCCAAATATACTTATAAAGTAGAAGACTCTACTTATTGAGTGGATCTAATATTTCCTCTTTATATAATTTGATTGTATTTTTAGAATTAGAATTATCTGTCATTGTTATTACAGTAGGATTTTCGTCACTATCGGCAGACAAAGTGAAAGTCTTTCCATTAAATGGATAAACCATATAGCTCCAATTATAATCATTCCATAAAGTGACACCAAAATTATTACCTCTGGAAGCAAATGTAAAATTCACTTGATTGTCGCCCGCAGTTTTGTTATTGAAAAGTAAGAATCCTACTGTACCACCACAACTCCAATAAAAAGCGGTAGTTGTTGCATCATATGGTGTAAATAATGCATAATCCAAAGGAACCCCTAATGCCGGCATTACCTGAGTTTTGATAGCATTCCACCTAGCAATTGCTTGAGGATCTCCTAATCCACTCATTGCAAAATACCAGTCGTTGTTGAGCAAAAGATAATTAAGTGGGAAAGTTGGAGTAAAGAGGGCATTTACACCATTTGTTGGAGAAAAGGTACCATACTTTTCATCAGGCTGATATTTCAATTCCTCAATTGACTTTCCATTCAAAACCACCGGCTCACGGAATTTAATATTTCCTTCAGTCGTTATAATGTATGGCGCTTCTACTGTAACATCATTATCACCTTCCGTATAAGTAATTGCAAGGTTTCTATATGAAACTGTAACATCCGCTTTAAAATCACCCTCTGTATATTTATAAGCTATGAATTGAGAAAACACTTCATCTGCATCCTGAACACCTTGCAAGAAATCTTTCCATGCAACTGTTTCAGCCAATGGAGTCATTATGATTTTGGTAAGATTCTTCTTTCCTTTTAGTATCACCTTATCTTTAGTGGCCTCCATAATAGTAAACTCAAAGTCTCCTTCCATACCTTTTCCATCACTGCCTATTCCTCCGGGATTATGCGGATCTGAGAAAAAGTGCATTATTTCATTGTGGGTGTCAAAACTCAATACCGGACCAGCACTTTGCTTTAATACGTACGTACTGGCAACCTTTGCTCCAGCATCATATATGTCACTTGCTACTTGTACTGTACCATCTTCTGCAAATGAAACTAATATATTATAACCTCCATAAGTTAGGTTTGCGGAAGGATAGTACTCCATCAACCAACCATTCTTGGCACTTGTCAATACCTCTTTATCAGCCTTTAGTGTCGCTTCAATACGATTGGCAGAAGAATCATTAAATAAATTTTCCTCTTCTGGTGTGCAGGATGAATAAAGAGCGACGGCAAGCGATATAAATAATAAATTAAATATTTTTTTCATATTACTTTCTAATTAAGTGTTGTTAAATCAAGAGTAGCTACTTCTGCAGAGCGACGGGTAACGACTTTACGCAACTCATCAATATCTATTTGCCAACTACCTTTTAAATATTCTCTTATAATTTCCAATTTATCAAGGATGGCCTGCTTACCAGATTCATCTTCACCAACAACTCCGGCTGCTAATAACTTTTGCCAAGCAGCTTCTGTGCGAGTTATGTAAACAGAAAGAATTTCTGCAAAATCTTCATTTGCTTCCTTGCTAGCATATCCTGATACAAAACCGGATTTAGGAGCATCAGGATCTTTCAAGTTAATCCAGTCCGTAGCTCTATAATTACCGGCAGAGATCAAATTGAAGTCTGTATCATAGTTTTTCTTCTGCTGCAAAATGTGGGTAAACTCATGGTGCATTGTTTGGAAAAACCAATAATTCAAGTCTGTTGTACTGCCACTCTTATCAGGGAATGGGCTATCGATATCAATATACGGATGCTCAATATCAATAACGTTCACATTATACAGTGTCACCTTTATTCCTCCTTCGGCAGTACCCATCACAATACTACCAGTGTTAGGATAGTACGCCGGAGAACCAAACAGCTGCATCACTCGTGGACAATACATTTTGACGAATTCATCACCGGCTACTTCCTTATAAACATCAATCCATACATATTTCATCATTTTGGCCAGAGCTATAGACTTATCATAGTCTGCAGGAACCAGATTAAACTCCATGTTCGATTCCTTATCATCATATCTATAATTAAAACTGATATTATAGGGCGTTACATAGTTCTTCATCAGCCAATTGTCGAATTCATTCATTTTCGGCTCTTCCGTATCAAAAATACTCTTTGAGTCAAGATCATCTTCACTGCAAGCCCCTAAGCACAAAGTGAATGTAATCAATAAAAATAGTTTTATATATTTCATAATCATTTCATTTTTAAAGGTTATTATCTTGGGTTAGCAGCCAAACCGGCATCAATAACATCCGAAGGCAACTGGATGGCACGACGCAGATCACCGACTTTCAATATATCTGTAGCCAATCCATAACGGTTGTGCGCTACTTCTATGCCATAGCGTTTAATGTCACACCAGCGTTGTCCATCATGCATTGTCTCAATACGGCGCATGTGCAATACACATTGAATAAAATTCTCTTGCTCACCTGATGCTACAGCAAATCCCTGAGGGTGAAGTTCTTTTTTGATAGTACGATCACTCCCCCCATCAGCCATAGATGGTATAGGGCAATATTTAATATCATTCCAGAATTTATTGATGCTTTCACGAGTCAATGTTTGCAGAGTATGAGTCATGCCATCATCATCAACATACGAAGAAAGGCAATTTGTAACTTGCCAACTATTTAAATCGGCAGCAGCTTCCTCATATTTCTCCAAAAATGTATAAGCCTCTGCACGACAAAGCAATGTTTCATTTGTTGTAAATGGAACAAATACAATATGCGCAAAACCTGTGCCGGATGTTTTGTCTGTATACTCCCAGAATTCATCCAACTTCGGGAAGCGTATAGTCTGATTCGAACCATAAAGTTTTCTACCCAGAATCAAGAAACTGCTGGAACCTGAAGAACCCCATGGACCTTTGGCCCAATAAGTCTCATAAGTGGTTATTTCCCGCCCATGATTGTAACGTGGCCCACTTCCGGAACCGATTCGCCCAGCAGCTGAATATGCCGGAATAATTAAAAGGTTGCAGTTTTCACTTGCCTGCACGTAGGCATTTGTCACGTCACCTGCTCCAAGTGGAATGTAATTGGTCATTTGACGCAATGCCCTATCCGGATTGCTTCCTAATACTTGCGTTGCGTATTCCACTACCTTCTGATAGTTTGACTTATCAGGTTTTACATAGAATAAGTTAAAGCGTGTTGCAAAAGCATAAGCAGCTTTTTTATTAAAATGATATTTAGGGACAGTGTAAACATCATCACTGATATATGGCAAAGCAGCTTCTATGTCCGCATTGATTTTTTCGTAAAGTTCTGCCATGGTTCCTCTTTCATATTTCACAATTACTTGAGTTTCCGGCTTTTCAGAATAGGGAATTCCCATATCCTTATCTGCCGTTTCCGGGTTATAAGGTAAACAGAAGACATTTGCTAATACAAAGTGGGCATAAGCACGGCACATCAAAGCTTCCGCCTTTTGAGGAGCCAGACTGGCGGGATCACCCAAATCATATATTGCCTGTATAGCTTGATTGGCAGCTGCTATGGCGCTATAATGAGTTTGCCACATGTAACGTGGATCATCATTACCATCACTCGTGATATCTGACCACAAATAGATTTCCTCTTGATCCTTATAATTGACTGAATACTGAGGCCCGTGATCCACTACATTGTCACTACTATATTCCATCATGAGGACAGGGGTCTTGTTTGGATAAGCAGATACAAGTATAGATGTTACTTTTGCTTCCGTGTCAATTTCAGCACGGTTATCCGGCATCGTATTGAGGAAATCATCGCAGGAACCCAGCAAGAATGCAGTTCCTATAAGCGCTATATATATATGTTTCATATTTTTATTCTCTTTTTAATGGTTAAATTCCTAATCTCAAGGTTAGCGTAAATTGGCGTGGTACGGGGACTGCCACACCTCCTGTATTGAAGAATTCAGGGTCTTGTCCGTTCAACGTCTTATCAGCATAAATCAAGAATAAGTTGGTTGCTTGAAGCTTAAGTGATAAGTTGTTGAATTTTAATGGTGCAATCCAGGATTTTGGAAAATCATATGATAATGAGATTTCTTTCATGCGAATGAAGTCACCTTTAGCCACACGTGCAGTAGAACGGTTGTAAGCATTATAAGCATAACTCAAATGATTATATTCTTGATTTAAACGACGGTCCGCAATAACAGGAATATTAGTCGTATTCTCATCGCCCGACTGCGTCCAACGGTTCTTGAATTCTTTGGGCATGGCTGCCAGGTCAGAATACCAGTTTTTGAAAACCGGATCCAGACGGATAACATTACCAAATGAGTAGGTCATGAATACATTCAGCTTAAAACCTTTATAACTAAAGGTATTTCCAAAACTACCAGTAATAGTCGGATCTGTAGGCCCTTCGTATACCAAATAGTCTTTTACGCGCGATTGGAAGTTAAGATCTGTCACAGTCAGTGTGCCACTTTCATTAATAAAAGTAGGAAGACCCTCTTCGTTCAACCCTTGGAAGTCAATAGAGAACAGAGAACGCACGGGATAACCTTTCATTGTAAAACCGGAACCAATCACCATATCCAGAATACGGGTGTTAGTTTCCAAATCCGTTACTTCATTTTTAGCTTGCGAGAAGATGAAGTCTGTATTCCATTTAAAATCCTTAGTTACAATATTGCGTGTAGACAATGTAAACTCTATGCCATGCGATTTCATACTTGCTACATTGGCATACTTCATCACTTGTCCACCAATACCCATTGTGTTAATAGCACCAATCAAGTCATAATTATCACGTTTATACCAATCAGCTGCTAAATTGATGCGATTGTCCAGAAAACCAATCTCAGCACCGATATTGAGTTCGTGTTTCTTTTCATAAGTAAGTTCACTATTCTCAAGGTCGTCAATCTGTAAACCCGATTCTTTCACTGAAGTAAATGGGCGCCAAGGATTAAAACTACTAATCACTACCCGAGAGTTGGTTACGTTTGCCGGACCACGGTCTGCGGTCAGTGAATAAGATGCCTTTAAAGTCAGGTTTGATAATGTCGGTCGCAAATCTTCAAAGAATGCTTCTTCATGTACATTCCAGGCACCAGACACATTCCAAGTAGGCAACCAACGAGAAGAACGACTCTTACCTAACTTATTGGAACCCTCATAGCGGATAGTACCATTAACAGTGTATCGTCCTTTATATGAATAAGTACCTGTTGCGAAGAATGCCACCTCACGTGAACGGCTTTCTTCTACAGTATAATAATTTGTGTTCTCTTCATTGCCCTGCTTAAAGTACTGATAGTCATAAGAAGGGAGCATCCCCATCTCATACTGCATGCCTACACCATTAAACCATGTTTTCGTGCGATCCATAGAATTCACTTCCATACCGCCGAAAAGGTTGATAATATGATCTTCTGCAAATACATCGTTATAATTCAATGTTCCACGGAAATCCCAACTATTCATTCCATATTTTGTTTCACGATAAAATCCACCTACCGGTAATACACTGACGGGTAGAGAATTCACCTTGTCCGGATCGGTATACAGCCAGGGATTAGCATCACGCATGGTAGCATCATCCATTGCACGAAAAGCCCAAGCCTGGTTAGAATAATCTTTAACATAGTGTGATTGTGTCGTTGTAGAATATTTATAAGCGCCCAGAGCAGAAGCTTCTAAATTTTTGAGTATTTTCCATTTTAATTCTCCTTGAAATTTCATATCAACTACATTTAAGTCCATGTAGTTGTTTTCAAGTTCATGCAGAATGTTGAACGGAGCATAATTGCGGACGTAGGTTTCATTAGCGTCCAATGTGCGTGAGGTATTTAATGCATATGAGTATGGATTAATATCAAAATCGCGTGATACTTCTCCGGTTACATAATTAGGTGTTGAACCTAAAGTGCCGGGAGCTTTTTGTTTACGATACGAAGCATTTCCTATCAGGTTCAATGATAAATTGCTGTAGATATTATACAAGGCATTTACATTGGCTGTATAGCGTTGAACCGAGCTTTGTTTGGTCCATCCCAGATCGTTCATGACACTAAGTGATGTGTAATAAGAGGCTTTTTCTGTACCGCTTGACATGCTGATTGCATGGTTTTGTGAAACAGAACTATTGAACAGATAATCAAACCAATCTGTATTTCGGTACTCGGCTTGTTGCAAATAGGTATTGATTGCCTTGGTTGTATTTGGCAGACCAAATCCACCATTTGGAGTATAGTCATTAATCAGATGATACATTTTGCCATAAACGCCACTGTCAGATGCGCGATAAACATTCGAAAAGTTTAAGTAACCGGCGTTTGCCATCTCCTTGAATACTCCCATCTGTTCTTGTGAATTCATTATATTGAAATTGGTATAGCTGGGCTTCATTCGCATCGTAAATTCGCCGGTATAACTAATTTTGTTGGAACCGGCCTTACCTTTCTTTGTTGTCACAACGATTACACCAGCCATTGCGCGTGCACCATAGATAGAAGTGGCTGATCCATCTTTCAAAATCTGGAAGCTTTCAATATCATCCGCATTCAATCCTGAAATGGCTGAGCTAATCAGCGTAACTGCGTCACCGGATGACAAATCATCAGCACTAACCTCGGTAACATCCTCCATAATAACCCCATCTACTACCCACAGCGGCTTAGAACTACCATAAATAGAAGTAGCTCCACGTACGCGGATTTTAGGAGCTGTACCAAATGTGCCGGAGACATTCTGAACGGATACACCAGCAGCACGACCTTCCAGCGCACGGCTTATTTCAGGCAGGCCGTCTAATTTTACGTCATCGGCAGATAATTTTGATGTAGCACCAGTAAAGAGACGTTTGTCCATACGCTGCATACCAGTAACCACAACTTCCTGAAGCATTTCGCTGTCGATTTTCATCGTAACTTTTAAGCGTGGCTTGATACTTACTTCTTCTGTTTTCATACCAATGTAAGAAATTTGCAATGTCTTCGCAGAACTATGCGCATACTACATATCTGATAAACAGATGTTTGCGCGTGTGATTAGAACTTCAATTTTAGTATCAACAATTTATAATATATTGATATATAAGCAGCTAAAAAACAGAAAAACGCATTTACACCTACCACAAATATACTGTGCTGACTATTTAATCGTTTTATTATCAGTGTATTATTTATCTATGAATAGCATTGATGAACTACAAAACAGGTACTATGTGTTTAATTCAATTGAGAAATGTAATTAATGATAATTTTTTCAACTGAAATTCCGCAAACTCACTATATTAATAATATATGAATGTTTTTGTTCGGAAAATTCACTTCAGGAATGGTTTGTATAGCTAAATATAATGTTAATATATCTATATGTGCACGTTTTTGATGATAGCATAGGTAAAAGCGATAAATAGAATATTATTCCTATACTTATTATCGACCTGCAGCTGTTCAATAAAAATTCTTCTCTATGCTCATTGTGTAATATCCCCAATGAGAAAAGTGAAAAAGAAAAATAGAACAAAAAACTTGAATCACATTGTAACAGTTAATGCTATCCACATAAAGTTATAATGTACAAACTTAACAAATACACTAAAAGATTCAATTATGATTGAATATGAAAAGTTACATATCCCGTCCTTTATGTACCAATAAGATAGAACCATTTATTGGCAAGGACTTAATAAAAGTGATAACCGATCAACGTAGAATTTGCAAAAGTTACATTCTTTTGCAAATATCGGATATCATAAAAGAAAAGACACCGGAAGCTAATATTATTTTTATAGACAAAGAATTATTGGCTTTTGCGGATATGAAGAACTATATGGACCTTTATCAATATGTTCTGAAAAAGGCGGCAGGTCATAACTATAATTACCTTTTTGTCGATGAAGTACAAGAGATAGAGGAATTCCAACTCTGTTTGCGGAGTCTATTAAATGAAAATATATGCGACATCTACTGTACGGAGAGCAATGCCAAAATGCTTTCCGGTGAACTTGCGACTCATCTGGCTGGAAGATATATTGAGTTTCCGGTTCATTCACTCAGTTACGAAGAATTTTTGAGATTCAACCAACTGCAAGATTCTCCAGAAAGTTTAAGATTATATCTTATGTTTGGAGGAATGCCTTATATCCATAATTTAGCGATGGATATAAATGTTATATTTGAATATTTGAGGAATGTTTACTCTACTATTCTATTGAAAGATGTGGTTGCTCGTGAATCGATTAGGAACGTATCGTTTTTAGAGAATCTGGTAGGCTACTTAGTTGATAATACCGGCTCTCTTTTTTCCGCTCAAAATATCAGTAAATATCTGAAGTCCCAGCAAGTAAACATACCTACACAAACAATCCTGAACTACCTGAAGGCATTATGCAATAGTTTTTTTGTTTACAAGATACAACGGGCGGAAACTCAAGGCATGAAAATCTTTGAAATTGGAGAAAAATATTATTTTGAAGACTTGGGACTGCACAATGCTATACGTCATCACGATTTTCGGAGAGACATCAATAAATTGATAGAGAACGTGGTATGCATAGATTTATTAAGGTATGGCTATGAAGTATATGTCGGAAAGAATGGAAATAAGGAAATTGATTTTATAGCTTCCCAAAGAGATCATAAAATTTATATTCAAGTGGCATATATGCTCCTCGATGAAGCAGCCGTTCAGCGGGAGTTTGGTAATCTCTTGGAAATTCCGGACAATTATCCTAAATATGTAGTCACTATGGATGAAATGCAGAGCGGAGGAAATTATCAAGGAATCAAGCAAATTTCGCTGCGAAATTTCCTATTGGCGGAAGATAAGGAAAGATTATGATTTCTTGAAAAGGATATTCAGAAAATAAAAGAATATTCCTTGTTTCAGAAAAGAAGGTGAGCCGTTAAGTGCACCTTCTAAATAGGTCAATTAAAAAAATGAGAATAACAGCTAACAGCTGTTCGTCTTTCCACTTTATTTTATGAGATTTTAAAAGCACTTTCCATTTGACCCTTTGTTTTTTATTCAGATAATGTAGTACGCTACCTAATAAATGAATATTCACTTTTCCTTCTGTTTTCTGGTTATTTACTATACAGATGATACCTTCCTGAATGTTGTCAAATAAATACGCCCGCTTAGTATTTGGAATGTATTGAGTAGTAATCGGAAGCAAATATCCTATTACCGCCAAAAAAGAAATGAATGTTTTTTATCTGATTATTAATTTTTTATTACTTCTGTCCGATAAGCCTTTTTAATTAAGTTATAAAATTAGGACTGATTCCATCTGCAGGATTCAGCCCTTTCTAATTATTTTGTTGTTATCACACAAGCTTCAATAACCATGGGTGAAAGTATATATTTTATCGGACAGCAGTAGTTTACAATATCGATCTTTACCAGATAGTCTTCCGTAGTCACTACGATCCCAAAAATCCATGCATTGTTCGTAGCATTGTAGAAAGTCGGTTGACTAACTTTCGTAACAGAATAAGGAGCAGAAGAGTTATAAGCTTTTGCAGCATCAGAAGCCGCAGCAGCCCATTTACCCATCAGCAAATTGGTACGGGCACAACCATTTCCACTGATATTTCAGCTTTATTAGCACGTGCAAAAGCACCAGTCAACAAAGTAATAGCCTCGTCCAGGTCTTCCATAATACGAGTACACAACTATATACTTTATTGTACCAAGACTTGGATATAATAAAGTATATAGTTACAATCAGGGATTAGTGGCTTAATAGTATTTCAACGAATGATACAAATCACTAGCTTGTTGTTTATTAGATGCAAAGGTGAAAAAAGTAGAAATGAAAAATACAGAGAAACAGTTTCTAAGTTCGTGTTAATACAAGATTTTCAGACTTTCTCCTGCCTGCCTAATGATATACATACCTTTTTCTGGTAATCTGAATATACATTTTCCACTGACAGATTCTTGCCAAGCTATTTTCATCCCAGTTACCGAATATATTTCTATTGGCTTACCTTCAGTAGAGGTATGCACAATAACATCTTGTCCAAAGCGATAAACTTTCAAAGAACTTCCGATGTTTTGAATATCCTCAATGGCATCCGGCAAATCACATTTTATTTGGAAATCATCAATATAGGCTTCAGCAGAAGCAACACCGACAATACGGAAACGCAAACAGCCCTGCATCGTAATCCGGTTCGTATAAGTTTCCATAACATTACTTGAAAGAAGTATATTTTCGCCATATACTTTCCATGACGCACCCTTGTCTTCAGAAACTTCTATTCGAACATTCTTCATTCCAAAAGCTCCGGATTTACATGCGAGAATACTGACAGATTTTACGCTACCGGTTATGTCAGTTTCCATCTCTATCTTTCCATTTTTAACACTTGCGACTCTACTTCCATTCCCCACACCGACTTCGGAAGTTGCATAAGTACGCGCATTGCTAAAAATCCACTTCCCGATAGTGCCATCCATTGTCTCCGAGGTCCATGTTTCTTTTTGAATATTCTCAAAATCCTCTACATAAGAAACATTTAAGGGGGGCTGTATGGTAAAAGAAATGATTCCATTGTCTTCTTTTATCCCGGTGATCTCCTTTTCTGTCGGGATTCCTGTCCAAGAACGTAATGAAGGCATTGTTTCGTCTGTCAGCTCTTTGACATTAAGAGACCCCGGAAATGCATTTCCGGCAGTTGCCGGTGCATTATTGTCCGCACATAATAATTCATAATACATGTGATCCGGGTTATTATTAACGGTATTCATGTTCCAAACAGACTCATTTGTCAGATCCACTCTGTATACCAGCATTCCGTGTCCCGGAAGATAAGCATCCCACTTTGTCTGCTGCCTGTTTTCAAGATAAAAGTACTCACCGGAAGATTGCGCCGGAAAGAAATAGGATTTATTGGATATATTCAAAGCCGGTAATTCATAATTTCCGGGACCTTCAATCTTTTCAGAAGTACCCCATCCTACCATATACCGTTCATATGCAGAATAAGAAGGAGGCGTCTTCGAATTATTCAGATAACTGCCGCTTGCCATTAGCGACCAGTCACCCGGATGTGGAGCTACTCCCCCGCTTTTTTCATAATCAGTATCGTAAAAATCCGGAAGTCCCAATACATGACTGAATTCATGACAAACCGTACCGATTCCATCCATTTCCGAATTCATTTCCCCTCCGGTCAGTTCGGTAGAGCAGGCATAACGGTTACAATATACCCCATCCAGCCTTACTGCCATGCTATTCAGAGCGTAAGCATGCGGCCATAGATACTTTTCATTATTACCCGCATAACTGGAAGCTGCACCGGCAAATATCACATAAATCATATCCACTGAATTGTCTCCATCTAAATCATAATCAGCGAAGTTAACAAACTGGTCAGCCTTCAGACAGGCATCCTTGACAAGTGCCTGTCCATTATTCGCCCCATCCGCATCTGTTTGCTTGTAATCAAGCGTCACAGGACCAACAATATCAAACTGAGGCTCGAATCCTCCCATAGATGAATCGTAAAAATAATCACGCACGCTTCCAGTCGCCCCATTGCCGGTATACTCTGTGTCATTTATCATTTTCCTAATTTCTACCGGATAGTCTGTTATAGAGAAGCTTCTATCTGAGAATTGTGCCAGAATGATAATCCCCCTGAATCTGGAACTGCTAATCTTGGATAGTAAACCTTGACGTACATACTGTTTCGCATTTGTCCTCGTGACAACGCGTTCCTTGGGTGCTGTCATATACTTCTCTATTCCTTCCAGATATCTATTTTCAGCTTCCTGACGCATGGCTTTATTATTAGCAATTACTTTGCCCGGAACAAGGCGACCGTCTCTTCTTTCAGCATATACGTAGAAGTTATTCGGATTCTTCAGAATCGTATACCCATCTAAAGTTGTGTTGAAATGATAAAATTCATCTCCATGCAACCGGATTGTCAGTTGCGTACCATCAGGCTGTGTCACCGTTGCCGGGGTTGGGTCGGCTATATTGGCATATCCTGCCTGCAAAAAAATGAAAAGAAAAAGTAGCGTCACGCATACATTTTTTCTATATGAACAATATATGTTTCTCATTATTTCTGAATTTAGAGTAAAAATACAAAATGAGGCAGGCAAATACTGCCTGCCTCATTTCTTCATATCTTTGCTTTATGGGCGTTACGCAATAGGTTCAAATAGAGCTGTTGCATCCACGTAATGGATGAGCAAAGTATATCCCTCAGCGCTATATTTATGCCGGATGCCAATATAAACAACTTTTCCGGCATACTTATCGTCTAAATCGAAAGTTACTTTCTGGCAAGTGGTTGCTTCGGAAACAGCAACTTCGGCAATGACATCGGCCGCATTTGCCTCCTCCACTGTTGTGATAGGCTCTAAAGAAGCGATCACTTGGTAAGAATCCCAATATTCGGCGTTGTTAATAGGGGGGGCTCCAAATGAAGCAGCTTTCACTGCTACTTGCGGTTTCATTCCATCGGTAAAGTCAGCTACAAATTCCAACAAGTTATCGGCATCGGTTACATCGCCGGTTTTATCAAAGATAGTATAACTCTCGGAACAAAATACATAAGCTGCATCTCCAAAAGGATTGGCATCCGTAGCCGGATCATAAAAGTTACCAGCTGTTTTGACCGGAGTCCATCCCCTATCCAGCATCGTGCCAAACTGAAAAGTTGCAAGAGTTTGAACACATGAAGTGGTCGTAAAGTCTTCCTTGAAAGTAAAACTGCGTTCCCAAGCCTTGCCGGTAGTGACTTGTTGTATCTCACCGTAACCTACCGCTTCCTTATTCATACTATAACTACGGAGATAGTAAGTGGTCTCCGCTTTCAATCCAGAAAAAGTAAGTTGCTGCAACTCTGCCTCATTGGACGCTGCAACCACGCGCGTAGCCTGCGTTATATTCAATTTACTTTGATCGTCGCTCAACAAAATGCCTTGTTGCAGAATGTCCAGTCCTTGAGCATTATCTGTTTTCATTGCAGCATATATTTCCGAACCATATTTAGTGGAAATATTGCTGAGAGATACTACCGGTGCTTTAGTTGAATCATATTCCCGGTGGGACAAAGAAGGAGTATTCTCGTCCTCGCAAGCAAAAAATAAAATTGCCGCCACCAATAAGAATAAATATTTAGACATATATTTCTTCATAACTGTTATATATTAAAATTATGTAATTATGGATTTTGGTCTTCTTCTGTTATCATATCGTTTTCTTGAAGCTCCGTTCTTGGTATCTGATAAATCAACAACCAGTCACCAGCCGAGACATTCTTTCTTCCGCCTACCCAGTGGTTACTTCCCTCATAATTACGGACAATGTCTTTCTTCAAGCGAAGATGATCAAAGAATGAGAAGCCTTCACCCCATAATTCCAAACGACGTTGAGTATAAACGTCATCTACTGTAACAGAAGATTTAGACCAACTAGGGTCACGGTTTACCATCAATTCTTTCAATACTGCAGCAGCTTCCCCATTCTTATTCTGATGAGCCAGTGCCTCCGCTTCAGTCAGGTAGGCTTCTGAAAGTCTCATGAATACATAGTCCGCTTCCCATCCTGTAACCTTCTTGAATTTGAAGTTGGTATATGCAGGGCATTTTATCGTAATATCAGTACTTTCAGGATTAACTACAGCATCCGGGCTCTTAAATTGCGCCAATCGTGCATCGGTAGGAGTAAAGCTTTCATATAATCTTGCATCTATTTTTCTGTACTGCCCTACGCTTCCACCATAACCGGCATCAAACGTACACATGAATGAGAAGAATGAAGCAAACATGGTTGTCGTTTCCGCTGTAATATCTGCCCCCCACATCCATTCTTTGTTATTTATATCGTTAAATCCGTCTCTGGCTACTTCAATGCTACTCATTAATTGTGCATTAGAGTTGATGCGTGCCTCATGAGCCATTGTTGCAGCATCGTTCCAGCGTTCCATAGCCAGATATACGCGTGAAAGGAGTAATTGAGCCACTTCCTTATTGATAGCCGTTTTAGAAGTTCGTTGGAATCCGTCCAGCAAGCCAATAGCATCTGTAAGGTCTTTTTCTGATTGTGCATATACCTCTGCCACCGGAACACGATTCAAGCGGGACTCACCCTCGGCAGTCGTATAAATCAGAGGTACACCAGGTGCTGTTGCAGGATCACTCAATTGCGAGTAAGGTTGCTGGAACATATTAATAAGGTAGTAATAAGAAATACCTCTCAAAGCCAAAGCCTGTCCCTTTGCTGCTTTTACTTCAGTATTATCTACCCCTTCTGGTATTTTACTGATGATGTCATTGCATTTATTGATGATGGAATAGAAAAAGTTCCAATACCAATATGGGCGGACGTACTGTTCCGAACGGTAATCGAACATGTAATCATAGGTGAACCAACCGGATCCCTGTACATGGAAAGCCAGATCATTTGTCATCACGTCACCTACGTGCATGACACTCATCCAACCGAAATCGTTGTGTACAGTACGGCTGGAACCCTGCGTATTATACTGATTCAAATAGTTATACACACCGGCAAGCAAAGGGTTTACTATAATCATCAGCTTGTCGGGGTTTTTCTGTGCCAAGTCATCAATCTGGTCACCGGTAGCTACTACCGTAGGTTCCACTGTGATAAAATCTTCACCGCAAGAGCTAAAAGTCAAGGATGCGGCAAGAAGTGATATTGTTGTCAGTTTTAATAATTTCATAGTTTCTCATTTAAAAGTTCAAATTAAGTCCGAAAGAAATGGTTCTGATGGCTGAATATGCAGCAGCATTCATAGTACCATCCATATATTGTCTCGGGTCAAGACCTTGTCTTTTAGAAGTAAAATACAAGTTATCGCCGCTTGCGTAGATACGTAAAGACTGAATGCCGACTTTATTAAGCAATGCTTTGGGCAATGTATATCCTAGAGTCACATTCTTTAGGCTGAAACAGTCATTTTTCGTCAGGAAACGATCCGATGACTGATTTGCATATTGATAACCTTGCTGTACGCGAGGCACGTTTGAATTTGCATTTTCAGGTGTCCAACGATTGAAGATATCCGGTGACCAGTTTGTACCGGCATCACCGCCACCCATCAACGCCATATATCCCGAGTCCATAATATAGCCGCCACCCTGGAATGCAGTTGCAATACTCAGGTCGAAGCCGTAAGCCTCTACCGTAGTTGCGATACCACCATACAATGTAGGTATTGCGGATTTGTTTATCTGGTAACGAGTAGCTTTATTGGGATCATTTGTCGTATCAATTGTTGTATTTCCGGCCTCATCCGTTACATCCACATAATACAAAGCGTCACCGTTAGCCGGGTCTACGCCTGCATATTTATATGTATACCAGTCATATAAGCTGCCACCCACTTTCCTCCAATAGCTGCCGGTATAATATCCATCCGGATCTTTGCCTTCCGCCAATTTAGTCACTTCATTCTTATATTTAGTGATATTAGCACTTACATTCCATTTAATATTATTGGTATTGATAATCTTAACTTCCACTTCTGCTTCAATACCAGAATTCTTCATAGACATGTCGTTCACAGCAATAATATTAGGCAAACCTGCAGAAGGAGGCATAGACTTGTAATACAACAGATCCTTAGTTTCCTTTATGAAGTACTCCACATTTCCGCTTACAATATCCCAGAAGCCGAATTCAATACCGGCATTGAAGTTATTGCTCTTTTCCCAAGTCAAATCTTTATTTCCGCGCCAGTCGTAAGTAATACCAATAGCACCATCTTGCGGAACTACGGTATATTGATCCAAGTAAGGAGTGTCGTTACCCAAAGCATCATTACCTTGTGTTCCGTAACTGGCTTTCAGCTTCAAGGTGTTTATAGCTTTGACATCCCGGAGGAAACTTTCTTCACTGATACGCCATGAAGCGCCTACTGACCAGAAATTACCCCAGCGGTTATCCGGATGGAAACGTGAAGATGCATCACGACGATAAGACCCTGTCAGATAATATCTGTCTTTATAGTCATACTGTATACGGCTAAAGAAACCCTCTAGACGATATTCGCTGGTATAAGAAGTCGCGTCTTTTAATGCGGCTCCATTGGAGAGTTCCGGATTGTCTGGAATCAGGAATTGCTCTTTCATAGCTTGCAGGTAAGTCTTTTTGTCTGCTTTGACTTCATGCCCCAACAGTACATCAAAACGATGGTCGCCAATCGTTTTTTCATAAGTAAGCAACTGGTTTGTGTTGAGTGCAAAGTAGCGTTGAGTGGTTCTGTAGCTACGTCCATTTACGTTTAGTGCATCTCCTCCGATCGGGGTTTGGAAGTCTACTCCTGTATATCCAAAATTATCAGCACTCAAGTTTAATGTGAACTTAAAATCTTTCAAGAACTTAACCTCGGCATAAGCCTTTGCGGATACGATATCATAAGTATATTCACGGATATCATTCATCAATTGTGCATAAGGATTAGCGTTAGCACCATAAGGACGTTCGTGTCCTTCTGTCACACCATAGTCATAAGCGGGAGCTCCTGTTGCATCCAAAATCGGTTGCCCTGTTCTGTCATATCTGTAAATAGGATAAATTGGGGCTATATTTTGTCCAAAGTAGAACAAAGACGAATAGTTGGAACCACCTACATTCGGAGAGTTTGTATTGGTTTGAGCATACGCCATATTAAAGCCTGTTTTCAGCCAGTCATTTACCTGATGGTCTAATTTCAGACGTCCTGTATATCTTTTAAAGTTTGAGTTACGAAGGTAAGAATTATCATCCAAGAAATTCAGCGATGCATAGAAAGATGTTTTCTCCGTACCGCCTTTGATAGATAAGTTATACTCTTGGCGCAGACCATTCTTGAATGGGTCTTCCTGCCAGTCTTCATTATACAGCAACTGCGCATTCGGGTTTAAATAGCCGCTTACCGGGTCAATTAACAAAGCATTGTCTACATTATAGGCATTGTATCCTCCTAATGTGGGAACCAAGTTTTGTGAGGCATTGATAGCAGCTTCAGCACTACTCATTCCTCCGATGTTCATATTTGCGTTTTTCAGCGCTTCCCAGAACATTTCATAATATTCGCCTGCATTACGTATTGTTTTGTAAGCTTTTACTCCCCTAGAGTTGGCCCCCCATTTTGCATCTAAGCTAACCGCGGTTTTACCATTAGTACCTTTCTTGGTAGTGATCATGACAACTCCATTTGCACCACGAGCACCATATAAAGAGTTTGCAGCAGCATCTTTCAACACCGTCATTGATTCAATATCCGCATTGTTGATAGAATTTAAAGAGCCTTCATAAGGCACACCGTCTACGATAATCAACGGGCTGCGACTGGCACTAATAGATCCAATACCACGAACAGATATCGTAGCCGCACTACCAGGCTGTCCGGTAGAAGAAGTTATTTGCACACCGGCAACGGCACCTTCCAATGCCTTTGACACATTTGAGTTCTGTTGTTTTTCTAATCTATCAGCCTTTACTGTAGACGCAGAGCCTGTAAAAGAGGATTTCTTGGCTGTACCGTATGCCACTACAACAACTTCGTCAAGTATTTCACTATCAGCCTTTAAAACAACTTTCAGGTCAGGTTTAATTGCCACTTCCTGCGCTTGCATACCAATATACGAGATTTGTAGCGTTTTCGCAGAACTTATTTTTGCTTACAACGCTGATAAACAGGTGTATAAATATAAACAAAGAACTTGCACATGAATGAAATAGATTTGTAATACACTAATTTTCAGTCATATAAAATATAATATATTTATTTGTATCTACCATAATTCTTCCATTTTCAACAGATAATCCATTTATTATCAGCACATTAACGCTTAATTAAGAATCTAAATGAACTACGGAATAGAGACTCTACAGCTTATCCAATAAACTTATGTAAACAAATACATACCAATTAACTATGATCTCATGAAACTGTCATATTAATAAAAACGCTTTGCATGATATATACAGTTTTCCCAAAAGTGTCGAGGCACAGCCTACATAAGATTTTATAGTGTAATTTTGCCTACACGCTTACACCAACCTCTGTATCTCCCAGTTGATCAGATCCACAATTGTGGTTGCATGAAACAAAGTAATATAGATGTAAGGTACATTGTATAAAACGAATAAGAAAAGGGGGTATTATGTTAACATAAGATGCTGCTACCCGGTAATAGCATTATGTAAATATAAAGAATACTAAGAAAGGAAACAGAGGAAATAAGAGAAATAGAACAAAAAAATAAGATGCTTGGCAAACAGATTTGCAAGGAAAGGTGTAAACCATTTATCCAATATTCCAGTAGCTACATGATAAGCGGTTACACCTTAAACTTTAATAGAATTTACTTTCCTTTTTTGCGATGAACCGACGAATGATTTTTCTCCAAGTCACTTATTATTGTCGCATCCATTACATTCGTGTATATTTGTGTGGTTTTCACGCTCTTATGTCCCAAAAGCTTCTGCACAGTTGTGATATTGACACCATTATAAATTAATAATGTAGCATTGGTATGTCGAGCAGTATGAAATGACACCTTTTTAGCCAATCCTGCTAACCGGGCAATTATTATTAGTTCCTTGTTCACATTTGAGTTATCCCTTAAATGGAAAAAGTCTTGTAGGTTTGCCTGATATTTATTCAAAATTAGAATTCCTTTTCCACTAAAAAGTAAATATAATGGTAATCGAACTTCAGTACCGGTTTTAATAGATTTATATATCAACCATGTCTCCTGATGCATCTCTACAATGTTATCAGGCTTCATATTTACAAAATCAGAATATCGCATACCAGCATAGCAACAGAACAAAAATGCATCTAATGTTTTCTGGTATTTCGTATAGCGTCCTGTCAATTGCAAGGTCTCTAACTTTTCCAATTCTTCCGGAGACAAATGCGTATGGCCGTTTTCTACAGTTTTAATTTTATATTTTCTGAAGGCATATTTTTGTATATCCATATATTCTTTATTAATGGCTACATTAATATGGCGTTTCAAGTGTTTCATGTGTTTGGCTATCGTATTGGTGTGATATCCTTTTGACTGCAGGAAGTATTCGAAAGAGGATACAAATTCAAAAGTTAGATCTGAAAATGTTACGTTTTTCTTAAATTCTTGTAAAAGAGCAAGCGTAGACAAATGATTGCGTTTAGTACTCTCTTTTAAGCCAGAAGTCATTACCTCTTGCTTAAAAAAAGGAATAAACGAAGATTTATCTTCCTGTTCTTGCTTTTCAGAAAGTACATCTTTTAGAACATCCAAATTAATAGCTTTACCCTGTTGCCAGAGTTCAAGTTCACGCTTTTCTATCGTTGCGACAAATTCATAAATTAATCGATTTAAAGCGTCTGCATTAGGGTGGTTTTTAACTAGTAGTTTCTTTGCATCCCATTGGTCGGGTCTCAAGTAGACTTTTGTCGAAAAATACTTCTTTTTCCTGTTTAGATAGGCCTCTACCTGTACCAGAGCCATACCTTTCTTGTTAAGGCTCTTTTTCCTGTTGTACACCAAACTGTAAATAATCTTGTTCATCATTAGTTGTTTTAGTTAATACTATGAACAAATAAGACGAGATAATGTGCTATAGAAGAACTAAATAAGGCTTAATATCTGCAAAACTATGCCTCAAAAGAGTTTTTGCTATTTTGTATTTCCTTTATAAAAAAGGTAAATCTACGTAAATTGGCTTTCAATTTTATTCCTTCAACATGCATTATTAACACTTTTTGTTTAAAAGAGAAGGGGTGTATTAAGGAATAACAGTAAAAAAGGGGCTTCATAGTGATAGCATTTAAATAGTCATTTAGACTTTTTTAGTGCAAAAAAGCTGCTGTTAAGCATAAAAACAAGCATTCAGTTAACAAATTGATAGATTTACAAGGTTTTTTCAACAAAATAATTGTTCGTTTCAGTTTTATTAATATATTTGCATTTTGTTAGAGTAAAGAAACAATTAATGTAAAGTTAAACTTTAAGAGAGAATTTATGAAAAGAAAATTAATGCTGTTATTGGCCTGTCTTTTTGTTGGAATAGGCCTAGTAACTGCCCAAACTCAGACCATCACAGGTGTTGTGATTTCTGAAGAAGATGGGCAGCCAGTTATTGGAGCCTCTGTATTGGTAAAAGGTACTCAACTTGGTACTATTACCGGTGTAGATGGTGATTTTACTTTATCGAACGTACCAAGTTCTGCGAAGACTTTGCAGATTTCGTACATTGGAATGCAAGCACAAGAAGTGGGTATTAAACCTACTGTGAAGGTTATTATGAAGTCTGATGCTGAGATGCTTGACGAAGTAATGGTGGTTGCTTATGGTACCGCGAAGAAGTCTGCATTTACAGGTTCTGCTTCAACTATCAAAGCAGATAAGTTGGCAGAGCGTCAGGTCTCTAATATAACTAATGCACTTTCAGGTCAGGTGGCTGGTGTACAAACAACCAGCGGAAATGGCCAACCGGGTACCGGGTCTACTGTACGTATTCGTGGTATCGGTTCGATTTCTGCCAGTAATAATCCATTATATGTAGTAGACGGTGTACCTTATGATGGAGATATTTCTGCTATTAACTCTCAGGATATTGAGAGTATGACAGTTTTGAAAGATGCAGCTTCTAATGCTTTGTATGGTGCACGTGGTGCGAACGGTGTTATTTTGGTAACTACTAAAAAGGGGGCTTCCGGAAAAGCTGTTGTTAACGTTGATGCAAAATGGGGTACAAATAGACGTGGGGTTCCCAGTTATGACGTTATGACCAATGCTAATCAATATGTTGAAACCTATTATAAAGCAATGCTTAATGGCTGGGCAGGTGGTGACCCCAATAAAATTGTTGATTATGCAGGAGATGGTTCTGTGATGATTTCTGGTAATAACCTAGTTAATGCCTTGATTTTTGGCAGTGACTATCTGGGATATCCTATATATACAACGCCGAATGGAGAAAATGTAATTGGTATGGATGGTAAAATTAACCCTAATGCTAAAATTGGTTCTGTTTATGGTGATTATTATGTAACACCGGATGATTGGGAAAAAGAATTGTTTGATAATAGTAATTTGCGTCAGGAATATAATGTTAGTATTAGTGGTTCAAGTGATAAGATGACCTACTATATGTCAGCAGGTTATCTGGATGACAGTGGTATTATTCCGGGCTCTGGTTATTCTCGTCTCTCTACTCGTTTGAAAGCAGACTATAAGGTACAAGAATGGTTGAAAGTAGGTGCAAATTTCTCATATGCCAATGTAAAGAGCCGTTATCCTGATGAACAAACAAAGACAGGAAGTAGTATGAACTTGTTTTATATTACTAATAATATAGCTCCTATTTATCCTCTATATATTCGTAATGCAGATGGTAGCATTAAACAGGACAGCCGTGGTTATACAATGTACGACTATGGTAATGGTATGTATAACAGGCAGGTGAATGGAAAGACTGAGGCTTTGAATCGTCCATTCTTGTCCAATTCTAACCCTGCTTCTTCACTACAGTTGGATAAACGTGAATTCTTAATGGATATTCTTAGTGCGAAAGGATTCGTTGAAATTGAGTTTATGCCAGGTTTGAAAGCTACTGGAAACTGGGGTATGGATTTGGATAATACTCGTTATTCAGAGTTGGTTAACCCGTATTATGGCCAGTATGCTTCAGAAAGTGTTGGCGGTCTTGTTTCTATGGAGCACTCTCGTACTTTCAGTGTAAACCAACAGTATTTGCTTACCTATAAGAATAATTTCGGGATACACAATATAGATTTGTTAGCAGGATTTGAATCTTATAATTATAAATCTCAGTATTTGTCCGGTAGTAAGCAGAAATTGTATAATCCTACAATTATAGAAATAAATAATGCAATCAAGACTCCAGCTGTTTATTCTGCAACTACTAATTATGCAACTCAGGGTTTCTTAGCACGTGCCCAATATGATTATGATAGTAAGTATTTTGCAAGTGCTTCTTATCGTCGTGATGCTTCTTCTCGCTTTCATCCTGACCACCGTTGGGGAAATTTCTGGTCTGTAGGTGCCAGCTGGTTGCTGAATAAGGAGGCTTTCATGAGTGATTTAACATGGATTGACATGTTGAAGTTTAAGGCTAGTTATGGTGTACAAGGCAATGATAATATTGGTAATTATTATGCTTATCAAGATCAGTACTCTGTATCTAATAGTAATGATGATTTCTCTGTTTCTCTTGCATATAAAGGTAATAAGAATATCACTTGGGAAACGTCTCATAGCTTCAATACTGGTTTTGATTTCGAATTCTTTGACCAACGTTTGAACGGTACGATCGAATATTTTAGCCGTAAGACTACGGATATGTTGTATAACAAACCAGTTAATCCGTCAGTAGGCTATTCTGCAATTCCAATGAATGTAGGTTCTATGATTAATCGTGGTGTTGAACTTGACTTGAATGGTGATATTATCCGTACTAATGATATTACGTGGAGTGTAAACTTCAACTTGACTCATTTTAAGAATAAAATCCAGAAACTGCATCCTGATTTGAATGGCGAATTGATTGATGGTAGCCGTATTTATCAGGAGGGGGAGTCTATGTATCAATTCTATTTGCGTAAATATGCAGGTGTAGATGAGGAAACGGGAGTTGCTCTTTACTATAAAGATATAACAGATGCGAACGGTAATGTTACTGGTCAGGAAAAGACTCAGAATTGGTCAGATGCAACTCGTCATGCAACGGGTGATATTCTTCCGAAAGTATATGGTGGATTTGGTACTCGTTTGAATGTTTATGGATTTGATTTTGCTATTTCATTGGCTTATCAATTAGGTGGTCGCGTGTATGATAATGGATATGTATCCTTGATGCATGCAGGTGATGATCCTGGACAGAACTGGCATAAAGATATTCTGAATGCATGGACTCCGGAAAATAAGACAAGTAATATCCCGCAGATCAACGTATTTGCGCAGTATGCCAATTCTTTGTCAGACCGGTTCCTGACAAGCTCGGATTATCTAAGTATTAATAATATTACGGTAGGATATACATTACCTAAAAACTGGACCCGCAAAATGTTAATCAGTTCTATGCGTATATATATGGCTGCTGACAATGTTGCTTTGTTCAGTGCACGAAAAGGATTGGATCCTCGTCAGAGCTATACAGCATCAAGTGCTGATGTGTATTCTCCGATACGAACTATTTCTGGTGGTATAACCCTTTCTTTCTAACCCCTTTAAAAAGCAAGAAAATATGAAAATAAATAAGAGTATATTGTTACTTTCATCTGTTTTTGTAATGGCTGCGTGTGATCTGGATAAGTATCCTGAAGGCTCGACCATGACGCAAGACCAAAAAGATGAAGTTATCTCCATGATTCCGGAACGTATTGAGTCTGAGTTGAATGGTTTAAAAAGTGGATTGAATGTTTTAGGAACATTGGGTAATCCTAACTCTACCGGTTATCATTTTGACTATGGTTTCCCGGCTATATGTATGATTTACGATCAGGCAGGGCAGGATATGACTTGCAAGAATGATGCTATTGGTTACAATAAATATATATCCCAGCAGAAGTTCAGAGACCGTATAACTACTTCTGTTTTTAATGAGTTTATCTGGAAGAATTACTATAACCATCTGAAAACAGCAAATGACTGTATTGCAACATTGTCGGCTGCTTTCCCTGAAGATAAACGTACTGCTAAAGTAAAGAATTACTTTGGGCAGGCATTAGCTTCACGTGCATTCGATTATTTACAACTGATCCAGACTTATCAGTTTACTTATATTGGTCATGAATCAGCAAAAGGTGTACCTTTGGTTCTGGATACAATGACAGATGATGAGAAATTAAACAATCCTCGTGCAACAGTAGAGCAAGTTTATACTCAAATTATGTCTGATTTGAATACTGCAATTTCTTATTTGGCAGAAAATCCTGTTACTCGTAAGGATAAAGCACAAATAACGGCAGAAGTTGCTTATGGACTTCGTGCGCGTACTAATTTATTAATGGGTAATTGGGCTGCTGCTGCTTCAGATGCTGCTAAAGCATGTGCAGGTGCTCGTCCTTACTCTATGGAAGAAGTTAGTGTTCCTAGATTTTATGATGCCAGTGATGCCTCTTGGATTTGGGGGATTGTGATTACTTCAGAAGATGGAGTCGTGAAAACTGGTATTGTAAATTGGGCTTCTCATCTTTGTTCACTTACAGGTATGGGATATACTACTGCAGCCAGTGCTACAGATGTGTCATTTAGGGCTATTAATAATAAATTATGGGCAGAGATATCAGTGTCTGATGTTCGTAAGGCATGGTGGGTGGATGATCAGCTTCATTCGGATGCTTTGGTTAATGCGTATGGAGCTCAGAATGCTTACGGATGGGCAAATGGACTTTTTGGTTCAACAATATTCTCTCCATATGTAAATGTTAAGTTTGGTCCTGAAGGAGGGCAGATAGCTAATTCTGACAATGCACAAGACTGGCCTTTAATGCGTGTTGAGGAGATGTTATTGATTGAGGCTGAAGCTACTGGTAGAGATAATCTTGCTGCCGGTAAACAGAAATTGGAGGCTTTTGTAAAGGGGTATCGTGATGCTACGTATATTTGCAATGCAACTAATTTAGACGAATTTATAGATGAGATATGGTTCCAACGTCGTATTGAATTATGGGGCGAAGGGTTCTCATTATTTGATGTTTTGCGTTTGAAGAAACCAATTAAGCGTATTGGCACTAATTTCCCAGCAGGTAGTACATTTGCAGATATTGCTGCTGAATCCCCACTTTTGATCTATACAATTCCTGAATGTGAAACTGCAGTAAATAAAGCTATTACTCCTGCAGATAATAATGAAGCAGCGATTCCGCCGACACCTGTTCAGAATTAATGATTAAGTAAGAAGCATTAATATAAAAATTACTTATTGAGTATTAGAAATATGCACCCCAAATGTCGATATCGCCTTTGGGGTGCTTTTTTTAATACACTCTTGTCTTTGTTAATATACAAAATAGTAGATGAAAATATTTGCAGTGTATCGAATTTCAGTAAATTTGCAATTTTCTTTTAATTATTCTAATAAATGATGCCTATGAAGAAATTACTACTCCTGTTTTTGGTTCTTCTGTGTAGCTTAACAGCATGGACAGCCCAGCGTTCTCCGGAAGAAGCTCTTTCTATTGCCCGTTCTTTCTTTATGCAGTCATCCGGGGATGTAACCCGTAGTGCTGGTGATATTCAGTTGGTGACAGTTTCCAATGATTTGCTAAAATCTGTATCTACCCGTAGCGTGGAAGGAACAGCTTTTTATATTTATAACTATGAGCAGTCTGCCTATGTCATAGTATCCGGTGATGACCGCATGAAACCTGTGTTGGGTTATTCGGATAATGGGAGTTTCATAACTGAAAACTTACCGGTAAATATACTTGGGTGGTTGGAATTATATAATGCTGCCTATGCTGAACTGGGTAATGGCGAAAAAGCAGTTACTGAACCTAAATTACTTACTAAAACAAGTTTTCCGGCATCTGTATCTCCTTTGCTGGGAAGTATATGTTGGGATCAAAGTGCACCGTACAATAATACCTGTCCCCTTTATCAGGGAGAACGCTGTGTGACGGGATGTGTAGCTACGGCAATGGCTATGATTTTGAAATATCATGAATACCCAGTAAAAGGAAAAGGTACTCATTCTTATAAAGCTCCTAATGGAATTGAATGTTCTTTTGATTATGGAAATACTACTTTTGACTGGAATAATATGCTTCCGCAATATTCTGGAACTTATACTGCCGAACAGGCTGACGCTGTTGCTCAATTAATGTCGGCCTGCGGTGTAGCGGTTGATATGCAGTATTCACCTTATAGTTCAGGAGCTTATTCATATCAGGTAGGCCAAGCATTAATTGACTACTTTGGGTATGATGGTAATTTGGGATTGGTATATCGTCAATATTTTACTTCTGCCGAATGGATGAATCTGATTAAATCAGAAATAAACGAGAAACGTCCTATCTACTATTTTGGCTCATCGGATGATGGAGGACATGCGTTTGTCTTTGATGGTTATGATACTCAGGATATGGTTCATGTCAATTGGGGATGGAGTGGAATGAATAATGGCTACTTTGAGGTTTCTTCTTTGAATCCTGATTCTCCCGGTATTGGTGGTGGAAGTAATCTAGGAGGAGGATTTACGAGAGGCCAAGGAATGTATCTGGGGATACAGCCACCTACTTCTTCTTCAAACTTTACTTCTCATTTTTATATGACGGAGTTGGAAGTAAATAAAGAAGAAATTGATAAGGGAGACGTGTTTAAACTGACGATTACTAAGATATTCAATATGAGTATGGCATGCAAGAATAGTAAATTGGCAGTGATAGCAGAAAAAGATGGTAAGCAGTCAATATTAGGGCAGATTGCTTTGGCTACGATGATAAATACGTATGAAGGATATAATACTCTTGTTCTTTCTAATCTGAAAATACCCAATGATTTTGTTGATGGAACTTATTCTGTATATGCAGCTACCAAAGATGAGCGCGAAGCAACATGGAGCCGTGTGCGTGGTTACGTAGGTTCTGAAGCACAACTCATTCTTGTTGTGGCTGGTAATAAATGTACTTTGACTCCGTTTAGTGGTAATCTTAGTTATAGAGAAGACATAGAAGTAAATGTGGAATTAGTACATAATTTGTATAGTGGTCTCAAGGGAGATTTCAAAATGTTGGTTTCTAATAAAAGTGCATCGGATGAATATTATGGTTTAGTGGGTGTTGCACTTTTTAAAGCTGATAAAGAACAGAACTTTGTAGCGATAGTCGGAGATGTACAGGTTGAAATAAAGCCGGGCACGGTGAATAGAGAATTGGCTGTATCCGGAGATTTGGCTGTTACAGAGAACGGCGTGACTACCAATATTCCTGCCGGAGATTATTATATTTGTCCCTGCATGGATTGGGGAGGAGCTACGTATGCCATCGGTGAGTTAACTCCGGTAACCATAAAGGAAGCCTATGGAGCTGCCGATTTAAAAGTCAGTCAACCCCGTCTGGAGAAAACGCAGCTTCAAGTGGGGGAGAATCTAAAACTGTTGGCTGATCTTTCATTATCTGGCAATGGAAATGTATATGCTGGGACATTAACAGTGGCCATTTTTCAGTATGATGATCAGTATGCGTCCAGTGTGCACTATCAAAATGTATTTGTGGAAGCAGGGCAGGCAGTTAATCTTGTTATGGAAATTCCTTTGAATGTAGGTGTAGGGGATCATACGGTTGGTTTGTTTAAACCTGATGCAAGTGGGAACCCTACGCCAGTTCGTTATCTTTCTTTCTCTGTAGGACCAGCTACCGGTATTGAAGATGAAGTGACTGATAAAGACGAGTTAGTTGTCTGTCAACAACCAGTAGACGATATTCTTAATATCCGTACTTCTAATGCTGTCCAAATGATCTCTGTCTATAATCTGTCCGGGCAACAGATGATACAGCAAAAAGAGTCCGGAGATAAAAAAGAATATTCCATACCAGTAAGAGGGTTGACCGCAGGTTACTATATTGTAGTATTACAGTCGGCTGATGGTAAGGTATACAAGAGCAAGTTTATGAAACGTTAGACTATATATTTATAGTATGAAGGGCGAGGCTATTCTATTAACTTGGGATGGCCTTGTTTTTTTATATTCTAATGAACGATTTTCACTCTAAAACGTTTATTTGCGATAGGATCATCAAAAAAAAGTATTCAAAATCATCTGACGAACCATATATTTCAGTAATTTTGTCTTTTTTATGAACAACAAGATAGTGATTTGTGTCATTCGTTGAGGTGCTACTAAAACAACTAACCCCTAATTATATGAGGTGTACACTACTCTTTCTATTTATTCTTCTTACAAGTCGGCTTCTTGCTGATAATGTAACAGCAGAGCAGGCTCATGCTTTAGCTGCCGATTTCTTTAAAACGAATGTTCAAACCCGTAACACTTCTACATCACCACAGTTGCAATTAGTTTGGGACGGAGAAGATTTGAGTACTCGTAGTACAGGGAATCTTCCGGCTTTCTATGTTTTTAATAATACCGACCGGAAAGGTTTTGTTATTATTGCCGGAGATGATGTGGCTATGCCCGTATTGGGGTATTCTTTTACGGATAACTTTGTGGTAGATGGGATGCCTTCTAATCTGAAAAGTTGGATGAATGGGTTGAAAGAGCAGATTAATAGAGCTAGAGAGACAGGACTGAATGCTTCCGACGTTGTATCCAAAGCATGGAGAGGATTGTCGGACATGACTACGGGAGACGTGGTGAAACAATATGAAACGGCAAAGTGGGATCAATTAAGTCCCTATAACCTCCTTTGTCCTGAAATTAATCGCATTCGAACTGTAACAGGTTGTGTTGCAACGGCTGTAGCTATACTTATGAGATATTATCAATGGCCGGATGTGGGTACGGGAACTCTTCCGGCTTACAGTTATACAGTAAATATAAATGGAAGAGAAATTTCCCAGACAGTGCCGGAAAGGACATTAGGTAATACTTATGCGTGGAGTAATATGCCACTTGAATATGATTGGAGTTCTTCAGAAGTCACCGAAAATGAAGTTGCAACTTTGATGTACGATTGTGGTGTTATGGCTCAGGCTGAGTTCAATATAGCTTCTGCCGGTGGTACCGGTGCTGCTACATTGACAGCAGTTCGTGGATTGGCTGAGTATATGAAGTATGATAAAAGCATGTTGTGCCTGCGTCGCGAATGGTACTCGGATACAGAGTGGATACAAATGCTGGAAAATGAAATAATGACAGTAGGCCCTGTGCTTTATGGTGGAGCTACTCTTAGTAATGAAGGGCATCAGTTTATACTGGATGGATATACAACAGAAAATTATTTCAGAGTAAATTGGGGATGGAGCGGGCATAGCAATGGTTTCTTTCTGATTTCCGCTTTAAATCCGGATGATCAGGGGGCAGGCGGTAGTACAGGTGGTGGTTTCATTGCGAACCAAGATGCTTTGTTTGGGCTAAAGCCGGCAAAAGGAAATTCAAACTATCAGACTTTGCTGGGGATGCTTGCCGGAAAAACTGGCAGTGGAGAATCTTATTCCGGTTTGATGACTTCTGAAACACAGTTTAATGTAAATACTAATTTTACAGTGAAATGCGGCTTCTTCTGGAATCTCGGATTAATTCCGTTTTCTGGGAAAGTAGCTTTAGCCATAGTTGATAAGAATCAGAATGTTAGAGAACTTATATCAGGTACTTCATCTATTCCAAGCATGAATACGTATGGTGGTATGGCTTTTACGTTCCCTTGTAAAATCTCATTGTCTCCACAGCCCGGTGATCGTATTGTTGCAGTTTACAAAGGAACAAATGATGCTGATTGGAAAATAGTTCGTGGTGGTCCTGATACTACGAATGAGATTATCGTTAAAACTGATCCTACCCCAATAATCGAGACCGAACAAGAAACCCGGTTTACTGTTCATTGTGATAAGCAACAAGGAACTGTGATTGCCCATTTGCCGGAGAATTCCCATACGTTGAATGTATATGATGTAAATGGGTGTTTATTGAGACAAATATTGTCTGAAGGAAAAGATACTATAATTTTCTCTTGTCGGGAATATCCTGCGGGAGTATATATATTGCAGGTTATAACAGATAAGGGAAGTCAACAATGTAAGTTTTTAAAATGAAAAAGGAAATTAATGTTGTAATAGCGACCTTACTTGTACTATTGGCAGGTTGTCGCTCTGCGAAAAAAGAAACAACGGTTACATCGGACATGCAAAAGATAGAAATGAATTCTGTGGCGATTATTCCACAACTGACAGGGGGGAGTCCAGCCTCTACTTCACCAATAGTCTATGTCTATAAGACAAAGGCTGATTATTCACATCAGGTACCGGTGATAATGGATGAGGCTCGTACGCGTATCTTATCCTATCCCGCACCCGGGGATCTGAAAATGGGTAATGGATTGCGTCTGCCTACTGTTTTGAATAAAGGCTACTTGTTGGATAATAAAGGAATAGGTCCTAATGTGGCTTTTCTTACCTATACATATGAAGAGTATAGCCAGTTGCCCACAGCACCTTCCATGGACGATTTGATGTCACATATTCTTGATAAATATCCTTTATTGGAAATACATGCATGTGGTCGTCGTGCTGATTATAAAGACATTGTTCCAGAATTAAATGAGAAAATAGCAGAAGGAATTCTGCAAAAATAATTATATTTGTCGCCCAATATTTAATAAATAGGTATAGTAAATGAAAGAATTTGTAATCTCCGAAGTACAGGCAGAAACGGCGGTATTAGTTGGTCTCATTACGAAAATGCAGGATGAGCGTAAGACAAACGAATACCTCGATGAACTGGAATTCTTGGCTGAGACAGCCGGGGCGGAAGTAGTGAAACGATTTACTCAGAAGCTGGATCAGGCACATTCTGTGACCTACGTCGGCAAGGGTAAACTGGAAGAAATAAAAGAATATATCCGGAGCGAAGAGGAAGCCGAACGGGAAATCGGTATGGTGATTTTCGATGACGAACTCTCCGCGAAACAAATACGTAATATTGAAGCGGAGTTGAAGATCAAGATATTAGATCGTACTTCGCTTATTCTCGACATATTTGCTATGCGCGCACAGACAGCCAATGCAAAGACGCAGGTGGAACTGGCACAGTATAAATACATGCTTCCCCGCTTGCAACGTTTGTGGACTCACTTGGAACGCCAAGGTGGTGGTTCCGGCGCCGGTGGCGGTAAAGGTTCCGTGGGACTTCGTGGTCCGGGTGAAACGCAGTTGGAAATGGACCGTCGTATCATCTTGAACCGTATGTCATTGCTGAAAGAGCGTTTGGCAGAGATTGATAAACAAAAGGCAACTCAGCGGAAGAACCGCGGGCGCATGATCCGTGCGGCACTAGTGGGATATACCAATGTGGGTAAATCTACATTGATGAATCTGCTGGCGAAGAGTGAAGTCTTTGCAGAAAACAAGCTGTTTGCGACATTGGATACTACAGTGCGCAAGGTGATTATTGATAATCTGCCGTTCTTGCTTTCAGATACGGTTGGTTTCATCCGTAAGTTGCCGACAGACTTGGTCGATTCTTTTAAATCAACTCTGGACGAAGTGCGCGAGGCGGATTTGCTGTTGCACATTGTGGATATTTCACATCCTGACTTTGAAGAACAAATAGAAGTAGTCAATAAAACTCTGGCAGATATCGGTGCATCCGGTAAGCCTATGATACTTGTTTTTAATAAAATAGACGCTTACACCTATGTGGAGAAAGCGGCTGACGACCTTACCCCCAGAACAAAGGAAAACTTGACACTCGAGGAACTGATGAAGACTTGGATGGCAAAGATGGAGGATAATTGCCTCTTTATCTCTGCCCGCGAGAAGATCAATTTAGAGGAACTGAAGAGTGTAGTTTATGCGCGTGTAAAAGAATTGCATGTACAGAAGTACCCTTATAACGATTTTCTTTATCAGACCTACGAAGAAGAAGAGGTCTAATCAATGAAGAATTAAGAATGAAGAATGAAGAATTGGGCTGCGTGCTCTTGTGCTGCATAGTAATTCTTCATTCTTAATTCTTCATTCTTAATTTACTTATTATGGATTACAGACATTTAACCGAAGACGAGATACTTCGGTTGAAAAGCCAGTCGTGTCTGGCAGATGATTGGGGGAAAGTAACGGTAGCGGAAGACTTTGTTACCGAATTTGTGCATCATACCCGGTTTTCGGGAAATGTACGTTTAGGTGTGTTTCAATCAGAATTCACACTACCGGGAGGAATCAAGAAACACTCCGGTCTGCGCCATGTGACGCTACACAATGTTTCTGTAGGAGATAACTGTTGCATAGAGAATATCCAGAATTACATTGCTAATTATGAAATCGGGCATGATACATTTATTGAGAATGTGGATATTATCCTGGTAGATGGTTTGAGTAAATTTGGTAATGGGGTAGAGGTATCCGTGTTGAATGAAACAGGTGGGCGTGAGGTACTAATCAATGATAAACTTTCTGCGCATCAAGCCTATATCCTGGCACTTTACCGTCACCGTCCGGAGCTGATTTGCCGGATGAAGGCTATCACTGATTTTTATTCCAATAAGCATGCTTCTGCAATAGGTAGCATTGGCAACCATGTCATGATACTCAATACTGGATCTATCAAGAACGTACGTATTGGAGATTATTGCCACATTTGTGGGACGTGTCGTCTTTATAATGGAAGCATCAATAGTAATGAAGAGGCACCGGTACATCTTGGTCATGGGGTGATCTGTGATGATTTTATCATCTCGTCCGGTTCGCATATAGATGATGGGGCGATGTTAAGCCGCTGTTTCATAGGGCAGGCTTGTCGTCTGGGGCATAACTATTCAGCATCCGATTCACTCTTTTTTAGCAATTGTCAAGGAGAAAATGGTGAAGCATGTGCTATTTTTGCCGGACCTTTCACGGTGACGCATCATAAATCCACCTTATTGATTGCCGGTATGTTCTCATTTATGAATGCCGGTTCCGGATCTAACCAAAGTAACCATATGTATAAGTTAGGTCCTATTCACCAAGGTACTTTGGAACGCGGTGCTAAGACTACTTCCGACTCTTATATTCTATGGCCTGCCCGTGTGGGAGCCTTTTCGTTGGTGATGGGGCGTCACGTCAATCATTCCGATACATCCAATCTGCCTTTTTCCTATCTGATAGAACAGAATAATACCACTTATCTTGTGCCGGGCGTTAACTTGAGGAGTGTCGGAACCATTCGTGATGCGCAGAAATGGCCGAAGCGTGACGGACGTACTGATACCAATAAGTTGGATTTCATCAATTACAACTTGCTCAGTCCTTATACTGTACAAAAGATGTTTAAGGGGCGAGAGACTTTGCAGAATCTGCGCCATGCTTCCGGAGAACTTTCTGATATTTATTCTTTCCATAGTGCTAAAATCCGTAATTCAGCGTTAGTGAAGGGGATAAAGTTCTATGAGATAGCTATTCATAAATTCCTTGGGAACTCTGTAATCAAGCGTCTGGAAGGTATTGATTTTAAGAGTAACGAAGAAATACGTGCCCGTCTGAAACCTGATACGGTGATAGGTAGTGGTGAGTGGGTGGATATTTCCGGATTGATAGCTCCGAAGAGCGAGATAGATGCTTTAATCAATGATATAGAGTGTGGTAAAGTGGATCGTCTGAAGTCTATTAATGCGGAAT